>Ga0116149_1001116_pt1 | contig 33603 bp, 20 predicted proteins | sample AD_UKC057_MetaG_FD_89787 | JGI IMG/M metagenome (GOLD analysis project Ga0116149, IMG submission 89787) | Active sludge microbial communities of municipal wastewater-treating anaerobic digesters from USA - AD_UKC057_MetaG | ecosystem: Engineered > Bioreactor > Anaerobic > Digestate | place: USA...
ATGGTGGAAGGGCATCGTCTCAAAGGCATACTGCGGATCGGGCCATGTGGAACTCAGGAACGAGGTGGACCCTCCGAATAACGAAGCCGAAACCGCAATACGGCTGGGACTGAAGGTGTAGATTTCCGGATAGTAACCGTTCTGAAAGCGCTGCATGCCGGGGAACCACATGGGCTGGTCCATCCATAGCCCCAGGTTACTGGGGATGGTGTTACCCACAGGGATATAGCCCATATTTCTTTTTCCGGCACTAATCCCGTAAAAACTAGGATATAGATTAAAGGCCAGTAATGGCGAAATGTCCGTTATGGAAGTGAATTCATCGTACAGGTCGTAGAAGCCGGTATCGCGCAACGTCTGCGATCGATACGTCATGACCATATCATGCACTTCAAGACCGATACGGAACGGTTTGGCGGATTCGGCATTCAGGGTGCGTTCCGGCCAGAACGGCTCATCAAACCAGCGCGGGTCGTTTTGCCAGGTACCCACCGGGGCGCCCGCATCTAAAGAAGGAATTTGACTGTAGGTATAGATGCCTCCCGTCCAGGAATTCGTTTGCACATCAAAACGGCGCGGTTCGATGAAGGCACGGAAATCCGCCCCGTATTTTGCTCCCGCGTTGGTGGGATTGCGAAGGGAAGAATCCCGGTGCCCGCTGTCCGCACGGACAACGACAAAATAGTCATACGACATCTCGCTGCCGGACCAATAATCATCATCAAGAAACGCATCGTCATTGTTGGGATAGGGGTCAAGATAGGCCTCCGGAACGTCCTCTCCCACGGTAAAGCGCATGCAGGTTTTCCACCAGGGATCACCGCCGCCCGGAGGTTCGGGAATATATTCCCACGTGTAGGAAGGCATCAAGTCCCCCAACAATGGATAAAGGGGCAGGTCGCCGTTAGAGTCCACCCCACTGCTTCCCCGGGGAGTTGGCGGGTCAAATTTGTGATTTTCATTGGAATCCGCCCAAACCCAGGCGCCACTGTAGCGGAACCGGGAATTCGTATCCTCATAATCAAACGAATTTTCATCAAAAATGGGTTTCAGGGCTTCCCTGGGATTGAACCCGCCATTGCCGGGTGTTCCATAGGGATCACCGCCGACATCGGTCAACACCAAATTGACTTCGTCTATGATGGTCTTTTCTTTTTCTAATCCCACGCCGCCTCTGTAAGACGTGGTGGCGTGTAGATTAATACCAATCACGGCGTCCCAGTCATCCAGCGCCAGGATTTTGCGCACATCCATGAACTGCCCTGAAGCGATACTCAGTAATTGGAGGGGTTTGTTCCACATGGGCCGGGAAAATTCGGGCAGAGGAATCGTCATATACGGCGTATGCTGCCAGAAATTGGCCGAGGGGGCATTCGTCCAGTCCGTAATGATCGGTAAAACCGTAAAATCGGGGCCGGAGAGGTCATACACACCGAAGGAGGCACAGAAAAACGATTCCGCCTCAAGGGTTTCCGGGCCGTCTTCATTGTAGAAATCGGGACTGTAACTGTCCACCGGCACCCCTTCCTCATCAACGGGCATCATTCCGGTAAAGGGGTCCACCATTTCCGCCATGGAAACCTCAACACCCATGCTCAGCTGGCTGCGCCAGGTGGCCGAGGTGCGCACCGCCACATAGTAAACATTTCCTTCACACTCATCCGTGGTCGGTCCAGCAGGAATGGTATAATTCGAATCGGTATAATTGAAGGTAATATCGTACTCAAGATTGGAACCGACGACCTCGTTCGCCGTAAGCAGCCTTCCCCGGTCATAGCCATGGCTGTCCCAGGAAAATTTCAGTTCATCGTCGGGGTCCAATCCCCCCGCTTCCGTTTCTTCGTCACACTTGTCCAGGAACAGGCCAAATTCAAGCAGGTCCGTGGCATCCAAGTCTTTGGTCACCATATAATCAAGTGTGCGTTCCTCGCTGTTGGCTTTCCCGTCATTCACGACTTTGAAAACGAGGTGGTTCAGAACGCGGGGGGCAGGATTTTCAGGATCATACGACATGGCGAATTTGAATAGCGGTACCCAGTCGTGCAGGGGCAGCAGGGCTTCCTGGTCGCGCACAAGGCTTTCCGCGCTGAAATCCGCTGTTGGAACCTCCTCCGTTTCACCTTCGTTCTCTCCCTCCGTTCCACCTTCGCCCTCGTCTCCTCCCTCGCCTTCATCGCCGCCTTCCCCTTCTCCTTCTTCCCCGCCGCCGCCATCCACAGGAAAGACCACTGCCGACAGTCCGCGTCGGCCTGGCCAGGTCGCTGGCGGGGCCGCTTCCACCCAATTTACGCCGTCATCGGAATACCAGACATCTTTCAGATCCACCACCGTATCACCGTCGCGATGCCATCCGCCTATCACCCAAAGTTTATTGTCATAGACCACGGACGCATGGTTACGCCGCACCTGGAATCCGGGATTCGAGGTTTCCAGGTACCAGTTCTTGCCATCAGGGGAGGACCAGACATCATTCGCATAGGAAGATAGTTTTGTGAAATCGCTGCCTGTCTGCCCGCCAATGACCCAGATGCGCGTATCACCGGGAGTGGCCGCGAAAACAACGGCGCTATGGCCGAACCGCGGACTCCAATGGCCAGAGGCGCCGGCGTTGGTCCAGTCTTTCCCGATGTCATCGCCTTCGGTATACCAGATTTCGTTATTGGCCACCAGGGCGCCCGCCTGGTCCTTTCCGACCCCGCCCATCACAAACAACTTGTTACCCAGAACCGCGGAAGTATGATAGCCGCGGGGAGACCAGGCGGCACCCGCTCCGGCGTCTGTCAACTTGGTCCAGTTGTTCATGTTGTTTTGGGTGGTATTACGCCAAACATCGTTGTAGAATCTTTCCTCGACTTTGGTCTCTCCCGGATAGCCGTATCCCCCGAATATCCAGGTATAGCCCCCGTAATTGAGAGCGGTATGTCCGCGTCGCCTGTCCCACGAAGCATAAACAACTCTTCTTTCCCAGGTAGTACTGCCATTTTCAAGGAACCAGATATCGTGGCAAACGGGATTTACGGGAATGTTGGTGACGCCGCCCAGCAGCCAGATGCCTTGAGCATCTACAACAGAGGCATGTTCGGTCCGAAAAGGAAAATCTCCGGTCGCGGTAGCGATCCACTTATTCGCGGCGGGATCGGTTAGCTTTTGAACCCCGCTCGGGCTGAATTTGTCGTAACCCAGCGGGTCTGTTCCCGTATATCCGTAAGCGCCGCCGAGAATGTACAGCCAAGAGGTAAGGTCCCCCGCCGGCGTCAAGGGCACGGTCTCGACTTCGCCCTCGGCCTTATCCAGCGCTTTATCGACATCTTTTTCGCCCTCAGTCTCCTCGTTTTCGGCAGTCTTGTCTTTGCCTTCTCCTTCATCCTCGCTGTCCGTCACCTCCGCCTGGTAGCCGGCCACGCGGTGCATTACCGCGCGAAGGCTTCGCGCATTGTCCGCCGGAGCACCCGCCCCTTCGTACATGCCGGTCGGTACCCCTGCCACGGTTATCTGGGGGCTGGAAAAGAGATAGACCTGGATGTCACCTTCCGCACGTGTCATGACGGAAGCATACCGGCGCCCGTCCGTTCCCACCCAACGCGCCCCTGTTGAAAAATCATACAAGCCACCTTCTTCCGAATCAAGGGGATCTTGTTGGAGGCGGCTGTGACTGCATCCCAGGTTACAGGCTATCTGGCGAATCAGGGCGATATCCGCGGTCTCCACGGGAGTTACGGAAAAGCCATAGCGCTCATCACCATTCGGATCCTTCAAAAGCCATGCGGCGCCGGCATCGCCGGACGTCATCAACACTACAAGATCGGCGCCGTATTCAGCGCGCCAGTCATGAAGTTCTTCCAGCGAATCCTCCGGGTCGAGGCCGTCAGGATCAAAGGCTTCCGAGAAGGTAGCCCGATATAAATCCGTCACGGCATCACCACTCTCCGCATAGGCTACAGGCGTATACAACACCACCCGCAGGCGGAGATCAACGCCGCTGTCGGCAAAGGTCTGGTTCGCCCGCTTGATAGATTGTGCGGTAACATTGTCTATACCGGAACGGTTGGCCCCCGCCCAGATTTCCGCATCCGGGGTATAGGCCAGCAGTACATCGATGGTGGCGGGACCCGCGGATGTATCGGCAGGAGGCGCCACAATAACTCCCTCGGGCACCGGGGTAGGCAATGCGGAACTGCCGGAAACGGCATTTTGGTCTTCCAAAAGAAATTCCGTTACCTGGTAACCACCGGCGCTCACATCTTCGGCAACGACATAAACTTTCCCCTCTTCCTGAATTTCAATCTGAGCAAGCGAGCGTCCGGCGTCATCCAGTGAAACACTGAAATAGCCGTATGCCTTGTCCAGAATGCGTCCACTGAAATTCTGCACACCCGGAACAGGTTCAGATATGGATTCCACCGTCCCGGAATAGGCAACGTCCTCGAACAAATCAAACATTACCGTGTCATCCGGCAAGACTGCATCATCACCCGCCAGCAGGCGCGCATCCAGGACGACCTCCCGTTTCCTCAGGCCGGATTCTACGCCGGAGGTTTCCGGAAGGCCGACCGCCTGGCCCACACCTTGTATCAGGATGGGTACAGACGATTCCGCCGATGCCGCAACGGGGGAAGTATCCACATAAGAAGAAACGCCCAATACAGTCATGCCCAGTAACGGTATGACCATCATGGTTAAAATGAAACGCTTCCCCTTCCACGGTGAGACACGACTGAAAATCATATCCTCACTCCTATCTAAATCCGGATTCAGTGGTTGAAGTTACTTTGATATACACTATAGTACTTACCATTATCGTACAATGCGGCAGGGCGTATCAATTTGCCTGTAGTTTCTATTTTACAGGCACTATCAACACACTGCGGGCGCTACGGACACCTTATCCGTAACACCCTATAAAGATAATTCTTGACAGATTATCCTAGATTATTGCATCTTTCAGTAAAAATGTCAATAAAAATTTTACGAGCGCAGAAATAAATCTCCCGGCGGAAGCAGACCAGTAAACCATGCCGGGATGGCTTTTGCCCTGACACGACTTCCGAACGCTGCATCGTATACCGCGCATCCATGAAGCATTTCACTCATTCGGGACCAGTACTCCAAGAGTGGATATCCATAACGCAAGCAAGGTCGGCTCCATGATACGCCAAAATAAAGTTTTGAAGCCTGAAGTTACTTAAGACTAAAAGGACACTATAAAGAATCCCGCATGAATTCCGGGCACACGCCATCAATCCGTCCTCACGTGCGCCGACCAGCGACCTTACTTGTTTTGTTCGTTCATTTTGAAAGAATTTCTTGATTACGAATAGTCCGTGGAAAACTCGGATTACATAAATATATGCATATTTGATAACTATATTTGATCCGCCAAAAATCGCGTTGCAGGAACCGCTATCTTGCCATCCACGCGATGTAATCTCGGAATCCATCTAACCGGGTCGGCGAAAATGCCATATCATTTCCGTGTGCTTCGGAGTCCAGGGGGTGCCATCAAAGTCGCCCAGCACCGCAATGGTCGTGAACCCTGTCCGGGCAGCCAGGTGTTCCATTTCCCGGGGAGTAATCCAGGCCCGGGTCATGGATAGTTCCTCCTCATGGAGTGTGTTTCCATTCCTACCCTGTTCGCGCACCCAATGGCGCTCATGGAGGAGTTGCCGCGCGTCATCACGCCACAAGCTGACAAAATGAATGAGCATAATATCCTCGGACGGTATATAGACCGTGTCAGCGAGGGTACGCCGGTTGAAATCCGGTCTTGTTCTATATCGGGCGATTCGGGCCGGTTGGGCGGCCCAGAGGTTGCAAAAGAATTCTCCCCCGGGGACAAGGTGATTGTAAATACACCTCAGACAATTCAGCTGGTCTTCTACCGTCAAACAATGCATGAAGGTTCTATAGGCCATGATTGCCAGGGGGTATGCGGCACCCAGGTTAACATGACGCATGTCGGCTTCCACCAGAACAAGGTTTTTCTTTTTGACGCCGGCATGGGACGCTTTCTCCCGGCACACCGCCAGCATGGCCGCGGAATTATCGACGCCTGTGACTTTCAGTCCTGACATGGCCATTAGAATGGCAAGGCGGCCGGTACCGCATCCCGCTTCGAGAACAGGCCCCCCGCGTCTCAGGGCTTGACCGCCATAAAATTCGGCTTCACCGGGCAGGCCGGGATGGAGATAATCATAATAGGCAGCCCAGGAATCGAATTCGGCCATGGCGCGGTTTCCCAATGGTTTAACGGCGGCAGGGATGTGCCTCCCTGTTATGACACAGGAATGGACATAAGAAAACGTTACGCCGTTATAATAGCAGAAGATAAAATACGCATCCTAACCTATGCCTGCCTACCGCAGAACAATCCGGGGGTTGTGTGGCGCCGAGACCCGCGGTATCCTTGCGGATACTGTCCGCCGGGAAGACCCGCCGGCTGCATTGCTTTACTTTGGCGGGGACTGATAAGATGCGTTGAAACCGGAGTTCAATTGGGATGGCAACCACGGGGCTGCGGGCTGCGTGGCTGCATTACAAGAAGCGATACGCGCTTCAGGGAAAATAGAAAGGAATAGCATGAACCGCAGGGACTTCATGATAACAGCCGGCGCCGCGGCGGCGGCAACGATGCTTAACGCGCACCAAACGGCCAACGCCGGGGAGTTTACCGGAAAGATTAAGAAAGCCGTCAAGTATGGCATGATTAAGGAAGGCACCACGCCGCTTGAAAAGCTGCAGGTACTGAAAGAACTGGGCTTTGACGGTGTAGAACCCAATTACAAGGAAGTGGATATGGCCGAGCTTGCCAAGGCAAGCGAAGCCACAGGAGTTGTTGTTCATGGCATCGTAAAGGGATGGTCGTTCGATGAAATTGACCTGTGCATCGACGAGGCCAAAACAATCGGCGCAACATCCGTGCTTATAGTGGCCGGCAAAGTGGATGAAAACATGCCCTATGCCCGGAACTATACGGAGACGATGGAAAAGATGAAACAGGCCGGCGATCATGCGGCTTCGCGGGAGATTCATCTGCTGGTGGAGAATGTGTGGAATAATTTCCTGTTAAGCCCGCTGGAGATGGCCCGTTATATCGATGAAATCGGCAACCCGTGGGTAGGCGCCTATTTTGACGTGGGCAACCTGGTCCGTAACGGCTGGCCGGAACATTGGATTCCCATTTTGGGCAAGCGCATCGTCAAGTTGGACATCAAGGAGTTCAGCACCAAGAAGATGAACGATGAAGGGCTCTGGAAAGGCTTTGACGTGGAAATCGGCGAAGGCACGATTGATTGGGGGGCCGTACGGCGCGAACTGGCATTGTTGGACTTCCAGGGTTGGGCCACCGCGGAAGTCGGCGGCGGCGACAAGAACCGCCTTGCGGATATTGCCGCCCGTATGGACCGGGTGCTCGATTTGTAATACTCATGCTGAACGACTGTACTGACCTGCGGGATTCTTGAGGCCTCGCAGGTCTTTTAAAAATGAGGATATTCATGGGAGCAACGATTGTTATCGAAGGCGGCGGCACGCGCACCCGGGCGGCCTTCTATACCGCCTCGGGAAACTTTGTGCGTGTAGTGGAGGGCGGACCGTCGAATCCCGTCGCCTACGGGGCGGCAACAGCCACCCGCCGCATTGCCGCACTTGCCCGCCAGGCCCTCGCCGGGGAAGACAGCAGCGGCCTCCGGGTGTATGCCGCGCTCGCGGGGGTTTCCGATGAGGCGTTGGGCGCCGCCATGAGTGCGGGCATCGGCCGGTTGCTGCTTCCCGCTGAAGTATGGGTGACTTCCGACTTACATGCCATGCTTCACGCCAATGCCGGTTCCCGGCCCGGTATTCTTGTTATCGCGGGCACAGGCGCGGCGATTCTTGCGCAGGACGGCCTGGGGGTGCGACTGCGCGCCGGCGGCCGGGGAACTCTTTTCGGGGATTCAGGAAGCGCTTATGCCCTTGCCGTGGCGGGCCTGCGCGCGTGCGCCCGCGCCCAAGACGGAGTGGGCATGCAGACCTGCCTGACGGAGATGTTACCCCGCCACGCAGGGCTTACTACTGTTGAGGCCTTTGTCGCCTGGTCCTCCAAAGCGACAAAACAAGAGATTGCCGGACTTGCGCCGGTTGTCACACAAGCTGCGGAACAAGGCGACACAGTAGCCCGTTCCTGCGTTAAAGAAGAAGCCCGTCACTTGTCTTTTCTTGTAACGGCGGTCCAAAAGAAACTGGGGTTGCCGCCGGATACCCCTCTTTTTGAATATGGCGGGCTGTTGTCGGGTTGTCCGCTGTTCCGGGAATTCTTTCACCAATCATTGCGCCACTGCGATTCCCTGAAAGCGGTTCCTTGTCCCGTTACCGGCCATGAAGCCCTATATCGCCTGAGCCAGTTGAAAACACCGCCTCCATGGGTATACACGTGGAAGCGGGACGAGGGATGCGGGCTGCCGACACAATCCGATACGGAAATGCCTTATAGCGGTCCGCCACTCGACGCGTTGAGCGTCAATGCGCTGGTTGCACGAATGCATGCGGCTGACCAGGAGGCTGTGGCGGCTGTGGGCGAGGCCGCCGAAGCCATGGCCATGGCCATAGAACAGGCTGCGCACAGTATACGGGAAGGGGGCCGCATTATTTATGCGGGCGCCGGAACAAGCGGGCGGTTAGGAGTATTGGACGCTTCGGAATGCCCGCCGACCTTCGGTGTATCCCCGGACCGGGTACGCGCACTGATTGCCGGCGGCGACCATGCCTTGCGGTTCAGCGTGGAAGGCGCCGAGGATTCCGCGGAGCAAGGCGCTTCGGACCTGCAATTGCTGGAGGTGCGTTCTTGTGATTTCGTGGTGGGCATCGCCGCATCCGGCAACACGCCCTATGTAGGCGGGGTGTTCCGGGCGGCCCGCGCGGCGGGCGCCGCTACGGCGCTGATTACCAGCAATCCGGACGGTACGCTGGAGGCGGATATACGCATCGTTATGAATACGGGGCCCGAGGTACTAACCGGTTCCACGCGGCTCAAGGCGGGCACCGCGGCCAAACTGGCGCTGAATAGGATCAGCACGGGCGCCTTCACCCGGGCGGGATTCGTGTACCAGGGGCGCATGGTGGGCATGACCCCGAAGAACGCGAAATTGCGCCGGCGGGCGGTTCACATCGTGGCGGAACTTGGCGGTGTCGCGGAGGGACAAGCCCTGGATGCGCTTGAACGCAGCGGCTACCATATCGCATCGGCTCTGCTCATGCTGCGCAGGCCGTTATCCCGGGAAGAAGCCCTGGACTTCCTTGCCCGTTACGGAGGCAACCTGCGAAACGCCCTGGCGGATACGGCGGACAAACCAAGGTAGAATTTTTCATGCTGTCCCCAATCGGTTTGGGCTTGTCCTTAATGATACACTGTGGACGCAACGCTAGTCGCGCGATGAAACCTATTTTCTTTTTCGGGAACCGAGTTCACATGAAGGCTGACAAAACGGGTACAGGGCCCATGGCACGTCACACGGCGTGGTTTAATGCGTTAGTGATAGGGATATTATTATGCGTTACGCCCGGGGTTTACGGACAAACATCCCCCATAACACCTGAACAGTCCCGGGCGCGCATCCGCTATGCGGTTTTGAAAGACAAGGCGACCTTTCGCGCGAGCAGGGAAATGATCATCCGGTCAGGCAAAAGCCGCTACCGGGTGGACGCGGGAGAATGGACATTTGAAGTATCGGTAACACGCCCCGCGACACAGCGATATCATGTTTTTCCAAAGACATTCCGCCCCGGAGAGGAACAAGCGCGCGAGGAATACCTGTCCTTTTGGCGGGCTCGGGGATATCATCCTGAAATCGAAGAGTTCGGCCTTCTTTTTCAGACCGCCCCGGGGACGTTGCTGGATAATCGTGAGTACTGGGTTTCCTTGTCCCGTTTTGACACAGAGCAAGAAGCGGAGGCATTGGCCGCGGAATTGAAAAAAGAATCGGTTTGGGCGTGGACCCGTCCAGAAAGGACCGCAGGGGGCCAAGGCACATTCGCGATCCAGGGGCAAGGACGCCGGTCCAGCGACCTGTTGGAATGCCCCTTGGAAATTTCCTGCGAGGCGCCCCTGGAAGTGGTGGACGTATCCAGTGGTTTCTGGCGTGAAAAAAAAGAGAACCGGCTGTTTCAAGGGCCGCTAACCTTGTCCATCGGCCCCGCCGGAGAAATTGAAATCTATGGGTACCTCCCGGTGGAAACATATCTGCGAGGCGTGGTACCTGCGGAAATGCCGTCCTCGTGGCCTGCGGAAGCGTTGAAAGCGCAGGCGGTGGTGGCACGCAGCGAGATCTACGCGAGCCTGGCCGGCAAATATCGTCTGGAAGGGTTTGACTTCACCGCGTTGGAGAGTTGCCGGGCCTATTTGGGATTGTCCGGGCACACCGCGGAGACGGATGCCGTCATCACCGCCACGGCGGGCATGGCACTTGTCCACAACAACCGCTATATCAAGACGGTGTTTTCTTCCTGTTGCGGCGGCTGGACGGAAAACAATGAAAACGTGTGGAGCGGTCCCGCCGACCCGATGCTGCGGGGCGTGCCTGATTGTTCCATAGGTCCGGAAGACATCACCCCGGCCTCAGGCCTGAAGCGCTTTCTTTCTTCAACGCCGGACGCCTGGTGTTCTTCCGACACCCCGGGGTTCCGCTGGCAACGGCGGTACTCGGTGGGGGAACTTTCACAACTGGTCAATCAGAAGCATCGCGTTGGCACGATTCAAAGCATACGCGAAGGTGGGCGTGGTGTAAGTGGACGGTTGAAATCCGTTACAATAAAAGGCAGTTTGGGAACAGTCACCTTGGAAAAGGAACTGGCGATACGGCAGGCATTTGGCGGATTGCCCAGCGCCATGGTTATAATAGAACAGGAACCGGAGGCCGGTGTGCCGGGTTCTTTTACGATTAAGGGAGGTGGACGCGGCCATGGGGTGGGTATGTGTCAGCACGGCGCACGTGGCATGGCCGCGGCGGGTCGTGGTTTTGAAGAGATTATGGCGCACTATTTTCCCGGCGCCCGTTTAGAAAGGATGCAGCCATGAACCTTGAGGGAATTCGCAACAAGAAGGCGCGCTTTGTCATCGGGTTGATGTCCGGCACCTCCTGCGATGGCGTGGATGCCGTGCTGGTGCGCATTAAGGGCACGGGGCCGGGACTGGCCATGAAACTCATTGCTCATCAGACGTTTCCCTACAAGGATGACCTCCGCCATCGGCTGCTGGCCGAGCGCATGTCGGCGAAGGATGTGTGTCTGCTGAATTTTGAATTGGGAGAACTGATGGCGGAGGCCAGCCTGGTCATGATGGATATCGCCGATGACAACCAGGTGGAACCAGACTTTGTCGCGGTACACGGCCATACGGTCGGCCATTATCCGCCGGGGTCCGGAAGTGAACACATCGGCACCATGCAGGTGGGCGAGTCCGCCGTCATTGCGCACCAGACAAGGCTTCCCGTTATTTCCGATTTCCGTGTCCGTGATATGGCCGCAGGCGGACAAGGCGCGCCGCTGGTACCCTATGCCGACTGGTTGCTGTTCCGGCGCGAAGACCGTAATATCGTCTGCCTGAATATCGGCGGCATTGCCAACATTACCGTCGTGACGCCCAAGTTTGAGGATATTCTTGCTTTCGACACGGGACCCGGCAATATCGCCATAGACGGCACAGTGCGTCTCTTATCCCGGGGCGCACTCGCCTTTGATGAAAATGGCGAGGCTGCGTCACGCGGCAAAGTCATCGATGAGTTTCTCGAATATTTGCTGAGTGACAGTTATTTCAGCAAGGAACCGCCCAAGAGTACCGGCCGCGAACGGTTCGGTTTGGACCCATATCTGCGCGACGCCCTGGCGAGCCGGCGCGAGCATCCCTATGAAGACCTGATTGCCACGGTAACCCAGGCCACGGCGCAAAGTATTTCAGACGCCTACAAAAATTATGTGACACCGAAATACGACGTCACCCACATCATCGTGAGCGGCGGCGGCGCCATGAACAACACACTCATGTCTAAAATCAACAAAGCGATCCCGGATGTGAAAATCTACATCAGCGACCGTATCGGCATTTCCTATGATGCGCGCGAGGCCATCGCCTTCGCCATCCTCGGCAATGAGACCATATGCGGTACCCCCGCAAACGTGCCGCAGGCAACGGGTGCCGCCGAAGCTGTCGTGCTGGGGAAAATCACGCCCCCGTGAAAGAGAAGAACGAAAGCCGTTTTTTTTTCGCCTGAAGACAGGTAAACCACAGGAACTGTAGAGACCATGATAAACCCGAAACTGGTGGAGCTATTGGTATGTCCGGAGAACAGAACTCCGGTACAGGAGGCCGATGCGGCGCTGATTGATAAAATCAATGCCGCCATAGCGGCCGGTTCACTGAACAACCGCGCCGGAAAACTTATTGACGAACCCATCGAAGGGGGACTGGTTCGCGAAGACGGGCTATTGCTTTACCTTATTCGGGACGACATACCGGTCATGGTGATTGACGAAGCGATTCCCCTGGAACAAGTGTCGTAGACGCTCCGCGAAACAAAAACACGCATGTGGCAGTATCCATGTGCTGGAATACCCGCCACAATTGGTATTTCATAACAGCCACATCATCATCGTCCTCACAAGGTCACCTGAAATCGGCTCTCGTGAATTGAGTGTCAGATCAACAACGGGCATGTTGTTCTTCGTGTTGTTTTAGAAAACCTATCGAGCCATGAACCTTAGCTATTACCGCTGAAGGATTCCATGAACTTCACTACGTTTTCCAAGGCACTGGGCGTGGCGGCCCCTTTCTCATAGTTACCGGTAAGAGAATGCATGAAGGCCACAAGGGCCTGGTTCTCTTCCGCGGTAATGGTTTTGCCCACCTGGTATTTGGCCATGATATCCACCGCTTCTTCCAAGGTCTCGGCCGTGCTGTCATGCAGGTAGGGGAACGTATCAGCCACGTTGCGCAGTGTAGGCGTTTTCAGGCGGAACCGGTCATACTCATCGCCGGTGACATTGAAACGGCCGTAATCCCGCTTGATGACATCACCCCGGTCTTTGAAATAATCGGCTCGCAATCCCATTTTTTCGTAGGATTTTCCGCCCAGAATAACACCCGTATGGCAGGTATAGCACCCCAGGCTGTTGAACAGTTCATAGCCTTTTTTCTGCTGGTCGTCCAGCGCGGATGCATCACCTTTCAAAAAAGCGTCGAAGGGCGCCGGGGTCAGCAGGGTGCGCTCGAATTCAGCAATGGCTTCCGTAAAGTTTTTCTTGTTGTAGCCGTCGGGATATACCGCGAGGAATTCCCGGGTGAAGGCTTCATCCTGGGTCAGTTTCGCGGCGACCTCCTCCCAGTTGGAGGCCATTTCAATGGGATTGTTGACGGGACCGTCGGCCTGTTCCTCCAGGTTTGCCGCGCGCCCATCCCAGAACAAAGCGAACTGGAAACCGGAATTAAACGCGGTCGGATCATTGATATCACCCATGGCGCCGCCTACCCCTTTAGAAAAAGGAAGCTGGTCGGCACCGCCTTTGTCAGGATGATGACACGTCGAACAGGAGACGGTATTGTCCTTGGACAGGCGCGGATCAAAAAACAGTTTTTCGCCCAGGGCGACCTTGTCCGCATTCACCGCCACTTTCTCCGGCAAAGGCTGCAACGCGCCCCGCATCACTTCCGGCGGCGCACCCGGAGTGGCATGGTGTTTTTCACGCTCTTCATAAATCCATTTCAACAGGGCCTGGTCGTCCGCTTCCTTCATAAATGAATCCCAGTGCATCAAAAGGAACGGCGGAGGCGGCATGGTCCGGTTCAGCGTGGTATATTCGATTTTGGAGAGCATCACTTCGGATAGCGGGCCCGGCTTTTCCGGGAAGAACTCCCGGATGAAATCACTGTGCTGCATGCCAACGTTTATGTCATGCCCGATAATCTGCCTGGCAATGGGAAACTTGGCATACCAGGGCAACTGCACCTCGCTGGTGTGGCAATGCACGCATTTCTTTTCCAGCACCTGCAACGCCATCATATGGGTCGGGCTTTGGGGCTTTATGGTGGCCAGCCGGCTGGCCGGCAACGGTATGGCCAAATTTAACAACGGTAAAGCCGCCCCGCCAATAACAAGTAGCACCAGCACTAGTAACAACTTCTTTTTCATGCGATGAATCCCTCCATGGATGATATGGCTGATATGTTCTGTAGACTGCTGAAGGATACTATACAAAAAGTCGGAATATAAAGCAAGAGGAAAGTGTTTTATGCATTTCGGAATTTTTTAGACACCACTGAGATTCCGGCCAGGAACAGGGTTTCTTTTTGCATTGTCTCATGAATGCTGCCTATGGTAGGATGTGACACATGGCCGTCGGCTCCGGGAACGACAAGGGGCGACACGGAAGGGGCGCCAGAGGGCATCCATACACGGACAGGATTGACGCCAAGATTATGAACAGTGACAAACAACATCCGGGCACGCAGATTGTGGCCATTGACGGGCCTGCGGGAGCGGGGAAAAGCAGTGTTTCGAGGCGTGTCGCCGGAGCCCTTGGATTTGCATTCCTGGATACGGGCGCCATGTACCGCGCCGCGACGTGGCGCGCACTGCATCTTGGCATTCCCCTGGACGACCCGGAAGCACTGGCCGCGTCCACCCGGGCCATGGCGCTGGAGTTTCAGGAGGAGCCGGACGGCGTGCGGGTGGTTGTGGACGACCTGGATGTCAGCAGGGAAATACGCAGTCCTGAAGTCACCCGCCATATCCATTTGCTGGACCAGATCCCTGCGGTGCGGCAGCGCCTCGTGGAATTGCAGCGCAGCTTCGGTTGCCGCCGTCCCACGGTTGCCGAAGGCCGGGATATTGGAACGGTGGTGTTTCCCCAAGCGCGATGCAAGGTATATCTGGACGCCTCGCTGGAATGTCGGGCGGAACGGCGTGCAGCCGAAATGGAAACCCAAGGCCTCCCTGTAAACCGCGCGGAGGTGCTTCGGGAGATAGCAGAACGGGACGCTTTGAATATGAACCGTGCGGTATCTCCCCTGCGGCGCGCGGAGGACGCGATTTATGTGGATACAACGGAATTGACGCCCGACCAGGTGGTAGCCCGGTTGGTACAACTGGCGCGGGAACGTTTATGACGCTATTAGCCGCCAAACAGCCCTGGCATATCGCCCCTTTTGAGGCAAGGCGCGCAACGGAACTGGCAAAAGAGGTGGGCGTACCGCCGTTAATTACGCATCTGCTGCTGCTGCGGGGCCTTCAAACCGCCGCAGACATGCGGGACTTTATAAAACCGTCTCTGAGGCATCTGTCAAATCCTTTTGATTTGACGGATATGCAAGTGGCCGTAAACCGGATTATAAAGGCCAAAGAACGGGGTGAGGCGGTGCTGGTCTTCGGGGATTATGATGTGGACGGCATCACCGCGTCGGCCATCCTGGCACGGGGTTTGCAGCGTTTTGGCATCCGCCGCGTGGATTGCGACATGCCAAGCCGTTTCGTGGAAGGATACGGCATTACCCCGGACCGGGTGGACGAGGCGCGCGAGCGGGGTTTTGACCTGATCATCACCGTAGACAACGGCATCAGCGCTCATGCCGCCGCGGCACGGGCCCGTCATATCGGGCTGGATATGATCATTACCGATCACCATACGCTGGAAGCGACGCTTCCGCCCGCGGTAGCGGTGATCAATCCCAAACGCGGCCGTCCCGACCATCCCGCAGCCATGCTTTCCGGTGCCGGGGTGGCCCTGAAATTGGCTATGGCGCTGAACGGTGTTCCTCATGACCTCGATATCGCCGCCCTGGGAACGATTTCAGATATCGTGCCATTGCTGGCGGAAAACCGGGTCATTGCCGCCCTGGGCCTCAAGCACATGGTCAAACACAACCGGGTCGGCATCGCCAAATTGGCGCATGTGGCGCATTTTGACCTCAGCAGTGTCACCTCCCATAAAATCGCCTTTCAACTGGGACCGCGCCTGAATGCCGCCGGACGGCTGGATACCGGTTTCAGCGCTCTGGAACTGCTGATGACGGATTGTGAAGCGCAGGCCGCCGCCATTGCGGCCGCCCTGAACCGTGCCAACGAGGAGCGGCGCGCCATTGAACAACAGATTTATGACGAAGCGGCGCAAATTCTGGAGGCGTTTCTGACGGAAGCGCAACGCTCCGTAGTCCTGTCTCAGGACGACTGGCACCAGGGGGTCATCGGTATTGTCGCATCGAGGATTCAATCGCACTACCAGCGCCCGACAATTATATGCTGCCGCAATGATGACGGGCTGCTTCACGGCTCCGGCCGCAGTGGATACGGCTTTAATATGATAGAGGCGCTTAACCGGTGCAGTGAACACCTGGTTACGTATGGCGGCCACGTGGCGGCCGCAGGCGTTTCGCTGAAGCCGGAGTCTCTCGAGCCCTTCAGAACCGCTTTCGAAGAGCAAGTGATCGTACAACTGGGTCCTGAACGGGTGGAGGCGCCCCTGGAAGTCGATGCGCTCGTTACCTTGAGCCAATTGACCGGAGATTTTATCCGGAGCCTGGAGAGCCTGGAACCTTACGGTCAGAACAACCCTCTCCCCCTTTTTTGCGCTGTGGGCGTTGAAGTGATGCCCCAGTCCATTCAGGTGCTCAAGGAACAACACCTTAAGTTTATTGTACGGCAGGAAGACATCACGTTGCCCGTCATGGGCTTCCGTATGGCGGAACGCTTTTTTACCGAGGAAATGCCCGAAAAACTGGATCTCGTATTTACCCCGGAATTAAATACGTACAACGGCACAGCCCGGATTCAGCTCATTCTCAAGGACATGCAGGCCGCCTGCACATGACCGGCTCCCCGCATAAAAACTTGAGAATCACCCCCCGTTACAGGTAAGGTATACGCTGCTTTCCAAAAAGACATCTCCGCCTGAGCCGGAGAGCGCCAGGCGGCTTCAAGGGAAAACGTTTCCGCAACCAACCACAAGGAACCCACTATGAAATTCCAGCATGTGTTAGTTTTGTTGGCCTTAGCTGCCTTAGGCCTTGTCCCCCTTGGCTTCCAGTCCGCCCGTGCGGAAGACGCCGCGCCTGCGGAAACGCCGGGAACCGAGGCCGGCCCCGCAAAGGAGCCCAGCACCACCGTTCTGGCAACAGACGTGGAACGGATCAGTTATATTATCGGCCTGCGAATGGGTGAAGGATTCAAGAAAAGTAAGCTGGAACTGGATGTTAAAACGTTCGTCGCGGCAATCGAGGACGTATTAAAAGACCGCCAGCCCGCCATGACTGAAGAAGAAATGATGGCTACCGAAAAAATGTTTCAGGAAAAAATGATGCAGGAACAACAGGCCGAGACGGCAAACAATCTTGAATCCGCCAAGACGTTCCTTGCCGAAAACGGCAAGAAAGAGGGCGTAATCACCACGGAAAGCGGCCTGCAATACATTGAAGTTAAGCCGGGCCAGGGCGAAAAACCTGCGGCCACCTCCAAGGTGCGTGTCCATTACAAGGGCAGTTTGCTTGATGGAACGGAATTTGACAGTTCCTATAAACGGGGTGAACCGGCGGAATTCCAGGTCGATCAGGTCATTCCCGGTTGGCAGGAAGCACTGCAACTCATGCAGGTAGGCGCCCAGTACAAACTGTTTATTCCTCCGGACCTGGGCTACGGCGACCAGGGTAATCCGAGAATCCCCGGTAACTCCCTGTTACTGTTCGATGTGGAACTGGTGGAAATTGTCCAATAAGATTTAAGGGGTTTTGCCGCCCCGGTGCAGCCGTATTTAAGCCGCACCGGGGCGGACGGATTAAGTCCCGGGCGTTCCGGGGTGTTGGAGTATCAACGTTCATGGTTGACGTTTGCCCGTTTCGAGGTTTTCTTTTTGATCCGGTTCTCACCGGCACGCTGGACGCGGTGCTTACACCACCCTACGACGTGATTGACCCGGGCCAACGAATGGCATTGGCGGCTTCCAGCCCCTATAATATGACCCACGTCATGCTTCCAGTCGCGGATGGCGGTCTGTCCTCCCATGCCCATGCCGCATCCCTGCTGGACGCCTGGATGGCGGCCGGTACACTCAAACGGGATGCTGCCCCGTACATTTACCTGTTGCGGCAGCGGTTTACCTCCCTGGACGGCGAGTCACTTGAACGGAAAGCATTCTTTGCCCTGTTACGCCTGCCGGAATCCGGAGAACAGTTCATACTCGGCCACGAGCGTACCTTTGACAGCCCCATTGCGGACCGTCTTGCGCTGATGCATGCCACCGCAGGTAATATAGAGCCCATTTTTCTCATGTATTCAGACCCTGCGCTCGAACTGACCCGGACCCTGTTTGCGCCCCTGACCCAAGAAACGCCCACCCTTGTTGCCCGGACAATGGATGGGGTAGTCCAGGAATTGTGGCGAAGCCCCTGCCCCGAGGCCTTGAGACATCACCTCCAAGACCAAGTATTGTACATTGCCGACGGTCATCACCGTTTTAAAACCGCCTGCCTCTACCGGGACGAACGCCGTGCCGCGGACAATTCGAGGGCAAGCTGCGCGGAACATGAGTATATTATGGCCGCCTTTGTCGCTTTTGAAGAGCCCGGTCTGAAAATTTACGCCGCACACCGCGTATTGCCTGCGTCGTTCCCCCTTTCTTTCGATGAAGTGAAAACGCGCCTGTCGCCCTATTTCAAGGTGGCGCCCCTTCCCGCAGGACAGGTTTGCGCCGCAGGTCTGGCTTCTTTGCCCGAAGACAAATGCCAGATGATCGTCTATGACCGCCAGACTGGCGGATGGCTGATAACCCTGGACGAATCGCGACGCCGCGAACTGCTTGATACGAACCGGGGACATGCTTGGTGCGATCTGGACGTCGCGGTGCTTCACCGTGGTATTCTTGACCGCCTTCTGGACTTTCAGGATTCCACCCGGCTGTACTACGAAAAAGACGACCGGATCGCCTTGGATCTGGTGGACCGGGAAGAGGGCGCCCTGGCCTTGCTGGTGCGTCCCACGCGGTCGGAGCAGGTACGCGCCTGCGCGGAAGCCTTTGAACCGATGCCACAGAAATCAACCTACTTTTTCCCGAAAATGCCTTCCGGCGCCGTAATGAATCTTTTTGAGCGCTAAGCGGCGGTTCTCCCGTGTTTACCCGGGATAGAAGCAGCGGAAGGCTGTCTGGACAAAACGCATATGGCCGACACCTCGGAAAAGACACTTCCTTTGCCCGGCGCGGAGCCCCGTTTCCGGCAGGCCTCCGGGAAACAAAAGGGCTGGTTCTCGCTGATTTTACTCCTGGGACTTCTGGCGCGCCTGGCGTACCTTGGCGGGGAAAGCGTCTGGTGGGATGAATTCGCCACCGTGGCCTTTCTCCAACCGCCCCCGGCCTATGAAAACTCCCCCCAGTTTGAACGCTGGAACCAGCAGGTAATCCGGGAGTCCTCCCCCACGCTCCGGGCCTTCCTGCACCAGAACAAAGGCCTGGACCCGGCCGCCATGCCCTTGTACCTGGCTGTCGAATATTACTGGAATCGTTATGTCCACGCGTCGCCACTGGCGTTGCGTGTGTTGTCGGTTCTATTCGGCCTGGCGGTTTTGCCCGCCCTGTACCTGCTCGGGAAGTTTCTTTTCGGGCCCGGGGTCGGCCTAATCGCCATGTTTTGCGCTGCCTTGTCCCCGATTCATGTCCAGTTTTCAAAAGAAATCCGGATGTACGGATTGTTCACGCTCTTGGCGGTAATCGTTGTCTATGCCTTCTGCCGGATGCTGGAAGACCCGAAACGCCGGTGGTGGATCGTCTACGCGGTCACGGTGGCGCTCCTTTCCTGGACCCATCCCTTTGCTTTGTTGCTTCCCCCGGCTCTGGGGCTGTTCTGGCTGGTTACCCGTCCCGGGGAGATTGTCCGGTGGTTCAAATGGGGTCTCCTTACGGCCGCCGTGACACTGCCTGCGGCGATTTGGGTGATCACCATTCAATTTTGGGGACAGGATAGTACCGCATCCTGGATGCGCGCGCCCACGTTGCTGGAATTAGTCAATGATATTTTTGCGGATGATGCCATCGGCGCCACCTATCAGGTCAACGCCACTTCCGGGGCTTGGGCGTGGATTGTCGGCGAAGAGGCTGCCCAGTGGATTATTTCCCGACGCTGGACCGTTGGCCGCGCAACCGTTATCGGCACCGTTGTGGCCATCGTTTGGCTTTTGGCCGCATCCACGGTCTTTCGCCGGTGGGCCTCGCTGTCAGGCCCCGGAGAAACATCGGCGGCCCGGCGGAGGTCTGCCGTGTTGACGCTGCTCTGGACCGTGTTGCCACCGCTGATATTATATGGTCTTTCCGTTGCGTGGCGGCCGTGCCACCAGCCCCGCTACACGGTACATTCCTCCCTCGGTCTGTATCTGCTTGTGGGCGGCGCCATCATGGCACTCCCGAAGAGAGCCTTTCGCATTGCCGGGGTCGTCTGCCTGGTGGCGTTCTACGGCTACCAGCAAATGCTGATGCTGGGCGCCCCTCAACACCCCGATTATATAGGCGTATCCAAACTTATCCGGGAAGAGGCCCGGCCGCACGACCTGATACTTTCTCACAACTGGCTTTGGAAACGGGTATTCGCCTACACCCTTGGGCCTGTCCCCAATATCGTTTGCTATGGGTCCACCTATGCGATACTGGCGGAGAAAACCGCTTTTTCCCTGGACCCGGAGACGCCCGCCGGACCGGCGCCGCGTAACGTGTGGGTCGTAGTGCAAACCGACTATTTTACCGAGGGGACCATAGCCCCCCTGGAGGAGGAGTTCACTGCCCGCGGACTGGGCTGGTCTGCGCACGAATTCAGCGGCATCCAGCGTGTCCTGCTGTACCGGGTGTGGCAACGAGAGGATACGCCGCCCTACCTGCCCGCTGCGGAACCGGACAGCGCGGCGCCCAAAGAATTCTCGGACCTGGCCATGGAATACTGGCGCGCCCACAACTTTGATATGGCCGTTTCGGCCGCTCAAAACGCAATTCGCATCCATCCTGAATATGCCCGGGCCTGGTCGTATCTCGGGATGTCCTATAAGGAACAGGACCGTAACGCTGAGGCACTGGAAGCGTTTGAGCGCGCCATGGCGATAGACCCCGATGATTATCCCTGGACACTAAACAACCACGCGGAACTGCTTATCCTTGCGGGACGCCATGAAGAGGCCGTGACGGTCTCCCGTAAAGCCCTGGAAGCCTTGCCGGGCGACCCATGGTGCCTGGCACTGCTGGGAAGGGCGTATTATTATCTGGGCGATTATCAACAGGCGCGCACTGCCTTAACGGAAGCGGCGGGTAAAGAATCGCAGGATATGCGTATCCGGCTTTGGCTGGAAGAAACGGAAAAAGCGCTGTCGGAGGCAGTCACCCATGAATAAAATTGGCCGACTGCTCTTTTTTACGGGCTCATGCGTGCTCTGGCTGTGCCTTCTGGCACTGGTGCTGGAGGGATGGGCCCGCTGGCACTGGCGCCGTATCGAGACCCAAAACCCCTTTGTAAAATCGCGCATAGATGAGGAACTCTGGCCCATTCCGCGTATCCCGGAGAATGATTTTTCCGCCTATCTCAACGATGCGGACCTCCGAAACACCTATCGGGGACAGGGCAAATCACAGACAACACTGGCCGGACCTGCGCCTGAAGATGAGTTGCTTTGGCGGTTTCCCGCATTCATTGCGCAGGAGAATGATTTTTACCGGCATGTGTTCGCGAACGTATACGGCTTGAATATTCTATCCCTGACCGAAACCGGCGATATCAGCGAAACCTACGCGGCGATTCCTGCAGGAAAAGGTGATTCTCTGGCGAAGGCGGTGGGTGATGCTGACCTGGAGCCTCTGGTGGGGGCCGCAAAGGAATTAGCCACGTCCGCGGAGACGCATCGTTTCGTTCCCGCCCTGTCTCCGGAACACCGGGGGCCTTTCGGATATGCCGTATTGCGGTCCCCGGCAGCGGAAGGCGGCGGATGCTGGCTCGCCTATCCCCGAAGCGAGGTATGGCCGCCCGCGGAAACGGACACCCTATGGGAGTTGGATTTTTTTACCTACAAAAAACACATGGAACGCCGGGACCGTATTAATGCGCTGGGCATAACGGAAGATTTCCGTATCAACAATTATGGTTTCCGGGACGCGGATATTATCGTGCCCAAGCCGGCGGGTACATACCGGATTTTGTGCGTGGGCGCGTCCACGACAGAAGAAGGGCCCGTTAATGATCTTACGTATCCGGCCATTCTCGAAACACTACTGAACAAACATTTCGGATTCAATCGTATCGATGTGGTCAACTGCGGTCTTTCAGGCATGAATTCGCTGAAACATCGCATGCGGGTCGGAGACTACCTGGCACTGGACCCCGACCTGATCGTCCTCTATAACGCCGTAAACGACATCTGCCACGACCTCTATCCAATATGGGTCAAGGATGCGTCGCCGCTTCAGAAGCGGCTTCGTGAATCCGTTTTTTTACGGCGTTATTTCGGGCAGGTATTGCTGCCTGACCGGTCGCGCATGCGCGCGGACATTGAACACTCCAAAATATCCAACCTGGAATTTTTCATCCGGTATTTCCGGAAACACCAGGTGGATGTGGCCGTATGCAGTTTTGCGGCTCCCAGTCCCGACGCGCTCAGCCGGGTGGAACGGGACTATTACGAATATTATACCGTGCTGGAATGGACGGGACGCTATTCCAACTTCGAGTGCTACCTGAACGCGCTGCGCCTGTACAATGAAGCTTTGCACAGGCTTTGTGAAAGAGAGAACGTATTGTACATTCCCGTTGAGGAAAATATGCGCGACGGTGTCGTCATGTTCGGGGACATCTGCCATCTGCGCAATCCGGGCATTGAGAAGAAGGCCGGCATCATTGCGGATGCGCTCATTCCCCGTATTGAAAAGGCCGCGAGGCTCTAGGGAGACCTGTACCACCTCCCTTCCTTACAGCCTTTATTGCCGCAGGTCCGGGTGGGTATACTATACAGGCAGATAAACTCGTCCCTTCCGGAACAAGGTAGGCTTACCCGGCTTGCCTGTTCGCTTTTTACCGCCACGAGGGCGGTACTGTTCCAGGAAAGAAGAAACATTTCAGTGAAAGGACCGTTCAGATGACGCATGGGCGTTTTGAGCGACGGCTGTTTTTAAAAATAGCCGCGCTGGGCGCGGGCCTTGCCGCAGCTGCCGACATGCACGCGGACGGTCCGGCTTCGATCGAATCCCGGGGCACACGCGACAAGGCCGCTCCCGTTACCTATTGGATGCACGGGTTCGGCGGCGATACTCCCGCCGACACGGCCCAGGCACTGCGTGACGCCGGGTTTCATACCGTGGTCGCGGGCGGGGCGGCGGTCATCGAAGCGGTCCATGCAGCCGGCATGGAATCATGGGTATGCGGCAGCGGTTTTCCGCTGGTGCGCGATACGGACGAGTTGAAGTCGGTGGACATCACGGGGGCGCCGCAAATCTGGTTTGGTTCCGGGTCCCCCTGCTGCCGTGAAATCCGCCTGGCATCCCTGGCTTCCTACGCTGAAATGGTGAAGACGCAGGGAATACAGGGCATTCTTGTGGACGGCGTCCGATTCGCCTCACCCGCAAGCGGCCTGATGCCGTTTCTGACGGATTTTTCCATACATGCCGAGCAATGCGCCCTGGAACGGGGTTTTGATTTCGGCCTGATGAAGCACGATGTGGAACGGTTCCACCGGGACCTGACCGGGCAGGAAGCATCCGCCTTGCAGTTGGCGAGACGGTTCGCCACGCCCTCGGGACTGCTCGAATGGTTGACCCGATACCCGGGCCTGCTGGAATGGTTCCGCTTCCGGCGCGCTTATACCACAGAGCATTTCCGGGCCCTCTCCGAGATCATACACGGGGCGAAACTGCGTATGGGCATCTATATTTTCACGCCCTCCCTGGCGCCACTGGTGGGCCAGTCCTATGCGGACCTTCGCGACGTGGCCGATGTGTTTGCACCGATGATTTATCGCAACTACCCGACCCATCCCGGTCCGGCCTGCCTGAATTGGGAACTGGCCGAGATTCCGGGTGAGCTCGGCCTCGCCGGCACACCTTACGAAGCGGAAGTCATGACCTCCATGCTTGCCTGGGCCGGGTTTGCCGACCTGAATATTGAACCGCGCGTGGACGCCGTGAAAACGTCGCTGCCGCCGGAGGCCGTAGGACAAGAAACACAGCGCGCACGGAACCTGATCGGCGCGGACAAGGAACTTGCGCCTATCATCTATATCGATGATCCGCTTATGGCCGACACGGCGCGCCTGGTACGTGAGGGCGGCGCGGACGGCATCAACTTTTTCGTGTTCAAGGAAGACTGGGCAACCCTCGTGGGCCCGGCAGTCAGTTCATAAACACTGTATCAACCCATTCAACAAAGGAAAGACAACGATGAGAAAACACTGCAGTATCCTGACTTCACGAATGATCTTTATTACAGCCGGCCTGCTGGTGCTGGTCCTGTCCGGCGCCTGCGCGGAAACCGCCGTGGACCCCGTGCCGCGCGACGCTGACTGGTGGATTGAACGTAATGCCGCCGTGAATGCGCGCGTCAAGGAAGGCAACGTGGACTTGCTGATGATTGGCGATTCCATTACGCACGGCTGGGAAAGCGGCGGGGCGGCGGAATGGGAAAAGCATTACGCCCGGCGCAACGCGGTGAACATGGGGTTTTCGGGAGACCAGACCCAGCACGTGTTGTGGCGCCTTGCAAACGGGCACTTGGACGGTATCTCCCCGAAACTGGCGGTTATCATGATTGGCACAAACAACTTTAAGAATCATTCGGCCGAAGAAATAGCGGGCGGTGTGAAGGCAATCGTCGCCAAACTGCGCGCAACGCTGCCGGAAATGAAGGTCCTGTTGTTGGCCATTTTCCCGCGCGGAGATGTAGCCGTGGAATACCAGGCCAAACTAAAAGAAGCCTCCGAATTATTCTCCACAGCGGAAGAAGATCCCATGGTTGAGTTTTTGGACATCAACAGCGCGTTTCTGGACCAGCAAGGCAAGTTAACAGAAGCGGTCATGCCTGATTTTCTGCATCCCAATGAATACGGCTACAGCCTCTGGGCTCATGCGGTTGAACCCACCATCGCACGCCTGATGGGTGAAGACGGATGGAGCGAATTGTTTACTGGCGCAAGTCTCGTCGGATGGCAGCAGGTGGGCGGCGAGAAGGAGACCTGGGGCGTGGAAGACGGGCACCTGTACACGGATGGCGAAGGCGGCGGATGGCTGTCCACCACCCGCACATTCAATGACTTCGAACTGGAACTGGAGTTTAATGTGCCGGCTGGCGGCAACAGCGGTGTGTTTGTCCGCACACCCCGGGAAGGCAATCCCGCCTATGCGGGACTCGAAATACAGGTGCTCGATGATGCGGCCCCCGAATATGCCGAGTTGAAGCCCTGGCAGTTCTGCGGTTCCGTCTATTCCTTACTCCCGCCGACCCAGCGCGTTTCAAAACCCGCGGGTGAGTGGCAGAAAATGTATATCCGGTATGATGACTTCAAGATTCAAGTCAAGCTGAATGACCAGGAAATCGTAAACGGGGATATCAGCGAATTCAAGGATAAAGCGCCCGACCATCCCGGTGTCCTGCGCGAGGAAGGGTTTATCGGCCTGCAGAATCACGGGTCCCGCCTGGACTACCGCAACATCAAACTGCGCGAACTGCCCGAATAACGGTTGGAACCGGCCCATAAGAGCGGCCCCGGCGATTGATTTCCCCGGGGCCGCGTTACTTTTTTCGGGGCATCCTGACTCCAGGAACACAACAAAAGGTATAAAGTTGGATTTTTTTTTGCTTTCTGCCACAATATAGAGTAATGACGATCATGGGATGGCCATGTTCGCATGACAAAAGGGAAGTGCCGGGTAATGAACGCACGACGCATTCGCATCCTCCATGCGGCGGATTTACACCTGGGCAGTTCCTTTGCTTCTTTGGGGGTGGACAGCGTAACAGGCAACAAACTGCGCGGGGCGCAGCGGAAAGTGTTCCGCCGCATTCTTGAAACCGCGCGCCACTGGCCTGCCGATGCCTTGTGTATTGCGGGCGACCTGTTCGACGGGGTGCATGCCGAGAAAGACCTTCTCGACGAGGTTCTTGGAATGCTGGAAGAGGCGGCGCCGTTGCCTGTGTATATCGCACCCGGCGGCAGCGACCCTTTTGTGACGGAATCCCCCTACGCGCTTGCCTTGTGGCCGGAAAATGTCACCGTGTTTCCCCCGGGAAAGTGGCACGCCGCCTTACATAGCGGATTGCCGCTGACGGTGCACGGGCTCGGCTATGACGGCGCACGTGACCAGGAACTCTTGTCTGAGGGATTGAATATTCCCCGGGACGGGCGTATTCATATTGCGGTGACCCACGGAACAATACCCGACGTGAAGGGCGAGAAAAAATACGCCGCTCTCTTCAAACACGCCATTGGCGCCAATAATGAGCTCGCCTATCTCGCTATGGGCTATTTTCACGAGACAACCGAGATAGGCTTGGAATCCAACACGGTGGCCTGGTCTCCCGGTGCGCCGCAAGGCCGCAATTCCGACGAGACGAAATCACGCCATATCCTGCAGGTGGAAATTACACAGGAGGACGGCGGGGTTCCTTGCGTTTCGGTAATGCCTGTCGATGTTTCCGAAATTCTTTTCGAGCGGCTCGACCTCGATATTGCCCGGGCCGCAGACGCGGCGGCGCTGTTTGACGCCCTCTGTGCGAAGGATCCGCGTGAAAAGGTGGTTCACCTTTGCCTTCACGGGGCGCGGCCCGCCCAAGCCGAGGGGATAGTTACGGACTTGCGGAATATGACAAACAGCCTTTTCCTGTATGCGGACATAGAAGACAACACCATTATCGGGCAGGAAACCCTGGTCCCGGTACGGGACAACAGTTGCCTGTCAAAACTCATTGAACTCATGGGGTCCAGAATCCTCGATGAAACGATACGGGAAAATGCCCTGCGGGAATCTGAAGCGCTTGAACTGATGCTGAACGCGTGTCACACCATTACGCCCAGCACCCCGGAAGAGGGCTTTTTATTTTCATGACCATAACAACACTCCCATATCCCGGCCCCGATTCGCAACAGGGAAAGACTGCTCTGGACCCGAAAAAGCACTTCATTTATTGTTCCGATCAGAAGACCGTTGAAACCGTAAGCGAAGAACTTTGCGCCGCCGGCGAAACGCCCGCGCCGCTTCGCCTGGCGCTCGATAACGTGCTGCATGCAACAAACGGCGGGAAGACGCGGGATTCTGTGCAGGAATTGCGCTCCCTTATCGACACAGGCGGTACGGGCAATGACCTTGACCGCGTCCATGCAGGATTGGCACATTTTGTGGAGCTTCAGGGGCGCAGCCGCGGTCCGGGCACACCCCTGGCAACCTTGCAGGCACGGAAAGCACAACTGGAGCAAGAGCGGCAAAACGTGGGAAAGGCGCTGGATTCCGCATGCGCGCTGGCACCGGACATATACAAGGCCCGCAACCAATTGGAAGTGTTGCGCGCAAAACGACAAACACTGCTTGAAAGGCTTCGTGCGGCGGCCGCCGTAAGGACGCAACAACTTCAGGACCGACTGAAAGAGGTACGTAACCAGTTGGACGGTTTCCGGGGAAAGCGTTTCCTGGATACCGGCAAGGCGGCCTTACTAAAGAGAAAAGAGACCCAGGTGGAAACCGCGCGCCTGCAATGCGTGCGAACCCGCGAGGAACTGGAAGAAACACGCCGTGCCCTGAACGCGCTGCCGGGGCAATCCGCACAAATCAATGCGGGAAAAGTGGAAGGCCATTTGCAGTTACCCGTTGATTTGGAACACGAGGCGCGTATACTCGCCACTTCCCTCGACAAGATTCAGACCGGGATGAAAGAGGCCGGCAGACAGGTCGAGGAAATCGGCGGCCGTGTCGGTTCGGAGGAGCATAAACTGTCCATGATGCCAGACTTTACCCGGATTGCCCCCAATCCGGCGGACTGGCTCAACCAAATGGCCGCCTCTCTGGACGCCGCCATTCTAGCCCGCGACCAGGAAGCGCATGAGGTTCTGGAACTGCAAAACAACATACGGGTAAAGGACAGCGCCATTGAGGCGGAACGGCGCATTTTTTCGGAGATGGAAAATCTTTCCACCACGCTGATGGACTACCACGAAAAGGAGGAAGACCTGGAGGAAAAAATGGCCGAGGCCCGAAAGCGGATGCTCCAGATTCAAGGCATGCGCGAAAAAATTCAGGAAACCCAACCCGGCGTGGGAACGCTTGGATTGGGGTCCACCTTCGGCCTAATCTTTATTCTGGGGGTTTATGCCAGTGTAAGGAAAACGCCGATTCTGTATGCCGCCGCAGTTCTCTTCCTCGCCGTTCTCTACTTCGTATCCTGGTTTATCCGGGCATATTTCAGCATCAGCGAGTTGAAGGGTCAGCTCGCTCAGGACCAGGCGATTCTGGACCAGTGTGCCGCGGAGCTGGAAGAAAACGAACAACGCATCAGCGACCTGCTGGTGCAGGCCGAGTGCGGTACCATACGGGAACTTGAAGCCCGCTACGACCAGTACACAGCCGATGAGGACCAGCTTGCGCAAATACGCGATATACTGGAACTGACCGAAGAGAGCCTGCGGGAGAGCGACGAGCGCATACCACTATTATTCGCCCGGATACAAGAAACCCTGGCGCCCCTGGAGGAACATCCCGAACAGCCGGAAGACGTGGAACGTTGCGTCAGTAGCGCCATTCGGAAATCCGCGGATTATCACAAGACCGTGAAACACCTGGCCAACCTGCGCAACCAGTATCAAGGTCTGGCCGGCAAGCGCCGCTTCCTGGAAGGGCAACTCGCGGAGATACAAAAGAAACTGGCACCCCTGGAACAAGCGCTGCGCGTGCGCATACGGCAGAACGGCTTTAACCTGGAATCCCGGCATACGGAAGTCATCGGCCTGTTGGCTGCATATCAGCGATATGTGAAAGAGATGGGTGAAGCCGCGAAGCGAGGTGAAACCCTGACCGCCCTCTTGAAGGATCTGGAAACCCGCCTCAGGGAAGAAGAGGCGTTGTATACCGAGCATGCGGACTCACTGTCCGCCATGTTAAAAGAACAAGGACTTGAAGCCTTTGAAGAGGTGGAAGCCGCATCTAAAAACGCATCCCTGATTGCCGACCTATCCCGGGAACGGCACACCATCGAAAAAGAGTTGGCGGAGTTGGTGCAGGGACAGTTTCCGGCCTTTGAGGAGAAAAGCGCAGCCGGGCCGGACCAAGATCCGGAAACAGCCGCCATCAATGCGTTGAGAAACGAACTTGCTACCTGCGAAACCGATTATGAAGCCATCCTGCAGCAATACCAGAGTTTGCATGCCAAACGCAATAAAATTCTGGCGGGATGGCGGAGCCTGCCGGAGATTGATGAGGATAGTGCCGCCTCGGAACGGGCTGAGGCCGAGTGCCGCCGACACCTGGCCGCCGGCGCACGGGCCATGGCGTTGATCGATGAAATTACCCCGCAATGGCGCGCCCATTACGGCAGCGTTATCCGCCAAAGGGCGGAAACCCTGCTGCGCGAAGCCGGGGTTTCAGCCGGTATTACCCTTGACCTGTCCAAGTCCGCTCCAAGCGAGGCTCTGGTCATTACCGCCGAAAACGACGATGGAACCTCCAGGGCCGCTGCGCACCTGGCATTACGACTGGCATCGCTTGAAGCGCTGGCCTGTCCCGGAGACTCTGCACCGCTGATTGTTACCGCTCCAGCCTCAGCGATGGCTGCCGCCCCGGATTGGCGGCCTTTCTTTTCCCTGTTGGACCAGGCCGCTGCCCGTCGCCAGGTACTCCTCATTTCGGATGATGCACCGCTGGCCCTTGCCGCCCGGGCAAGCGGATGGTCCACCCTGGCAATATAGGCGGCAGTGCGACCTTCCTTCCCGTGAAACAAAAGCGTATGCGCCCTGTCCACGATAGGCGTTCCGCCGATTCTGTTTGCGAAGGTGAAAGCCGATAACGTACCATATTCCTCAGCGGCGTTGTACCAGAACATCCGGCGCGAGCCATCCTTTTTCCCGCCGCACAGTTCTTGATGCCCGCCTCAGGCGTTTTTTTTCTGAAAAGAGGGGCCTCCCTCATATCCGTCAACCTAAAAGTGTGTTTTCTCAGGAACAATCATGGCAGCAACAGCACCGGGAAAGGCCCTGCTCAGCGCGCAGGAAGTTTCGAAGAGCTTCGGCGCCCAGCAGGTGCTCCAACACCTTTCCCTGACCATACATGAAAACGACCGCATCGGGTTGATTGGCCGGAACGGGTCCGGAAAATCAACCTTGCTGCGCATTCTTGCCGGGTTGATGGAGCCGGACGCGGGCATTACCACGCGCGCCCAGGGCATACGCGTGGCATTGCTGGAGCAGCACTGCTCCCTGTCCACGGAACAAACCGTCGGAGATGCCCTGGAGGCGGCGACTGCCGGCTTGCGCGCGTTGCTGCTGCAATGGCGGGAAGCCCACGAACGCCTCGCCCACATTCCCCATGGCGGGCAGGCCTATGATGCTCTGGAACAGGAGTGCCATGATTTAGAGCACTGCATTCAATTCGCCCAGGCATGGCACCTGGACACCGAACTCAAAAAGATTTCCGCCGAACTGCGCCTGCCGCCGCCCGGGACATCACTCGTTTCCCTGTCGGGTGGGGAACTGCGGCGCGTGGACCTGGCGGCCAAACTGCTGTCCCACCCGGACGTGCTGCTGCTGGACGAACCGACCAACCATATCGATACGGAAAGCGTGGCCTGGATTGAACGATTTCTGGAAAGCTACGCGGGCGCCTGCATTCTTGTGACCCATGACCGCTATTTCCTCGACCGGGTAACCAACCGTATCGTGGAAATCAGCAACACCTCCATGCTCAGTTTTCCGGGGAACTACGAGCGTTTCCTCGAGTACAAGGTGACCGTGGAGGACGTACAGGCACGCACCGAGTCCAACCGGCTGGCCTTGATCAAGCGGGAATTGGCCTGGTACCGGCGCGGCCCCAAGGCACGGGGCACCAAGGCAAAGGCGCGCATCACCCGCCTGATGGAAACCCAGGAGAAGGGCCCGCCGCCTGCGCGCAAGGAATTCGCTTTCGCCATTCCCGAACCGGAACGCTTGGGCAAGGATATCCTCGAAGCACGTCTGGTCACCCACGGCTACGGTGACCGACTGCTCTTCCGGCACTTTTCCCTCTTCATGCAGAAGGGTATGCGTGTGGGCGTCATGGGCTCGAACGGCTGCGGCAAGTCCACCCTGCTTCGGATACTCATGGGCCGGGAGAACCCACAGTCGGGGGATATCCTCATCGGCCCTTCCACCCACTTCCTCTATGTGGACCAGGTCCTGGCCGATATGGACCCTGAGATGCGCGTGCTGGATTTCGTGTCGGACGGGCAACGGCATGTTGAAGTCGGACGCCAGCGCATCCATGTCCCGTCTTATCTGGAGTCTTTCCTGTTCGACAAGAGTTGCGCCGAAATGCGGTTGGACCGCCTGTCGGGCGGTGAGCGACGGCGTGTGGACCTGGCGAAAAAACTGTTGCGCGGCGGCAATTTCATCGTCTTCGACGAACCCACCAATGATTTGGACCTTTACACGCTGCGGGTTCTTGAAGAAACCGTTGAATGCTTCGATGGTTGCGCCCTCATCGTCAGCCATGACCGCTATCTGCTTAACCGCCTGTGCACCCACATGCTCATCTTCGAGGAATCCGGTGCCATCGTGCAAATTACGGGTAATTACGATGATTACCTGCTTTACTGCGAACGGCGGCGCGAAGAGGCAAAACAGAGCCGGGCACAACAAGCCAGGCCCGCGCGTCCGGCGGTCCCTGTGAAACGCCCGGGGCTCACCTATCACGAAAAGCAGGAACTCGCCGGGATGGAACAATCCATCCTGGACGCCGAAGAACAGGTGGCCCGGCTTCAGGAAGCGGTCAACGCACCCGGATTCTATGGACGGGACTTCACTGAAACACAAGCGGTTCTGCAACGTTTAAAGGAAGCGGAAGCGGAAGTGGCGCGCCTGTACCAGCGCTGGGAAGCCCTGGAAACGGGTCGCTGATTCACGCCCCGGCAGGCCTGGTTCCCGGTCGGATCTGAAACGGGCCAGACCATTGCGGCCCTTTCCGCGATAGCACTTCTGCAGGCCGCTTCCCGAAGCATTCTTTATCCGCCTGCCCCACCCACCTGCCCCCGCGAACAACACTTCCTTGTACACGCCAACATTCCAAAGAATACGGTAACACCACAGTACAGTATACTTATTTATAGTTTTATTCATCTAAATAAACTGCGCTTCATGATTGTTAATTCTGACTATTTAGTTGCTACAAGAAAGAATTGCTATTTTAAAAGTAATATGATAAACTTTATTTAAATTAAAAAAGCACGATATGTACTAGCCGTATCAACAAACCAAAGATACAAGGACGCGCACCGATATGGACACTTTAACTGAGACAGAGGCCATCACGGCTCCTGGGTATTGTGATATCAAGCAGTCCTTTGCCCGGCTTGGTGAAAAGCCGGACTCCCTCGTCGGCCTGGTGGACGCTGCCACGCTTTTGGTCAATGCATTTCTTCGTAATGATACGGAGTACAGGGTCATGCTGTATCTTGCGGATAAGAAAGCGGGTGGGTTGCGCCTCATGGAAACGCGCGGACAATTCAGTCGAGAGTTCCTGCAGGAGGAGGCCTTCGTACCCTTCGGCCAATGCCTTTGCGGGCTCGCCGCTGTAAGCGGCGAAGTGCTGATTTGCAGAAACTGCTATGAAGACCCGCGCCATGAAACCCGCTGGTACGGCATGGGCGCGCATGGCCATTATGTCATACCGCTGCTCTATAGCGACTGCGTGCTGGGCGTATTGACGTTTTACACGCAGGCGGGGGTGGACATCGACGACATGCAAAAAGCATTTCTGGCACGCGTGGGAATGCAGATCGGCAAAGCTCTTTTTCTGTGGCTTCAGGAAAGGTCCCGGAATCGAGCACCCTTTTAACTCCTCCAACAAGGCGTCGGATCTATATATTATGGGGGAAACGCAGACTGCCATGTGTTTCGGACAGAAAGTTGTCGGAAGAACAATGGCGGGCCTGCACTGCCTGCTCTTGTTGTTCCGGCGCACTTCACCGGTGTTCCGGTTAACATGTGAGAATCCAGAAGGCTTCCGCAATCAGTGCGTTAACGCACTGAATTTTCCCTTGCTAAGAACGTCTGTTTACTCCATTCAATAGCAACAGATTAGCAGTACCCGTCATTGCGAACGAAGTGAAGCAATCTCTTTTGTAGTGAACCTGTAGTACGCTGAGAGCGCTTGGCTCGTTACGAAATTGTATTTCGTAACGCAATTGCACGCGAAGTTGTACTTCGCACCTCTGTGATAGGTACGTTGCCTCAGCATCCACACCCTGGCGGTCGCGAAATAGACTTTCGCACCCGCGAAGTTCCACTTCACAATTCTGGTCAAACTCCGGAATACACAGGAAGGACCGATGCAAAAAGGGAAATAGAATTTCAAGAGAGATGACGTTCCCAAATGGAATTTGGGAACGAGGGAATAGCAACAGATTAGCAG
>Ga0116149_1001117_pt1 | contig 33602 bp, 37 predicted proteins | sample AD_UKC057_MetaG_FD_89787 | JGI IMG/M metagenome (GOLD analysis project Ga0116149, IMG submission 89787) | Active sludge microbial communities of municipal wastewater-treating anaerobic digesters from USA - AD_UKC057_MetaG | ecosystem: Engineered > Bioreactor > Anaerobic > Digestate | place: USA...
CCGTATAAATCGGCTGCAGCATAGAGAATAAATCTGCTGTCCTTGTCATATAAATTTATTACAGCCAAACCCTCTTCATATTTTTTTTCTGCAATCGAAGCATAATACTCCCATAAACTCGTAAATTGCCCGCTTGGCCTGTGTACAGCATTGATCTAAATCAACGCTGTATTCCGCTAATTTTTCCCGGGGAAGGTACACTCTTCCTTCTTTATAATCTTCTCCAACGTCGCGAAGAATATTTGTAAGCTGCATAGCAGTCCCAATATCAGAGGCACTTTGGTGAAGATCATCCCTATGCTGAACCGCCAGTATGGGAAGCAGCATGTCGCCCACGCTGCCTGCTACATTGTAGCAGTAGGTAAACAATTCATCTTCTGTTTCAATGTTTTTTTGTTCAGCATCTGCATACTGTCCTTTGAACATAGCTTTAACAGCTTTTATATTAATTGGAAATATCTTTTGTACTTCATCCAAACATCTGTATATTGGATCATCAATAGATTGACCCAGTAAAAATGAATCAAGTTTTTGTTCTTCCTCTTTAAGAAGAGATACATCATGTTGTAAATCCCCTATATTATCAAGGCGGCGGTTGAGTGCATAATACACCCATACCGCCTCTTTTTTTGGGGAGGGAAGTCTGTTAAAGGCCATGTAGAATGTTTTTGAGTATTCCTTCATGACCTTTCTGCAGTATTCAAAGTCTCTTTTATTTTTTTTGCTTATCATCTTTTAAAATTTCCCGGACAGCAATTTCGGCACTGGTTAATACAATCGGCACTCCGGCTCCGGGATGATTGCTTGCTCCGGCAAAATACAGATTTTTAATAGTCTTTAATGCAGCCTGAGGGCGGAATGCGTTACTCTGTTTGAGACTTGGACGCAGACCGAAGGCAGCACCAAACTGTGCATTGAACCGGCGTGTTAAGTCGAACGGTGTTATAACAGTTTCGCTCACAATATCTTTTTCGATATCTTTGAGCGCATCAATCCGGTTAAGAGATTTAAGTATCTGAGTTCTAACTTTTAAAAGGAAGGCAGGATCATCCCAATTGGTTTTATCAGTTTTGGTCTCAGATACGGGAACAAGAACATAAATCCCGTCTTTGCCCTTCGGCGCAAGATCCGGGTCAACGGTGCTCGGTGCATAGACATAGATTGACGGCTCTCCGGGGAAACGGCCTTCAAAAATATCGGCAATATTCTGATCAAAATCTTTTGAAAAGATGATGTTATGCATCTGTATTTTACCCTTAAGATTTCGTTTAAGTCCGAGATAGAGCAGGTAGCCCGAGCACGAATAATCCATAGCATCAATTTTTTTGTCAGTATACTTGCCCTTAAGTTTTTCATCATCTATAAGATTTTTCACTGCATAGGGGAAGTCTGCGGTGTTTAGCACTATGTCAAAATCCATGTCTTTTCCGCCTGAACGAACGCCGTGAGCCTTCCCATTGCGGATAAGGATTTTATCGACCGGGGCCGAAGTCTTAAGTTCAACCCCTTCTTCTTTGCAGAGTTTAATCATAGCCTCTGCCATCGTTCTCATTCCGCCCTTCATGTACCAGACGCCGTAGAGCATCTCTATCATGGGAATCATGGAATACAAAGAAGGCCCCTGATACGGTGAAATACCGATATACAGTGTCTGGAAGGCAAGCATTTTCTTGATTTTGTCGTTTTTAACAAATTGGCCGATCATGTGATCTGCACTGTCAAAGGTTTTAAGCTGCATCGCTTTTATCAGTGTTGAGGGGTTAAAAAAGTCTGTCGGTTTTCTAAAGCTTTTTACTATAAAATGATCGCGTGCAAGAATGTAGCGTGTGTAAATGGTGCTCAAATACTTAAAAAACCCGTCTGCACTGTCTTTTTCCATGGAATCTAAAAGATTATGAAGAAGAGTCAAATCTGAGGGAACTGATATTGTTTTATCAGGATAATGGAGATCATAGAGGGTAGTAAGCTGTTCCATTGGAATGTAGTCTTCGGGATTTTTACCGCAGTCTAAGAAGACCTGCCGGTAAATTTCGGGCATCATGACAATGGTCGGACCCAGATCAAACTTGTAGCCGTCTTTTTCAATTCTGTTCATTCTGCCGCCTGCGAGTGCTTCTTTTTCAAAGACAGTCACTTTATAACCTTGATGCTGCAGACGAGCTGCACTTGCCAAACCCGAAACTCCGCCGCCTATAACTGCAATAGACTTCATAACTCCTCCTGAAAATAATTGATGATGCAAATGTTTTCTGTTTGAAAGAAATTGCCTATGTTTAGTTTACAATGTATACTCATAGTATGTCTGAAAAACGTTTTTTTTGCAATCAGAATATTTTTGCAAATTACACCCAAAATTACATCTTTTACACCCTTTTCAAACCGTATATATCAGCTGATACTGAAACTGCATTCGAAAGAGAGTTCTTTTGGATGACATCATTTTTAAGAGGTAGAGTATGAATTCTGCATTAGTAATTTCCATCGTATGTACGTCCATTGTGTATGTCTTAGACTCAATAACTTCCGGAGGCTCCCTGGCCTTTTTGGATGTATCTGTGTTTATTACGATTCTTGTAAGTCCCCTGCCAGCGCTGGCATATACAAGATCTATTAAAGATTTTTTTACTCTTCTTTTTTCTTCTAAAAAGAAGAGACAATTACTGTCTTATGATCAGATTCAAAACTCGTATGAATCTATAAAGCTCGTGATGAACATGATACTAATAGCCGGAGTTTTTATATCGCTTATAAGCGGCATAGCACTCATGTATAATTGGGATAATAAACAGTTTGCAGGACCCAATGCAAGTTCCCTGTTATCTTCTGTCTGTTATGCATCACTATTTTATTGTGTTCTTCTGCCGGTAAAACTCCAATGTAAATATGCGCTCCTTTCATTTATGGATGAGGGAAGAAGCCCGAAAAGTACAGAATCTTCGAAAAGCGCCAACGGGTTTAAAATAGTATCTGTAATCGGAATCAGTATTATTTTTATAGCGGTGCTGTTTTTATACTCCTTTGTTTTCTTAAAAAATAGTAAAAGTATTCCGTTTCCCTTTAACCTTCCTTCTATTGTTCTTTTATGTGTATCTGCAATCGCTCTTGCTGTTTCTTCGGGAACTTTTTCTTCTGGCGGTCTCGGCAAAGCCGGTGAAAAATCTTCCTATTCAGTCTTGTGTAAAAAAAGGGAGTTTGTATCGTGTCTCATTTCCTGTATGGTATTTTCAAGTATTTTTATCAGCTTGAGGGGCATTCTTTCTATACTCTGTAATCTGGAAGACAGCAGGGCTCTTGTTCCAAATACGTATGTAGCATTTTTACCGGTTTTTTATGCACTTGTTGCAGCTGCGCTCTTATTACCGGTGAAAACCAGTCTTTCAAAAAAAATCAGCAGCATGAATCAGGAATAGGGTATGAAGTATTTTTTGTACAGAACTGCAGCCTTCGTCTGTATTTTAATTCTCTGTACACTGGTTCCAGGCATTGCATTGAATCAGATATTTATACTTGAAGAGTTTCTTCTCGTCATCTGCGGTGCCGTACTTTTTTCCCTCATTCCAGTTCTCCAGGAAATCAAAAAGGGAAATAGGGTTTTGTTTCCCTATGCTGTTTCTCTTATTGCAAAAAATGCTTTTGTCTCCGGTGTTTTTATCAGTCTGATATTTATACTATCTGATATTAACACCGCTGCGCTTTTAGGCGATGAAGACGGAGTTGTAACTTCACTAATAATGCTTGAAAATATGAGGCCCTTTCTGTATGGGGCATTTCTCTGGATCATTTTGTATACTAAAAAGAGTAATACTGATAATTGTACTGTCTCAGAAAAACCGGAATCTGTGTCTGCACCCGTATTATCACGCCGGGAAGAGGAAGTAGCACGGCTTGCCTCCAGCGGGCTGACAAATTTGCAGATCGCAGACAGATTGTTTATTTCAGAGGCAACAGTTAAACGGCATTTAGCAACAATTTTCCAAAAAAAAGGCATAAGTTCAAGAAAGGAATTATAAGCTCTCTTCTTGAACTTATAATTCCAGCCGGGAACTTTAGATTACTTTTTGAATAATAATCCCGGTTTTTCTCTTTTTCTCGTCGCGCTTTTGTAAATTATTTAGTAATCAACTATATCAATTAAACTGGAAACTGTAGGTTTTTTTTCCTATGTTCACATACCTTCTTAGAAAGTATTATAATAGTTAATAATATAGCCTCTATAATAAGGGCAGAGAAAGTGAAATAAACACAGATAAATGTGTTTTAGGAGCGTTTATTTTGTTGCAATCATGTGAATCCAAGGGCAAAATCCCGACACCATTTATTCAGGGTATTTTTACAGCAGATCCTTCTGCTCATGTTTTTAATGGAAAAATTTACATTTATCCATCCCATGATAAGGGAGAGGATGCGGTTTCAAATGATACCGGTGATCAATATGACATGGAAGACTATCATGTGTTTTCCTGTGATGACCCATTTTCCGAAGTAAAGGATCATGGTGTTGTACTTCATGTAAATGATGTTCCATGGGCTGCAAAACAAATGTGGGCTCCGGATGCTGCATATAAAAACGGGAAGTATTACTTTTACTTTCCTGCAAAAGATAAGGATGATATTTTTAGAATAGGTGTTGCAGTGTCTGACAAACCCGAAGGTCCTTTTACGCCGCAGCACGAGCCGATTAAGGGAAGTTTTAGTATTGATCCTGCTGTGTTTGTGGATAATGACGGTTCTTCTTATATGTATTTCGGCGGTTTATGGGGCGGTCAGTTGGAGAGGTGGCAAACTGGTTCCTATATGCCGAATGCAGAAGGTCCCGGTTTACATGAAAAAGCGCTCGGTCCTCGTGTTGCTAAATTAAAAGACACTATGCTGGAATTTGACGGCAGTGTTCAGGAAATCACCATTTTAGATGAGGAAGGGAACGCCTTAAAAGCCGCTAATACGACAAAACGCTTTTTTGAGGGTGTTTGGGTTCATAGATACAAGGATACCTATTATCTGTCATATTCAACCGGCGACACACATCTTCTTGTGTATGCCACCAGTGATAATCCGCTTGGTCCCTTTACCTATCGCGGTATAATTCTTGAGCCGGTTAAGGGTTGGACTACACATCATTCAATTATGGAATATAAAGGTAAATGGTACTTGTTTCATCATGATGCTGCTCTTTCCGGTGCTGATAATAAGCGGTCTGTTCAGCTTAAGGAACTACATTATAACGATGACGGAACAATACAGACAATTACCCCCTGACAACAGCGCCTGCTGAATAAAGAAACCGTTTATAGCTTTATATAGAACCCGGTGTTTTATATGAATGAGTATAGGCGGTTTTTTTTATTACAGTTAAAAATTCTATATGAAGAAGCCGAAAGATATTCTACAAGCACTGTTATTTTTCACATTATGAGGCTATAATAATTTTTAAGAAGGGGGCACCTCATGGTACGGGAAGTACGGCTAACAGACGCAGAAGATATTACCCTGATTTATAACTACTACATTGAAAATACTGTTATAACCTTCGAAGAGGTGAAGGTTAGTGTGGACGAAATTACTAAAAGAATTAAAGAATATACTGCCTCGTATCCATGGTTTGTATTTGAAGAGGACAAAAAAGTTATAGGATACTGCTATGCATATCAATGGAAATCAAGATCTGCGTACCGTTATTCCGCCGAAACTGCAATCTATGTACAGGAAAACCGTCACAGTAAGGGTATTGGAACTGCCCTTTATACACATTTGCTTCACGAATTAAAAAAACGGGGTATTCATACCCTGGTTGCAGGGATTACACTGCCGAACGAAAAAAGTGAAAAACTGCATGAAAAAGCCGGATTCACGAAGGCTGCACATTTTAAGGAGATAGGAAATAAGTTCGGCACCTGGCTTGATGTAGGATACTGGGAGCTTCAATTAAAATAAAAAACGTAAGGATGTAAACGTGCTTGTAAAGGCTCTTGAAGAATATGTGAAAAATAGTACCGTATATTCACATAGCGAATATGATCTCTATATCTCCGATGTTGTCTTTTTTTATAAAGGTTTGCTCAGTAAAAATATACCGCTCGTAAGAATTGTTATTGATTTAAAAAATACAACAGTTCCGTGGGAATCAATGATAGATAGTGTACAATTGCATCTTGAACAGGCAAAAAAAAAGTATAAAAAAATATTCTGTCTGTGGTACATATGTTCATCTCACGGCGGTATATATTTGTATGAAACTTTTGCTTCAAAGGAAACAAAAAAAATCGGAAAACTGCGGAATTCTTTTATCATTTTTAATACTGATAACGGAACTGTTTCATTAGGGCCGGGTCATAAGCATAATAAGATTTTTACAGAGCGTTTAGCAGCAATGTTAAGATCAAGCCGTTTTTTCACCCGGGAAAAGTGGCTTGAGAACATGTTCGACATTTTTTTATTATGCGACAACATTCGATATAAAGGCGGTTTATTATGAAAAGAAAATCATTTACTTCTTCTGAGGCTCAATCGGTCGGGCCTTACTCCCATGCTGTAGAGATGGACGGCCTCATTTTTTTATCGGGACAAACTCCGCTGGACCATACAACGGGAACTTTAATAGGCGGCGGAATAAAAGAACAGACACAGCAGTGCTTTAAGAATTTACAATCAGTAATTAAGGCCTGTGGACTGAGTATGGACGATGTCATAAAAACAACGGTGTTCCTCACTGATATGAGCAATTTTAAGGAAATGAATGAAATTTATGCAGCACAATTTAGTGAACCCTATCCTGCACGTTCAACAATCGGTGTTAAGCAGCTTCCTCTTAATGCCTTAGTTGAAATTGAAATGACAGCAAAAAGGTAAAACATGAAATTAACACCGCCTTCTCCGCATACGGCCTTTATTCATACCAGAAAGTACTCGTATATAGTAATTATACTGTCAGTACTGCTGTGCGCCGTGAGTGTAGGTGTTTCCTTTTGGTCAATAAATCGAAGCGAAATTCTTCATGGCGACTTAATACGAAGTCAGATTTATGAACTTAAAAAATCATTTTTAAAAGATTCTGTTGATAATATGATAAGTCATATTGACGCAGTCCGCGAGTCTATTCTAGACCAGGAAAAACAGAGGGCTCAAAATCTGGCTCATGTTATTGGTTTTCTGCTCTCTGAGAATTCTGAGGCCTCTTTACAGAGAATAAAAGCATCTGCAGAACAGGAAAAGTTTTCCTGCACAGTACATAATTTGAATACAGACCAGAAAATCTATGTAATACAGGAAATCCCCTCCAATAAGATTGCTGCCTATGTATCTGTAAAAGTTACTAATTATGAAATAGTATGCGGTATACCGCAGGATGTGGTTGACGAAATAACAAAAAAAATGATTCATGATGAAATCCATGCTCAAAAATTTCATAATAATTCGTATATGTGGGTAAATGAGATAATTAATTGGGACGGCGGAGAAGGGTATGCTGTTCGAAAAATCCATCCGAACTTAAAAGATACCGAGGGCATGCTGCTGTCCACATATACCGAAGATATCAAAGGCAATAAACCATATTTAGAAGAATTGGAAGGAGTGAGAGAAAACGGTTCGCTTTTTTCACGGTATTATTTTAAACGTCTGGAAAGCAGTGAAATCTCTGAAAAATTAACCTATGCATCGGTGTACAAAGATTTTAACTGGATTGTTGCCATGGGAATTCATGTTGATGATCTTGAATACTATATTCAGGAAATTAAAAAATCTAGTGATGAACTTAATACTCAGGTGTATATAATTACAGCAGTTATTATAATTCTTTTCTTTACAGCATTTATAGCTCTTGTTACTATAACCGGTTTAAAATACATAAAACAAACAAGGGCGGAAATACGCAGCGAAGCCAATCGGGATCCCTTAACCGGCGCATTAAACAGGCGCATTGGAAACGAGGTTCTTCGAAAGAAATTTATACAGTTTAAACAGGGAAAACGGAGCCCTTTAATTTTTTCTATTGATATTGACAACTTTAAGCAGATTAATGATGTGTACGGCCATGATGCAGGCGATATTGTTCTTCGAAAGCTTGTTAAAGTAATCAGGGGTACCATGAGGGAGACCGATTTCTTATTCAGGTGGGGAGGAGAGGAGTTTCTTGTAGTCTATGATGCGGAAAACACCCAGCTTGATTTTTTAGCCGGCCGTTTGAACACTGCTGTTGAAAATAAAGTGATGGAAATAACACATTTTCAGCAGAATATTACAAACTTTGCAGGTTTTGACACGCTTAATCCTCAAAATACTGTAAACAGCGATAATGAAGGCATGAAAACTGCGAAAGATGCCGTATCAATAACAATATCTATTGGCGTTTCGTGGTATTCAAATCTTGACCAGAGTTTTCATAATGCAGTAAAACGTTCAGATATTGCACTCTATGATGCTAAGTTGAACGGTAAAAATACGTATAGAGTTCAAAATCCGTAATTTTTTACAAAAGAAACAGTTTTTAACTGCTGAGGTGTCAAAGTATATTATGGCGGATATATGGTTATCCTGATTATTTAAAGGAGTTTTTATGGACGATACGCAGACTAAACAGGAATACGACAAAGGGAATACTACTTTTTTTGGTCTTCTGCTGGTAGCTGTCGGAATTATACTGCTTCTCAATGCATTATTTGACTGGCATTTTCTAAGAATGAGGAATCTCTGGCCCTTATTTTTACTGGTGCCGGGTCTAACCTTTGAATATGCCTACTTCAGCAACAGGAAAAATCCCGGTCTTCTTGTCCCCGGCGGCATATTAACGGTAATGGGCTTTCTATTCTTTTTTGAAATAATTACCGGCTGGCGTTTTTCTGAATATACCTGGCCTGTGTATATTTTTTCGGTTGCTATAGGACTGTATCAGCTGTATTGGTTTTCGGGAAAACCGAGGGGACTGCTCATTCCTGTTTTTATTTTGACCTTAATAGGCGGAGTTTCGCAGGTACTTCTTTTGCTTGATCTTTCATTTGCAATACTGAACAGTTCAATTATTGTTCCCTGCATTTGTATTGGGCTGGGTTTATTTTTTATCTTTGTACGGAATACTAAACCGCCGAAGAAGTGAGCAATGAGCAATCGTTCAATAAACTGATATCAGTTATAAAAACCGTACATGGTAAAGTCAATTTCGCCCTTATCGTTTACGGCAATTCCTTCCTGTCTAAGAAATAAAAGCTGCTGAATAAAACCCTCTCCGGAAAGCTTGATTTGCGCGATGCCGTTTTTCCCTTGACCCGCAACACGATGCCAGGGCAGCTTTCCTGCCTGCCATCGAGTGTGCAGGACTCGTGCTACCTGCCGCGCTCCGCCTGGAAGCCCTGCAGCGAGGGCTACACGGCCGTAGGTTGAAACCTTGCCATAGGGTATTGCTCTGACTGCATTTTCTATAGCAAGGGTGGTTTTACTCAGCTCCGTAATTCTCTTTTCAACATCCATTATTTTTTCTTTAATAAGGCTGCAAAAGGATTGTAGGTGTCGCTCACTTCTTCGTGTTTTAAGAATTCGGCTGCATTTTCTTCTTCCTCTTTAGAAGGAAGGAGCTTGAGTGAAATTCTTTTGTTGATGCTGTCAACGTCTTTAATGAGAACAGTAACGGTATCTCCGTTTTTAAATACTTTCTGAACATTATTGTAGCGGTCGTCTCCGCGGATTTCCGAGTTATGTAGTAAACCGTCGATGCCGGGTTCTAACGATACAAAGACTCCGAAATTGGTAATGCGCACAACCTTGCCGGTATGTTTAGAATCTTTTTGGTAAGTATCGACAGAGTCCCACGGATCATCCTGCAGGGCTTTTAAACTAACACTCATCTTTTCAAGTTTCCAATCAATGCGTAAAATTACAACATCAATACTTTGGCCGACTTGAAGCACTCTTTCTACCGATGTAACCCGTTCTCTTGAAATTTCAGAAATGGGGAGAAGGGCCTGAAAACCTTGAATATCAATAAAGGCTCCAAAGCTCTGGAGTGATACAACCGTACCGTTTACTGTCATGCCTTCTTCGAGTGTGTCTTTGAGGGCTTCCATGTTTTTTTCATGCTTTTCATTAAGAATAGCTCTGTGTGATACAGTAATAGATTTTCCGCCGTCTTTATATTCAATAATTGAAAAAACAAGATGTTTGCCGACGGGAGTCGAGTTTTCTTCCTTTTTTAAACCAATCTGTGAAAAGGGGCAGAAAGCACGCTTGCTTCCAATAGTTACCTCATAACCGCCCTTAATTTCCTTATCTACTACACCTTCTACAGGGATTTTATTTTTAAACGCGTTTTCAATCATTTCATCATTGGCGCTCTGACCACTTATACGGGTGGTAAAACGCATTTCTCCCCGCTGATTTGATAGAAAAAAGACATCGATTTGGTCGCCTTCCTGAACCGTAACTGTTCCGTCTTCTTTTGTAACTTCAGCCTTATCGAGTATACCCTCGCTTTTCCCGCTGAGCTGAAGAAATACACAATCGCTGGTTATTGCCACCACCGTTGTTTTTACCGATTGACCGGGAACAAGCTTTTCCATCTTTGCCAAACTTTTTTCAAATAACTCTTCAAATGAATCATCGTTCTTTACTGATATCGAATCCATACATCCTCTTTTTTTATATAACATGTGCAGAATATGAATAGCTATTCTGCACTATCAGATTACGGGAAACAGCCTCTAAAGTCAATTATCAGTGTGCTTTCGAGTGCCTTTGTTTAAATGTTTTTTCCGGTGTCCCCGGCTTTTCCTGCTGCATCTGCTGCATCTGCTGCCTTTTTTAGTTCTATTCTTTTTTTCCTGAACTCCATGATGGGATAATCTCCCTGAATAAGAAATTCTCCCTGCCCAATACCGCTTGTTTTTGGTATTTGCGTATTAACAACGCGCCTGTCCTGATGCGCTACTATGAGGTTAAATTTTCCTGCAACCCACATGATAAAGTTCCGCAGAAGAGGCATCCTCATAAAATTCTGATAAAAGCGCAAATACAAAAGCGTATGAGTTTCATCAACGGGAACGAAAAGACCGAGAACACGGACTTTTTTTGCTATATAATTTTCCCACATATTAGGAAGAATACACTCCAGTTTAAATTCCTTATCGGGATTAGGAACAGGAACATCTTTTATCCCTCTTGGAATAGAGCCGTCATCAACCTTGTTATATACATAGTGATAAAACATCGTGTCATTTTTCCACTCCAGACCCGGGCCTTCTACAAGTGTTTTATTGCCTTTGCCGATTTATCGCCTAATTCACGGGATTCTAATACCGCATACCATAGATTTCTTATCATACCTACATCATAAACTGAGCGGATAAAACTGTAAAGGAAAAAGAAATAAATGCATTGTATTCTATTTGACTAAATAAATATAAATAGTATAAATATATTAATAGTAAAAACATATAAATATGTTTAATGATGTTATGCTTAAAAAGTTTTTTTACTATTAACTCTTTTGTGCTTTGTATTTCTGTTGTATTATTAGGAATGGAGGTTAAGATGGAATTTTCAATTAGTACCCCGGCCTTACTCTTTTCTGCTATTACAATACTAATTCTTGCGTATACCAACCGTTTTTTAACACTGGCCACCCTAGTTCGTCAGCATATAGCGCTGTATAAAGAAGACCCTGATGACAGCATTATGCGCCAGCTTAAAAATTTCAGGCAGAGAATTATTGTCATAAAATACACTCAAATAGTGGGAGTCTTAAGCTTTCTGTTTTGTGTCGTGTCCATGTTTTGTATATTTTTAGGCTGGGTAATACCTGCAGAAATTGTTTTCGGTACAAGTCTTGTGCTTCTTTTTGTGTCGCTGCTCCTGTCGCTTCATGAGCTATTCTTATCAATAGGAGCGCTCGATGTTGAGATGCAGAAGGTTTTTAAAAAAGATAGAAAAAAGGAATAAGTATGGAAAAACATCACGAAGATACTATCGATGATATTTAAAATATGGAAGGTAGAATGCATATGAGAAGAAAAGACAGAGAAATAACTGATAAAAAAGAGATCGAAGCAATTATTGATAAAGCTCGAAGCATAAATCTGGCGCTCAATACCGATTCTTATCCGTATATAATACCCCTGAGTTACGGCTGGTCTTGGGAAGATTCGTTGTGTTTTTATTTTCACTGCGCTAAAGAGGGACGTAAGATTGATCTCATAGCAAAAAACAATAAGACAGGGTTTGAACTCGATACAAATCATGAGCTTGTTACCGGTGAGACTGACTGCGACTGGGGGTATAAGTATGCGAGCATCATAGGAACAGCCTGTGTTAACGAGGTTTTCGGTGAAGAAAAAATGAAGGGACTGCGGTGTCTTATGGCTCATTATGGAAAAACCAGTAATCATGTATTCTTGCCTCAGGTAGTGGAATCAACACGGGTATTTAAAATTGAGGTTATGAGTATGAGTGCGAAATCAAAAAAATAGGTATGTTGTAAAAACAACAGACAATGCTGATATCAGGCTGTAATATGTATCAACTGAAAGGAGATTGACAATGAATGTACAATTAATACAAAGTTTAAATGCAGAGCACGCACAGCTGTCCTCTTTACTGTCTGATATTAAGAATGAAGGTTCTCTAACCCCAAAAGCACTGGAAAAAATTTCACTGGTAAAAGGCGCCTTAATAAGTCACTTAGCGCATGAAGACAGAGATTTTTATCCTGTGATGAAGCAGGAGGCAAACATAAATCCGTCTCTCGCCCAGCTTCTTGAAGTGATGGGACGCGATATGAATGACATTGCAGAAGCTGCCCTTAGTCAAATAGCCGCCTGGGAAAAGGGGGAGGGTAAGGAACGATTTACACAGGACTGCAGCAGTCTCATATCAGTGTTGAGCGACCGCATAAAGAGAGAGGAACACAGTCTTTATGCAAAATACCTGAAACTAGTCCGGTAGATTATCAGTTTAGAAGTATTCTGCGTTTAGTGACTTTATTACTTGCACTTTACGGTATTACCTTTTAACATTATAGAATAAGTACAAATAGACAAAAGTACCAAGGGGGTTATATGAAGTATTCAATTGGATTAATCGGTTTAGCCGTTATGGGCAAAAACCTTGCATATAATATGGCAGATAAAGGTTTTCCTGTTGCGGTGTATAACAGAAGTCCTGAAAAAACACGGGAAGCGGAAACTGAATACGGAAAAGAAACACTTAAAGGTTTTTTTACCTTGGAAGATTTTGTGAGCGCTCTTGAAAGCCCAAAAAAAATTATGCTCATGGTAAAGGCCGGAAGCGCGGTGGATGAAAGCATAGAACTTCTTCTTCCTCTGCTCAGCCCGGGCGATGTCATTATTGACGGCGGAAACTCACACTATGAAGATACGGAACGCAGAACTGAATATCTAAGAGAGAAGGGACTTTTATATCTTGGAACCGGTGTTTCAGGCGGAGAAGAAGGGGCTCGAAACGGGCCTGCCGTTATGATTGGCGGAAACAAGGCAGCCTACGAACTTGTAAAGCCTGTTCTGCACGCAATTTCTGCAAAGGCCGAAGGAGAAGACTGCTGCGGTTTTGTCGGAAACGGGGGAGCGGGACACTTTGTTAAGATGGTTCACAACGGCATTGAGTATGCCGACATGCAGCTCATCGGAGAAGCCTACGCAATTCTGCATACGATGCTCGGACTCTCAGCTCTTGAGCTTTCATCTATTTTTGAAGAGTGGAACAAGGGCGAGCTGGAAAGCTACCTCATAAGCATTACCTCTGATATTTTTAAGAAAACTGATGAAGAAACAGGAAAACCCTTAGTTGATCTCATCCTCGATAAAGCCGGTCAAAAGGGAACGGGAAAATGGACGGGCCAAATATCGCTCGAACTTGGAAGCCCGGTGCCGACAATTACCAGTGCTGTGTACGACAGGTATTTATCAGCTAAAAAAGAAGAGCGGGTAAGCGCATCGAAGGTCTATTCTTCCCCTAAAATTTCCCCCCAAGCTGATAAGGGCCTCATTGAATCTGTCCGGCGGGCCTTGTATGCCAGCAAGATATGCGCCTATGCGCAGGGGTTCAGCATGTTAAAAGATGCTTCGGCTTCTTACGGCTGGAACCTTGACTACGCTCAAATAGCAAAGATATTCAGGGGCGGATGCATTATCCGTGCTAAATTTTTAACAGAACTTGCAAAAGAGTTTTCGTCAGATAATGCGCTTGCAAATATTCTTATATCTCCGTACTTTACCCGGACAATAAAGAACTATGAACAAGACTGGAGAAGGGTCATTTCTCTTGCAGTAGAAAACGGCATTGCGGTGAGTGCATTTTCTTCTGCTCTGTCATACTTTGACAATTACCGCAGCGCTCAAATGCCGATGAATCTGCTTCAGGCCCAGAGGGATTACTTCGGGGCGCACACCTATGAACGAACCGACAAGGAAGGCATCTTTCATACACGATGGTAATTGATTTAGACATGAATTTTGCACTGTCAGGAGTTATGTATGAGTAAAGCACTGAACAACGAAAAACTTTCTGCTGTCTTTATTATTTTCGGGGCAACCGGGGATTTAACACATAGAAAGCTTATGAGCGCCCTCTATAATCTTGTACGCGACGATCTTTTAAGCGATAAGTTCGCCGTTGTTGCAATAGGCAGGCGCGATATAAGCGAAGAAGAGTATAAGGACAGCGTTCATGAATCCATTGTAAAGCACTCAAGAAATCCTGTGGATGCAGATGTCTGGTTAAAGCTCTACAGGATGATACGCTACTATAAATTTGACTTTACCCAAAAAGAAGGCTATGCAGACCTGCACGAGTATTTGCGAACCGTTGATGCTGAGTCCTCTACAGAGGGTAATAGAGTCTTTTATCTTGCTGTTGCACCTGAATATTTCGAGACAATCGTTAAAGGTATTCAGGGGGGGAAGATGGCGGACCGCTGCGGAGGGTTTTGCCGCTGTGTTATAGAAAAGCCGTTCGGTAAGGATCTTGCTACCGCGCGAAAACTTAACGACGCCATTCTGCAGGTTTTCCCCGAAAAAGATATTTACCGGATTGATCACTATCTTGGAAAAGATATGATTCAAAATATTATGGTGCTCCGCTTTTGTAACCCTATTTTCGAGTCAATGTGGAATAACCGCTACATAGACAACGTACAAATTTCCCTGACAGAAACACTGGGTGTGGAAACACGGGGAGATTACTATGAAAACTCGGGCGCCATGCGCGATATGGTGCAGAATCATATTATGCAAATATTGTCGATGGTTGCCATGGAGCCTCCGGTAAATTTGAAGATGGATTCTATCCGCAATGAAAAGCAGAAGGTGCTTGAGGCTATAGAAGATATAGACTGCGCTTTTTTAGAAAACAATGTTGTTTTCGGCCAGTATGATAAGGGGAGCATTAACGGAAAAGACGTATGCGCCTACCGCGATGAAGTAAAGGTCGGTAAAGACTCTGAGACAGAGACCTTTGTCGCCTTAAAGCTTCATATAAATAACTTTCGTTGGGCGGGAACACCTTTTTACATACGAACGGGAAAGCGTATGGGAAAGACATCGGGTGAAATTATTATTCAGTTCAAAGACCTTCCTCATACCCTGTTCAAAAAAGAAAACGCGAATGCACAGCCCAATCTTTTAGTTCTGCGCATTCAGCCTCAGGTGGGTGTATTTTTTCAGTTCAATACCAAGGACTTCTCATCTCACAGCGGTATAATACCAGCTACAATGGACACCAGTTCTGCCAGCTCAGCTAGGTCTGCACAGGGCAACACTCCCGAGGCTTATGAGAGGCTTATGTATGATATATTACGGGGCGACGGTTCTTTATTTTCCCGGTGGGATGAGGTAGAATCTGCCTGGATAATTGCAGACAAGCTCATTAACTACCGGGAACAGAAAAAAAGCGCCTTTCCAAACTATGAGGCCGGAAGCATGGGTCCAAAGAGGTCAGAAGAACTGCTTGCAAAAGACGGAAGAGTCTGGCGTGAAATATAAAAGGAAGGATTATGAACATTACCGTTAATACAGACAGGATGTACGACATATCGATGCCCATAGAAGAAGGCATGAAGGTATATAAGGGAAAGACGGACAAAAAGCCCCATATAAGCCTTTACTCTGATTTTAAAACAGGAACCGCCTATGAGAGCGTTCTTTCTATGAACCTCCATACCGGAACGCATATTGATGCGCCTCTTCACATGATTGAAGAAGGCGGGAATCTGGAAACACTTTCTCTTCGCTCTTTATTTACGGTGTGTACTGTTCTCGACCTCACCAAGTGTACGGGCTCTATTAGTAAAGAGGATCTCGAACATTTCAGTATTACACAGGGGGACTTTCTTCTTTTTAAAACCAAAAACTCCTTTACCGATATTCTCGAAGGAGACTATGTGTATCTCGATAAAACCGGTTCTGCCTATCTTGCCCAAAAAAAAATAAAGGGTGTCGGTATTGATGCGCTCGGTATAGAGAGAGCACAAAGCGGACATGAAACCCACTTAGCGCTCATGAACGAAGGAGTACTCATCATTGAAGGCCTGCGGCTGTCTCATGTACCGGAAGGAAGGTATGCATTGTCGGCGTTTCCGCTGAGTATTAAAGGCGTGGAAGCATCTCCAGTGCGTGCCGTCCTCATGGATCTCGTGTAAGGTAACATACAGAGCTTTGGCTCTTCACAGGTATAAGAATAAATTCTGATAGACTTTTATAGTTCCTCTGTTGTATACTGATAACTGCTATACAAGTACACAGGAGGCTTATATGAAAGCAATTGAGAGAACAGACGAACATCACATTTTAAAACATGCTCATTTTATGTCCCTTACCAATAAATCATCGTACAAGGTAGTATTTTTCGGCGATTCAATTACAAGAAGATGGGAAGACAACATAGCGCTTTGGAACGAATATTTTGCATCCTTTACTCCCTTAAACATGGGAGTGGGCATGGATACCCTTGAAAACATGCTCTGGCGCGTTCAAAACGGACAGCTCGACGGTTTAAAACCTTCTCTCATTATAGTGCTTGCAGGAACCAATAACATCACACAGTCCCCTGTTGACTACATAGCACAAGGCGTTATCAGTCTTACAAAAGAAATACAACAAAAGTGTCCAAACTCAAAAATAGTTATCTGCGGCCTTCTTCCGCGCGTGCAGGATGACAGCGGCGTTGACTGCAGAACGAAGGTTGATGAAGTAAACGCAATCCTCGAGCCTTTGTGCAAAAAAGAAGGTTTCCCGTATTTTTACTACGGCGATCAGCTGTTAGCAGCGGACGGAAGTGTAGACCGGAGAGTACAGGAAGACGGACTCCACCTTAATGCAGAAGGCTACAAAATTGCAGGCCCTATCTTGAAAAAACTCATAGAAAGTATGCTATAATATATGAATGACAAGTGTTCGGGTTAAGCATTTTTTAATTGTTCTTCTGTTTTTCTCCATGTTAATTTACTCATCATGCACCAGAAAACTGCCATCGCATTCTATAACAAAAAGTTTTTTAGGCAGAAGTGCTTCTATTACGGAAAGTTCAAAGTCTTTTACAGGCTCATCAAACGGCTTTTCCTATACAATGAATGTCTGGTCGCTGCCTGCTTCATATGTAAAAAATACAAATAAGAATATCATTAAAATTATGCAAACGTATCCTGAATATGAGGATGACAGTTTCTATTCTGTTCGATGGACAGCCCTGCCGATGGCAGAGGCTGATCAGAGGTTTTATCAGTTTTCAAAAATCGAAGACAATATGGGAATTACAGAACTGCAGGAAATTGATATTCTTTTAAAAGCAGTTACAAACGAAAGAGGAAATTATTACAGTTATGCCGCCTCAGATACAAACAATGTCGAAGAGTCAAATATAATACTATTTGCAGTATACTGCACAGAAAGGAAGCTTCTCATCATACTCAAACGCGAAAGACTTCCGTAATATTGACCCTATTATAGCTTCTGTATTACATTACTAACTGCATGTACTGTTTCTATAAAAAGGTACTTATTACAAGAATTACGGGGTATTATGAAAAGTATTAAAATGCTGTCTGCATCAAAAGCCGATATTTTTGTTCCGCCTTCAAAGGCTCATACGCTCAGAGCTCTCATCTTAGCGTCTCTTTGTGACGGAACATCGGTCATAACAAATCCTCTTATGGGGGAAGATCAAAAACACCTCATAAGCTGTCTTAAAGCTCTTGGAGTGGAAGTATCAGTTAGTGACAATACCGTAACTATACACGGAACGGGCGGAGTGTTTAATCCGGCATCTGCAGAACTCAACTGCGGAGAGTCAGGCGTTGCCATGAATTTTTTATGCGCATTAAGTCCTTTTGCCTCTTCACCTGTTTATCTTACCGGCAAGGAAGGTTTGTTAAAGCGTCCGGTAGGAGAAATAGTTCAGGGACTCCGTCAGCTTGGGGCAGATATCAGTTATAAAGATACGGAGAGTTTTCCTCCTCTTGCTGTTAAGCCTTCCCGTTTGCGGGGCGGGCAGACAAAGATGCAGGGGAAATACACATCTCAGTACTTCAGCTCTCTTACCATTGCTTCCGCTCTTGCGCAACAGGATGTTGAAATTATCTGTACCGATGAAATGTCGGAAAAACCGTATTATGATATTACGCTTGAAATGATGAGAAAATTCGGTGTGACAGCACAAAACTTTGAGTATAAACGCATGCTCATATCTTCGGGGCAAAAATACACACCGCTCGACATTACCATAGAAGGCGATTATTCAAGTGCTTCATATTTTTTTGAAGCTGCAGCAGTGTGCGGTATAGAAGTAAGACTTCACAACATGAATGAGGACTCTGTTCAGGGTGATAAAAAAATTATTGATTATATGAAGGTCATGGGCTGTACCGTTGAAAAAAAGGACGGCGTACTTACCGTTAAAGGAGGGGAACTTATACCTCTAACCGCAGACTGCAATGGAACACCGGATCTTGTACCAACCCTTGCTGTCTGTGCAGCCTTTGCCCCCGGAAAAAGTCTTTTGCAGAATGTCGCTCATTTAAAGTTTAAAGAATGCGACAGAATTACTGCAGTATGTACGGAGCTTGGAAAGATGGGCATTAAGGCCTGTCTTGAAGGAAATGACCTTGCAGTCTACGGCGATAAAAAATCTGTACATGCCTCCGATATTCACAGCTACAACGATCACCGCATTGCTATGAGTTTTGCAGTTCCCGGCCTCATTCTTAAGGGCCAGACAATCGATAATCCCGGCTGTGTTGCAAAATCCTTCCCCAATTTTTGGGAGGTTTTCAGTGCTTTTTCATCATAAACCCGTATTCGTAAAAAAACGAACTCTTGCAGGAAAACTGGCCGCAACACTCGCAATTGTCACCATCAGCATCATAGTTCTGCTCGTATTGCTCATTATGAATTCCCTTGTGACACAGCATTATTCAAAACTGATAAATGAAAGCGGCAAGGTTAGGGGCGGTGTTCAAAGGGCAATCAAACTGAATATTATATCGCAAAACTGCGGAGAAGTAGTGACCACTGTTGATTATGCTCTTGAAGAACTCAAGCGCATGGAAAAAAAATCCTCTTTTATCTACAATGGTTTCGACATCAATACGGTCGCTCAAGTGGATACTAAGTGGAAGGACATTAAAAAGCTTCTTTTACTTGAAGATAAAACCATGCTCTTGACGCAAAGTGAAGAAATATGGGTTATGACTAACAACCTTGTGAACTATGTTGAAAAAAAGTCTATCGATACAATTAAACGTATTTATACACTCATTTTATTGTTTTTTGTTCTTGTTGTTGTATTGGGTGTTGTTCAGTTTATTACACGCTACATAATAAAAGATAAAATTGAGTTTCAGGCTGAGCATGATGCTCTTACGGGGCTTTATAACCGCTATTATTTTTTCCGTGAGCACGACAAAGCAATCGACAATTTTCTTGAGCAGTACAGAAATTTCGCTCTTCTCATGATTGATATTGATAAGTTTAAAGATATAAATGATACCTTTGGTCACGAGACCGGTGATAAGGCTTTACAATTTCTAGCCTATGCTTTGCACGAGCACTGCAGAAAAAACGATTTAGCTGTACGGTACGGCGGAGAAGAGTTTATTATACTGCTTCAGGAAATAGATGCAGACGGCGCGTATAAAATAGCAGAAAGAATAAGAACCTTTATAGAAAAAAACAGCGCAGAAGCTGTAGTTCCCATGACAGTGAGTATAGGAATTTGCTTGTATAAAAAAGGCTATACTCCCTCTAGTCACATTGATAATGCCGACAAGGCTATGTATTATGCAAAACAAACAGGAAGAAATAAGACAGTCGATTTTGATGCATTATAAATCCATTATCTTATCTAAAACTTGCGTTATTTAACACTGTATCTTATAATGAATAGAGCTGATAATTGATCTGTCTTTTTTTACACCGATAATTCAGCGTTTAAAAAAAGCAGGAGACAGCCATGCTAAGAATGATTCATCACATTTGTATTGACACAGACTGCTACAAAGAAAGCATCGATTTTTACGTTGCAGTCATGGGTTTTACAGTTGTTCACGAAGACATGGATCAGGAACACAGAACATATAATTCATGGCTCAAAAAAAATGATATTTTAATTGAAGTTCAAACACCAAAACACAGTGAAAAAGTGATGCCTGTGAAAAACGGTTCTATACTTGCAGGCATTAACCACGTTTGTTTTCTTGTTGATAACATAGATCTTGAAGTATCCCTTATAAAAAACCGCGGCTGGAAAAACTTTAATACAAAAGAAGATGAGATCATTTATCTTGTAGACGGGGCAAAGGTCTGTAAAGTGCTTGCGCCTGAAGGAACGGTCATTGAATTACGCGAACAGAATATCTGCTTTTAATACTGTATACCAATACGGACAGCCGTACTTAATAAAAAAAACAAGACACTAACCTATGGTGCAGGGAGCGGCATTGTGTGGGATTCTCAATGTAATGAAGAATATGAAGAGTGTAAGATAAAGGCCTCTGTTCTAAGCTCAGACAGTGATGAAAACTTTTATGTCTTTGATTCACTGCTTTTAGAAGATGGTTCTCTGTATTTATTGGACAAGCATGTAAAAAGATTACAAAATTCCGCCTCTTTTTTTTACACCTATGCCTCTGAAACCTTAGAAAATCTTTTTAGTACAATAAGAGAAGAGCTTGCCTCTGCAGCAAAGCAGAATCCTGCAGGCTCTTATAAGGTACGGACGAGCATCACCAAAGACCTTTCGTGCAACATTACGCTGGAAGGTATTTTGCATTCTGAACATCCTTTAAAACTTGCAGTCATGAACGATACCGTGTACACAAAGACTCCGTATTTTACGCATAAGACCTCTTTTAGAAACATCTATACGGGTATAAAAAATCATTACCCCCATGCCGATGATGTGCTTCTTATAAATGAAAACGGGGAAGCAACAGAGACTACGAGGGGTAATATTCTTATTCAGACAGAGGAAGGTTTTTTTACACCCCCTCTAAGTTCCGGCCTCCTTGCAGGGACGTATCGTGAATACCTTCTGGAAACTAACCAATGCCGTGAGAAAATACTCTACGAAAAAGATATACGCAACGCTCAAAAGGTCTGGATGATAAACTCTGTTCGAAGGAAGGTCTTATGTACAGTTCTGTAGGATTCAGCATGAAAAAAACTGACGGTTTTAATGAGCGTCTGCCGAGCGGAATTGAGGGCTTGGACAGGGTGCTTGATTCCATCCGGCTCGGAGATAACGTCGTGTATCAGGTTGAAAATATAGAGGAGTATCAGTTTTTGGCACGGCGTTTTGCATCTCAATGCATAAAGGACAAACGCAGAACAGTGTACATACGCTTTGCTCCCCATGAGGCGATCCTTGCAGAACAGGACGGCTTAACAGTGTATACACTTGACCCGTCAAACGGTTTTGAAAACTTTACAACGGAGCTTCACCGCATCATTGCAGAAGAAGGAAGCTGCGTGATGTATGTGTTTGACTGCCTGTCTCAACTGCAGAGCGTGTGGGCGGCAGACTTAATGATGGGCAACTTTTTTGCCGTCACCTGTCCCTTTCTATATGAACTTGATACCGTTGCATGGTTCTGTATTCTGCGCAACACCCACAATTATGCAACGATTGCCCGAATACGCGATACGACACAGCTGTTAATAGATCTCTACCCCGATACCGACTGCGTTTTTATTCATCCTGTTAAGGTATGGAAGCGTTATTCGCCGGTCATGTTTTTCCCTCACCGCCTCGATTATAACGATTTAAGCGTCAGTTCTTTAACAGACGGAATATCGGTATCGAGGTTTTACGAAGTTGCAGGAAGAAGACCGGGCGATGATCAAAGCAGGAATTTTGACAGCTTTGAAAGATTTTTTTTGGATATACGAAAATCAGCTGATAATGACATAGATGCAATGAAGAGAATTGCAGAACGCCTTGTCGGTACTAATCCCCATTTTTTCTCGCTCATCAGCTCGCAGTTTACCGTGAGCAGCCTGCTTGAAATAAAGGACAGGCTGATTGGATCCGGTAAAATAGGAGGAAAGGCTATAGGCATGCTATTGGCCCGGCGGATTATTCAAAATGCCCTGGCTGATAAAGCACATTTTCTTGAACCTCACGATTCATTTTTCATAGGCTCCGATGTTTTTTATACCTACCTTGTCCATAATAATTTGTGGAAGATCCGTGTTCTCCAAAAAACACATACCGGATATTTCGAAAAGGCGGAAGAACTTAAGGAGGGGATTCTCAAGGGCTTTTTCCCGGAAACTATACGGGAACAGTTTATGAGAACGCTTGAGTATTTTGGACAGGCTCCCATCATAGTCCGCTCGAGCAGTCTTTTAGAGGACAGTTTCGGCAATGCCTTTGCAGGAAAGTATGAATCAGTTTTTTGTGTTAATACCGGAAGTCCTGAGGAACGCTTAAAAAAATTTGAAAAAGCCGTACTCACCGTCTATGCAAGCACCATGGACGAATCCGCACTCATGTACAGAAGGGAGCGGGGACTGGAAGACGATGATGAGCAGATGGCAATTCTTGTTCAGCGTGTATCGGGCTCCCTTCATCATCCGTATTTTTTCCCTGATACAGCCGGAGTCGGTTACTCGTACAATATGTGGAAGTGGCACAAAGATATTGCGATGAAGGACGGTATGATCAGGCTTGTTGCAGGACTTGGAACCAGCGCAGTCGACAGACGATCAAGCGGTTATCCGAGGCTCATTGCTCTTAAAACACCGCACAGTAGAAAATAATTGTTACTATGCGGCATTAAAAGAAGATTCATGTACAGACGATTTTTTATCAGTCTTTAAAAAGAGAACCGGTATTATTACTCTTTCTGAATTACATGAGGATCTCATAAAAATCTATGAAACCCCGGCATTCCGCTTTACATCCTACACAGAAGAAGGCTCGTGCATATGCTATTCAAACTCTGCAGACTTACCGGCGAAGAAGGGTACATAGCTCATATCTTCTTTCATAATATGATTGGTAACCCAGTCAATCAGAAATCCCAGCGTCGTTACGCTTAAGGCAAGGTCGCCGGCTTCCTGTTTCTGCAGGAGATCATGGATTTGTTTTATGAGGTATTCGTGAGATTTTTTGTGGTTTTCTGCATCAGGATATGAAAACTTTTGGAAAGCTTTTTCTTCATTCTTAAAGTGATAATCAGTATAGTCCGCTAAATCCTTAAGTATTCTGAATATAATTTTGCCGGCTTCCCTGTTTTTCATTGCTGCATGAAGTTCATTTACAAACGATAATAGTTTTTTGTGTTGAAGATCAATACTCTCGATCCCGGTTTTTAACGAATCTGACCACTCGAATAGTTCCATAAAAACTCCTGTAATTTTACTGAACCTAAGAGTAATACAGCTGTCATTGGACGTCAAGGCTGATATTGTATAATAGATTAAAAAATGCTTGACCATGTGCTTTACACAAGTGTAGTATCATAGCCATGCCGATTATTGAAACTAAGGATTTAACAAAAACGTATAAGCGCTACAAAAAAAAAGAGGGCTTGAGGGGAAGCCTCACCGGGCTTTTTAAAAGAGACTATGAAGTAAAAAAAGCTGTCGATTCATTTAATCTTGAGATCGAAGAGGGCGAGTTTACCGGTCTCATAGGGCCGAACGGTGCGGGAAAAACCACGTTAATAAAAATGCTTACAGGCATTATTGCCCCGACTGCAGGAAGGCTTTCTGTTATGGGTTTTTATCCTAATAAACTTGAGAATGCCTTTAAAAAACAATATGCAGTTGTCATGGGACAAAAAAGTCAGCTTTTTTTCGAGCTCACCGCAAACGATACACTGAGCTTGTTTAAAGAAATATACGACATACCAAAACCGGAATTTGAAAAAAGCAGGGATTACTTTGTCGAACTGTTTAATGTAAAAGAACTCATGAATGTACAGGTTAGAAATCTGTCTCTCGGGGAGAGGATGAAGATGGAACTCATTACAGCCCTTCTTCATAACCCCCGTGTTCTTTTTTTAGATGAGCCCACTATCGGTCTTGATGCAATAGCGGTAAAACAGATCCGCATGTTTTTAAAAGAGGTGAATGAGAATAAGAAAACAACTATTCTTCTCACATCCCACTACATGGAAGATATTAAACAGCTGTGTAAACGTTCAATAGTAATTAACAAGGGCTTAAAAATATTTGACGGAAGCACAGAAAATTTGTTTAATACGTATCAAAAATACAAAATACTTCATATCAGCTTTGCTGATAAAACGAATCTCCGCATGGAAGATGCTCAATTAAAAAACTGTTCCATACTTGAAAACGATGAGTATAAGGTTACACTTCAGGTTCCAAAAGAAGCTTCATCAAAAATACTTGATTACCTTTTTAAGTCCTGCACCGTGCAGGATATTACTGTTGAAGAAGAGGATATAGGAACCGTTGTTGAACGGATGTATTCCTGAGAGCCCTGTCATGAAAAAATATCTTGAGTTAATTAAAATAAACGTAAAGACTCAGCTCATCTGGAGAACCGATGCTTTTTTCAGCATGATAAGCGTCTGCGCAAAAATGCTCTTTGCCTATCTTCTGTGGGGTATTATTTTTGAAGGAAAGGAAACTGTTGCAGGTTTTTCCTACAGCATGATGATTTCCTATTATGTGCTAAACTCTTTTTTTTCTTCCATGGATATGTCGGGCAGCATCAGCTATGAAATGGACGATAAAATACGCAACGGCAGTTTTTCTAAATACATGATTATTCCTGTTTTACCACAGGCTTATTTTTTATGTCAGACAATCGGTAAAGCCTTATTCTATGTTGTTTTCACGTTCACCGCCTCATTTATCTGGATTTTTATTTTCAAATTTGATTTTATCATAACCGCCAATGCCCTTCATGTTGTCTCTGCCTTTACACTCCTTCTTTTGGGGTATCTTTTTATGCAGCAGTTTCACTATTATTTGGGCCTCTTAACGTTTAAATTTAAAAATATTTTTTTGTTTTTAATGATAAAGGACAATATTTTTTCACTAATAAGCGGCGCCGTAATTCCCCTTGTGCTGCTTCCTCATGAAGTTATTAGTGTTTTTAAGTTTCTGCCTTTTTACTATATTTCGTATCTTCCTACCATGATTCTGCTCGGCCGGAATAGCGAGGAAGTACCGCAGGCATTCATAACAATGCTACTATGGATTCTTGTACTCGCAGTTGTAAATCCTGCCACATACAAATACTACCGTACAAAATTTGAAGGAGCCGGAATTTAATGAAGAGCAGCATTTTAAAAAACATACGAATCTTTTTCATGCTTTTAAAACTCCGCTTTGCCCGGCTTACAGAATTCCGTCTGAGTTTTTTCGGTCCGTTTTTTGTAGATTCAAGTCTTTTTGTTATACAGGTGCTCATTTTTAAAACAATATATGCACATGTGGAATCTATAGGCGGGTGGGGACAGGGACAGATGCTTATTTTTATAGGCACCTTTTCTTTAATTAATGCGCTTAATATGATCCTGTATTTTTTCGGCGTCATCACAATTCCCGACAAGGTAAAAAGCGGCAGCCTTGATTTATACCTCACAAAACCGGTGAGTCCATTATTCAGAATAAGCTTTGAAAATATTGATCCGGGATCTCTGCCCCTGCTCGTCACAAGCTTTGCCATTATAGGTTATGGAATAACAACTGCAGGAATAATCCCATCCCCTGCTCATATACTTCTCTATGTATACTTTGTCATCATTATGACCGTTCTCTGGTACGACATGGAAGTAATACTTCGTTCATTATCATTTTTTATTATCTCAGTTGATAACATAACAAAGATTGAAGTTGCCTGCCTCGAACTGTCTTTTACGGTGCCGGGAATCGCTTTGCGCGGATTTTTTAAATTGCTCTTTTACTTTATTTTACCATACGGAATAATGGCGACAATTCCCGTACAGGCATTATCAGGACAGCCGAGCTTGAACGGAGTTTTCCTTTTTAGCGGTGTTGTTCTTGTTTTTACACTGATAACTGCTCTAATATGGAAGACAGGCTTACATCACTATAACAGCGCATCCAGCTGATACATTTTTACCCTAAGGAGGACTGGAAATGACTCTGCAGCAGTTAAAATATGCAATAGGCGTTTCAAAGTATCCGTCAATTAATGAGGCGGCAAAGCATCTGAATATTTCACAGCCGAGTTTGTCCTTTGCCGTAAAAGAGCTTGAAAAAGAAATAGGCATAAGTATTTTTTCCAGAAACAACAAGGGTCTTTTTGTGACAAGGGAAGGGGAAGAGTTTTTAGGCTATGCGCGTCAGATTATTCAGCAGTCGGAATTAATTGAAGAAAAATACTGCAGTACAAAAAAAGCAAAACAGCACTTCAGCGTTACAACCCAGCATTATTCATTTGCAGTAAATGCCTTTGTCGATCTTGTTAAAAAATACAACACAGACGATTACGATCTTACGCTTCGTGAAACAAGAACCTTCGAAATTATTAACGATGTCCGCACCCTAAAAAGCGAAATAGGCATACTGTATCTTTCAGACTTCAATGAAAAAGTTATACAAAAATATTTAGCAGAATCTGATCTTGTATTTGAAGAACTGTATACTGCACAGCCGCACATTTTTGTGAGTAAAAAAAATCCCCTTTCACAAAAGGAAAAAGTTACCGTCGGGGAACTTGAAGACTTAGTGTGCCTGTCTTTTGAGCAGGGCGAGTATAATTCGCTGTATTTTTCCGAGGAATTACTGAGCACGCGCGATACCAAAAAAAGCATCAAGGTCTCGGACCGCGCAACCTTATTCAATCTGCTCATCGGACTCAACGGCTATACCGTCTGCTCAGGCATTATCAGCAAGGAACTTAACGGAAAAGATATTGTCTCTATTCCTCTTGTAAGTGATGAGTCTATGAGAATTGGAATAATAGTAAAAAAGAATATTCTTAAAAGCGCCTTATGTGAAGAGTATGTTGCATTTTTAAGAAAGCATACTCATAATTAAGTTAGAGTCCGCAGCTTTTAAAATTGGCATAGAAAGTATGGAGGTCTAGCATGAAGGTTACAACATATTCGGAAGCACGAAAAACACTTGCAGCTGTACTCGATTATGCAAAGAGTGATGGTGATGTAATTATAAAGAGGTCCGATGGATCTTCATACAGACTCTCGTTTGAAAAGAATTGTGATTCTCCCTTTGAAGGAATTAATACTACTATAAGACTGCCGAAAAATGCTTTGAAATCTGTTCTTTCTCAATTAAAAGATGAACATGGAGAAAGAGTTATAAACCGCTGAAAAAAATGAGGGACATCTGTAAACGGAGTGTAAAAAAAACACGGAACACACAGGGGTTGTAAGAGTATGGGCAGCTTTTCACAGAGTCTGTAAAGTTCATTCCTTTGTTAGTGTATTCCCTGCAGATCATTGTCTGAATAATCGCCGGATATATTATTATTGTTAAGTCTGTGTCCTCTGTGTCGTGCGAAGCACCTGCGTGATCCGTGGTTCTATTTTGATATAGTTAAAAACTATAAATAGCCATATATAAATAGTATTATACTTTAATTGCAATGTATTCTATACTCATCTTCAGTAATGGAGGTGAACTATGAAAACCGCAGTTATCGGGTTTCCGCGTGTTGGTGAAAAAAGAGAATTAAAGAAGGCAGAGGAGCTGTACTTCTCCGGTACAATTTCAGAAAAAGAACTTTTAAGCTGTGCATTTGAGCTTAGGAAAAAGCATTGGTCTTTACAAAAAGATGCCGGTATAGATTATATCAGCTCAAATGATTTTTCCCTGTACGATACTTTTTTAGACACAGCTGTAATGCTCGGCTTGATTCCGAAGCGGTATAAGGATGCTGAACTTAGCTCTCTCGATATGTATTTTGCACTTGCACGCGGATACCAAAAAGACGACGTAGATGTAAAACCGCTTCCCATGAAAAAATGGTTTACGACAAATTATCATTATATAGTTCCTGAAATAGAAGAAGACTCTTTTTGTGATGTCGACTGCACAAAGATTATTGCTGAATATAAGGAGGCTCGAGGCTGCGGTATAAAAACGGTTCCCTATATACACGGTCCCTTCACCTTTCTAAAAAAATCTAATTTCACGGGGAACAGGAACGCTTATGATTTTGCAGAAAGTATTGTACGCTCATTTGTAAAGGTTCTAGCAGTGCTCAAATCTGAGGGAATTAATCTTGTGCGTTTTGATGAAAGCGCCTTATGCGAAGATTTAGGAGAAGCTGATATTGAATTATTTAAAAAAATATATGACTTAATTTTTTCTCAAGCAAATGGCATCGGAATAATTCTTCACACATCGTTCGGGGATACGCGCGATATTTATACAGAATTGATTGAGCACCCATTCTCAGGATTTGCTTTTGACTTTATAGAAGGAGAGGAGAGCCTTTCTCTTATTGAAAAATACGGTTTTCCGAAAGACACACTGCTTTTTGCAGGACTAGTATACGGGAAAAATATTTGGAAAAATAACTATGATCAAACCATCAAAATAATTACTGAGCTTAAAAAATATGCAGACAATGTTGTCATATCAACATCCTGTTCTCTTCTTCATGTTCCGTATACGGTAGAACATGAAAGTCTTCTCCGAAACATCACAAAGCATTTTTCTTTTGCAAAGGAAAAACTTATCGAGTTGAAAGAGCTGTCGAGTCTTAGCAATATCAGTCTGTATAAAGATGAAGAAGCCTATACTAAAAATGTTCAGGACCGCGCACGGGTTGAGGTTCTTAGTAAAAAAATACCTGAGCATTTAGAAGAGCTCAGTACACGAAAAACACCAAGAACACAAAGGCGCAGCATACAGCAAAAATATTTAGCACTTCCTGTTCTCCCTTCAACAACGATCGGTTCTTTCCCTCAAAATACAGAAGTTAAAAAAGTGAGAAACGAATTTAAAAAGGGAAATATCAGTATTGAATCATATGAACAAACAATTAAGGATTGTATTGCAGGATGCATAGCGCTGCAGGAAAAACTCGGACTCGATGTACTTGTGCATGGCGAGTATGAAAGAAACGATATGGCTGAATACTTCGGCGAGAATCTTACAGGTTTTGTTATTACAAAAAACGCCTGGGTGCAGTCTTATGGAACACGATGCGTAAAGCCTCCAATTATTTTTACCGATATTTCACGGCACTCGGATATTACCGTGAAGTGGATTAGCTATGCTCAGAGTCTTACTTCAAAGCGCGTTAAAGGAATGCTCACCGGTCCTGCAACCATAGTTAACTGGTCTTTTCCGTGCGAAGATATTCCCAACGAAGTTTCTGCGTATCAGATTGCGCAGGCGCTCAGAGATGAAGTCTTGTCGCTTGAAAAAAACGGCATAGAAATTATTCAGATTGATGAGGCAGCTTTAAAAGAGAGGCTCCCTCTGCGTAAAAAAGACCGGCATAAAAAATACCTAGACTGGGCTGTAAGGGCGTTCCGCTATTGTTCAAGCGGAGTAAAGGATACGACTCAGATTCATACCCATATGTGCTACAGCGGGTTTACTGACATAATAACTGATATTGATAATCTCGACGCAGATGTCATTACCTTTGAAGCCTCGCGCTCAGGACTCGATATTTTATATCCGCTCAAGGAGAAAAAATTTGAAACACAGACAGGACCGGGCGTATACGATATTCACTCAAGCAGAATTCCGTCTGTAAAAGAAATTGAAGACTGCATAGAAAAGATTATTAGTGTTCTTCCTGCAGAATCGGTATGGATAAATCCTGACTGCGGTTTAAAAACAAGAAAGGATGATGAGGTAGAAAAATCTTTGGAAGCAATGATGGAAGCTGCACAAAATGTGCGCAGCAGAATTATGATCAAAAGCAGTTAACCAGACTGATAAACAGAACAAGGAATAAGGTATGCAGAAAAAAATTTCTTTTGAAATATTTCCTCCAAAAAAGACAGAAGCCTTGGAGAATATAGATACACTGCTTCAGGAATTGTGCAAACATAAGCCTGAATATATCAGTGTAACGTATGGTGCTGGCGGTACAGGCGGTAAAAATGCGACACTCGACATAGCTCAAAAAATAACAGAAAAATATTCTACACAGAGCATGGTTCACCTTACCTGCCTTCATCAAACACAAACTGATATTTCCTCCTTGTGTGATCAGTTCTCGCATGCAGGCATTAAAAACATACTTGCTCTGCGAGGCGACAGGCAGGAAGGTACAAAGGAGTGTAAAGATTTTACCTATGCAAGCGATCTGGTTCGTTATCTAAAAGAAGAGTACGATTTTACCATCTGGGCGGCCTGTTATCCTGAGGGGCATGTGGAATCAAAAAATTTGGAAGAGGATCTTAATGCTCTATCATATAAGGTCTCCTGCGGGGTAGACAGACTTATAAGCCAGCTCTTCTTTGACACCGGCGCATTCTGTAGTTTCCTCGACAAAGCCAGGGGTAAGGGAATTAGCGTTCCTATAGATGCAGGTATTATGCCTGTTCTCGATGCCTCCCGTGTCAAACGGATGGTATCCATGTCAAATGCTACTATACCTGAAGACCTAAAAAAACTAATTGACCGCTATGAAGATGATACTGTATCAATGTACAAGGCGGGAATTGACTATGCTGTACAGCAGATTCATGATATCACTGTGAAAACTGATTCCAGTGTACACCTTTATGTTATGAATAATTCTCAATCTGCAAAGGATATCATAAGTTCTCTGTAAAAAAACTCTGTACAAAATGAATTTTATGAGTATATACTTTAATAAGGATAAATGGAGTATATATGAAAAGTACAGAGTTAAAAGCAGTATGCTTCAGTGTAGCAGCACTTGATTTCTTTCCTCAGCTGAATAGATCTTATGCCGGAGGAAACTCCCTTAATCAGGCAGTGAGGTTTTCTCACTGCGGAGTTACATCTTCATTTATCGGTGCCTTAGGGACCGACGAGGCCGGGGAAAAAATTATCAGTCTTCTAAAAAAAACTCATGTCGACACATCCCGCACCAGAGTTCTTCCGGGGAAGACTGCTTCAAATAGAATTATTAATGACAAACACGGAGAGAGATTTGGAGAGGAAGGAGCCTGGGACAGCGGCGTATATGAAACCTTTACACTAACAGAAGATGACTGGAATTACTGCAGTACTATTGATATTTGGGCAACCCATGCAAACGGCGCAAATTATGCAGAGACGCTTAAACGAAAAAAGGAAGGCAATTTTTTATCAGTTGATTTTCTGCATTTTAATACCTACGAACTTTTAGAACAGGGTTTTAATATAATTGATATAGCATACTTCGGAGGAACTGCCGATATGGAAGAAGATTTATGCAGATTATCAACAAAAACAACGACGATTATTATTCTAACTCACATTTCGGCGGGGTGCCATGGCTGTAAAATGTATTAAGGAACATGTCATACTTGTGAGTTTTTACAAACAAAATCTCCCCCGCTTTATCATTATGAGTCTTGTATGGGCAGCCTTGTACACCCTTATGTTTTATGTAAACAAAATATACAATTTTAAAGATCTGAGTTTTATGTACAAAACTGTCATTCTGTCTCTATACTACGCTCTCAATATATTTACTGTTGTGTATATAAAAAAACGAATGGTCCTGCATTATCTGTGTAAAAATAAGATATTGAACAGTGCTGTAACGGTACTTGTTTCGCTCGCGCTCTACACCATTTTCTGGTATGCATCAGTTTTTGTTTCCTTACTTCTTTCCTCCGCAGCAGAAAAAGCGGGAATTACAAACAGCATTATTGTAGTACTCATAAGGCTTTTACCAATCGGAACAGCTGTCTATTTTTTACAGCACATCTATGATGCAGTCTTGTGTAGTAAAAACAGTACAGGACCAAGGGACTTTCTAAGACGTTATATTTCTGTATACAAAAATATATCAATACTTCCCTTTCTTTGCTTTATTCTTGCCTGCATTAAAATGCTCCTTCTGTATTATTCGTTTACGGAAGTGAGTATTCTCTGTATAATTATAACGGCAGAAGTGCTGTACTTTTTTGCTTCTGCTGCGATGATCGAACGCTATGTCGGGAAAACAATGTAGTACCAGGAATTATTGGATGATAACGAGCCGGTGAACTTCCGAGATTTGTGGGGGTTGGAAGCTGGAACGGCTTTTGCAACACTGGAAGAGGCAGTAGAGGATTTTGCAAAAACATATAACGATGACTCTATAAGAGAAGGAAAAGAATTCGGTGCAACGGTTTATCAGGATGAGAATGGTGAATATTACTATTCAACTCCTAATATAGGAACTGCTACTCAAGTTAATATGTACACTGATCCCAAAAAAGATAGTGATGTTGATGCAGCTCTTGTGCATACTCATGGAGAATATTTAGACAACGCAGGGAAAACTCTTTCAACTGGGGATAGAAATACTTCTGATGCTTTTGATTTACCTGTATACGCCGCTACGCCTGGAGGACAGATTCAAAAACATGAACCAAATACGCCAGTAGCAAATGATACATATTTACCGAATTCTCAAATACCGAGCGATCCCAAAGCTGGTAGTGATCGTAAAACTTCGGTAAGTCCATATATGGGTGCACAAGATGATAGAGTGGGTCTTTCACCAGGGGGAACACCAGAGCCAACACTTGATGAAGTTAATGGAAAACGAGATGACCGAAAAAATAGATACGGTAAAAAAGAATCAAACTACTAGAGAGGATGTATAATGAATAGACTTTATATGTTTATTATTCTGACATTACTTACTTCAAGTATATATTCACAAGAAAACATGAAGAATACTGTTCCTGTAACAATACAAGATACTATAAAGTATTTAGATACTGTCTTTACTGAAAATGAAAAGGAAGACATTAGAAAACTATCAAGTCCAGATGATTTTACAATTTGGTATATTTTTAAAACCGGTCCATATAGGAATAATTTATTGGAGTGTGTATCTGTAAAAAATAAGGAACTCTATGACAATATAATTCCACTAGATTTTAACATACATTTTGAAGATTTCACTATGTTAATACTAGAGAATTATTGGTACTATTTGCATGGAACTGTAAATATATGGGATTTACTATTATCTGCATATGATCTATTTGATAGAAGCGGAGA
>Ga0116149_1001118_pt1 | contig 33511 bp, 25 predicted proteins | sample AD_UKC057_MetaG_FD_89787 | JGI IMG/M metagenome (GOLD analysis project Ga0116149, IMG submission 89787) | Active sludge microbial communities of municipal wastewater-treating anaerobic digesters from USA - AD_UKC057_MetaG | ecosystem: Engineered > Bioreactor > Anaerobic > Digestate | place: USA...
CAGCAGTTTTCCGCATCGTACGCCTCCATTCGGAATATATTTGGATGTCGACCATGAAATTCCGAGTCCATCAAGAAAAATCGTTCATGTCATAATCAATGGATGGATAAAAAATGCTTCTTCGGGAAGGAACTGTAGGGAAAACGCGGCTGGGTGTCAATGAGAAACTCAACACATTATGTATGTGCCGGAAAAAGATGTACAGACCGCCTGTCCGGAATTTAATCCGGTCAGGCGGCTTGAAGATAGGGTGTCCATTTGATGAATTTCCCCTGACGCAGGCGTAAAAAGAAATCAGGACTGCGTCGTTTTTGCCGGTTGAAGCTGTAAAAACCTTTGCTGCCTGACGCTGATTGGGACAGAGGCGGTTGAAGGTTTTTCTTCAATTCTGGCAATCCTTTCCGCCACCTGAACATAATGGCGACCGCGGAAAATAAGCTCAAGGGAAACGGGCAGGGTCAATAAACCGAATCGTAAAGACCGGAGGGCAAACCATAACGCCCGGATGCCGAATGAAGAAAAGCAAAGTTGGATGATTTCAGCCAAGATCCTTGTTTTATGGGGATAATTCCCCAGTTTGGAAAGCGCCAAATCCCTTTTCCACGATTCAGCATGGATAAGACCGGATACCTTCATATCGGGAAGTCTGCTGATGAGAGTCAAAGCGCGGGCAAAATAATTTTCCGGCCGATAGGTTTCTGCCAGAACCCGTTTATATCCTGCGATCAGTTTTTCCGCCGGCATCACCGGCACAAAGTTCAGCGCGATATCCACATTGTCGCCACTGTGCGGATTTTCTGCTGTCAGGTGCCGGCCTTCCCGTTCCAGACGGGTGTAAAGGTCGGTGTTCGGCATGGCCGCGAGCAGGCCGGTCATGCTTTGCGCAATGCCATTGCGCGCGATAAATGCAAGCTGGCGGTCGAACACATCCTCCGTATCCGTATCAAAGCCGAAAATAAATCCGCCCATCACTTCCATGCCTGCCTTCTGTATTTTTTCAATGGCGGCATCCATGTCGCAGGATGCGTTTTGATTTTTCTGAGTTGCCCGAAGAGTATCCGCATCCGGCGATTCAATGCCGACAAACACCGAAGTGAATCCGGATTGGGCCATCAGATTCAAGAGTTCATCATCTTTGGCCAGGTCAATGCTTGCTTCGGTGAACAGCATATAAGGATATTGATGCTGTTGCTGCCATGCGGCCAGCAGACGAAGCATTTGCTTGACGACTTTTCTGTTGGCGATAAAATTGTCGTCCACGATAAACAAGCGGCCGCGATAGCCTGTCGCGTAAAGGGCTTCCACTTCGCGCATAAATTGTTCCGGCGTTTTTGTGCGCGGAATGCGGCCGAACATCTGGATAATGTCGCAAAATTCGCAGTTGAAAGGGCAGCCGCGGGAAAACTGCAGCGCCATGGAAGCATAGTCATAGGGTTGAATCAGATCGAAGCGCGGTGGCGGAGTCAGCGTAAGAGGCGGCTTATCTTTGTTGTCATACACTTTGATCGCGCAGCCATTTTCAAAATCCCTTAGAAAACGGGGCAGGTTGTTTTCGGCTTCATAAAGAATCAGATGATCGATCTTGTCCGATTCCAGATAATCGTGTTCGGGCCTGCCGTAAGCCGACTGGACCAAAGGGCCGCCTGCCACAACGGTTTTGCCAAGACTTTTGCCAAGATTCACGATCTTTAAAAAAGACTCCCGGTGAATCCACATGCCGGTCAGAAAAATGATGTCGCTTTGCTCAATAACCTGAATATCCAGGTCGCGAACATTCAAATCCAACAACGTTACCTGATAGTTTTCGGGAAGCATAGCCGCCACAGTCATCAACCCCAGCGGCGGCATAACCGTTTTGAATCCGGCGGCTTTAAGCGCGCTTTCGTGACTCCAGAAAGTTTGAGGGGTCTTCGGCTGTATCATTACGACATGGAATGTTTTCATTAGATACTCCTTTCAATATTTTTTGGTGATGAGAAAAAATTACAACGGGACGGCTTGCCGCTTTTCGGAAATTCTTTTTTCCATTGCCTCATTTTAAATCCGCCACATGCTCAGTCATTTTTTTTGCATCATTACCTTGCTCTTTTATGTGATTATATATTGTGTTATAATTAATGTCAAATAAAAAAGCAAAATAATAAGCAAAAAAATAGTAATAATAAATGCAATACGTTGAATAGCGTATCGTCTTGAGATACGTGATGTCATCAGATCCGCTAAAATCCAAAAGACTTTATGCCTTGATATTGACCAGAAACGCTGTTATAGATTTTCTCAAATTTTGAGAGATCAATTCATGCTGAAAAATAAAAAAATTGTTTTAGGAATAACGGGCGGTATTGCCGCTTATAAAGCGGCCGAGTTGACCCGAGCCCTGATCAAGGTAGGCGCGCAGGTCAAAGTGATCATGACGCAAAGCGCAATGGAGTTTATTACCCCTTTAACTTTGCAGACCCTTTCACAGGGACCGGTCTATACGGATATGTTTGCCGCAACAACGCAATGCGACATTGCGCACATCGCGCTGGCGGATTTTGCGGACGCCTTTGTCGTTGCGCCTGCCACGGGCAATGTCATTGGGAAAATCGTATCCGGAATTGCCGACGATCTTTTGACGACAACGATTATGGCGCAAAATAAGCCGACCCTGATTTGTCCGGCCATGAATGACAAAATGCTGTCGAATCCGGTGGTTCAGGAAAATATCCGAAAACTCCGGCAGTTTGGTTATTCGGTGATGGAAAGCGGGGTGGGCGAACTGGCCTGTAAAACCTCGGGTTCTGGACGTTTGCCGGATATTCCGGATATTCTGGATGCACTGGAAGGTCTGTTGTCGCCAAAGGATTTTGATGGTGAAAAAGTGCTGATTACTGCCGGTCCGACGGAGGAACCGATCGATCCGGTGCGGTACATTACCAATCGCTCCTCCGGGAAAATGGGTTACGCATTGGCCGGGGCGGCTCATCACCGAGGGGCCCGGGTGACGCTGATCAGCGGGCCGACGAAATTATTGCCTCCGCCTGTGGAAAAAACGGTTTTTGTGCGCACTGCGCTGGAAATGCATCAGGCGGTTCTGGAGTATTTTGCGGATCAAACGGTGATCATCAAAGCCGCGGCGGTGGCCGATTACCGGCCAAAATCGGAAGCTCTTGAAAAAATTAAGAAAAATCAGGGAATGACCGGCATCGATCTTGTACGCAATCCGGATATTATTGCGGAGGTCGGCACAAAGAAGCACAAAGCGATTCTGGTGGGATTTGCCATGGAGACTCAGGATCTTCTGGCCAATGCCCATCAAAAAATGGTCAATAAAAACATGGATATGATTGTTGCCAACAGCCTGAAAGAAGAGGGGGCCGGTTTCCAGACGGACACTAATGTGGTTACCATTCTGGACGGTGAGGGCAACGTGGTGAAACTGAACAAAATGTCCAAAATCGAGGTGGCGCACCGGATTCTGGATCACATTAAACAGCTGGATAAAAATAAGAGAGTCAGGGCGAAAACATGACACAAGCTTCAGGGCCATCGTCGCAATCCATCAGAAACGAGTTGCTGTCACTGGTGAAAACCGTTAAGGGACAGGTTCTGAATGCGGACAATCTATATGTAGCGGTTGATTGGAACCAATCCGCATCGGCCGGTCATGAGGAAATACCTGTCGGGAATTCCGGCGACTCCTTTGATGTTCTGCTGCGGGATATTGCAGGATGTACACAGTGTGCGTTGGCAAAGACCAGAAAGAAGGTTGTCAGCGGAGACGGCGATCCGGCGGCAAAACTTGTTTTTGTTGGCGAGGCTCCGGGCGCCGATGAAGATCAGCAGGGGCTTCCCTTTGTGGGCCGGGCGGGGCAGTTGCTGACGGATATTATCCGGGCAATGGGACTAGATCGTAAAAATGTGTATATCTGCAATATTCTGAAGTGCCGTCCACCGGGAAACCGCAATCCACTTCCGGATGAAATCCGTCTGTGCGAGCCTTTTTTAAAGCGTCAGCTTCAGTTGATTTCTCCGCAGATCATCTGTGCGTTGGGCGCTTTTGCGGCAAAGACGCTTTTGAAGACAGAAACGCCGATTACAGCGTTACGCGGACGTTTTCATACGTATGAAGGGATTCCGCTCATGCCGACGTATCATCCGGCGTATCTTTTGCGCAATCCGCAGGCAAAAAGGCAAGTATGGGAAGACATTCAGTTAATCATGAAGGAAATGGGACTGAATCCGTGATGGCATTGCGCAAAAGAGGGTTGGACATGATAAAAAAAAGTTTGGCAATGGTTTTGTTGGTTCTGCTTTGTGTGTCCGGACTCGCTTTCGGGCAGGAAAAAAGACCTTTGTTTCATGTGATGAAACTGGAAGGGGTGATCACTTCGCCTTCGGCGAAATATGTGGCCGAAAATCTGGATGAAGCACAAAAGGTAGGGGCGGAAGGCTTGATCATTTTACTTGATACTCCCGGCGGTTTGGACACAGCCATGCGGGATATCGCGAAAAGTATCCTCAATTCACCATTGCCGGTCATTGTTTATGTTTCTCCTTCCGGAGCGCGAGCCGCTTCGGCAGGCGTGATTATCGCTCAAGCCGCGCATGTGGCCGCTATGGCGCCCGGAACCAATATCGGGGCTGCTCATCCGGTCGCCATCGGTATCGGCGGCGCGGAAATGGACAAAACCATGTCCCAAAAAGTTGAAAATGACGCGGCGGCTTATGCGCGCAGCATTGCCAAAACCAGAGGTCGCAGCGAGGAGTGGGTGGAAAAGGCGGTGCGCAAAAGTGAATCGATTACGGCGGATGAAGCCTTGAAACTCAATGTCATTGATCTTGTGGCGCCGGACATGGACAAATTGCTGGCGGCGATTGATCAGAGAGAAGTTACTGTCGCCGGAAAGAAAAGAAAAATAAACTCGGCTCACGCGATTGCTTCCACAAAAAAAATGGGGACGCGGCAGGGCATTTTATCGACGATATCCGACCCCAATATTGCCTATTTGCTTTTACTGATCGGGTTGGCTGGTTTATATTTTGAATTTTCCACACCGGGAGCCATTCTGCCCGGAGTAATCGGCGGCATCTCCCTGCTTCTGGCTTTTTTCGGCCTCTCCACCCTGCCGGTAAGCTACACGGGAATTTTGCTGATTATTTTCAGTATTATTTTGTTTATTGCCGAGATCAAAGTTATGAGTCACGGCATGTTGACGGTAGGCGGAGTCATATCGCTGGCGCTGGGCTCCTTTATGCTTTTTGATACGTCCGAACCGGCATTGAAAATATCTTTGCAGGTTTTGCTTCCTGCGGTCCTTGTCGCTTCCGGTTTTTTTATTATTGTGATCATTCTGGCAATCAAAGCGCAGATGAGGAAACCTTATTCTGGGACGGAGTCCATGATTGAAGGACGGGGAGAAGCAAAAACGGATATTAACGGCGAAGGAAAAGTTTTTTTTCAGGGAGAATACTGGACGGCACAAAGCGATCAGTTTATTCCTCAAGGAGCAAAAGTGAAGATTCAGCGGGTGGATGGCCTGCATCTGATTGTGGAAGAAGTGAAAGAAAGATCATAAAATAAAAGAAATAGGAGGTTGGATTATGCCGGGTGTGTTTCCTTTGCCCATGATTGTTGTGATTGTTCTGGTGGTGATGTTTCTGGCGTCGGCGATCAAGATCCTCAATGAGTATGAACGGGCGGTTCTTTTTCGTCTGGGACGAATTCGTGACATCAAAGGACCCGGTTTGATTGTCATTATTCCCGGCATTGATAAAATTGTCCGGATCGACATGCGGACTATTACGATGGATGTTCCCCCGCAGGATGTGATTACCAAAGACAATGTTTCCATCAAAGTCAACGCCGTTGTTTATTTCCGCGTGCTGGATGCCAATGCCGCCGTCGTCAATGTCGAAAATTATCTTTTTGCCACGTCGCAGCTTGCGCAAACCACACTGCGCAGCGTCTGCGGTCAGGTGGAGCTTGATGAAATTCTCTCCGAAAGAGAAAAAATCAATTTGAATATTCAGGAAATCCTTGATCGCAGCACGGACCCTTGGGGAATTAAAGTATCTCTGGTGGAAGTCAAACACATTGATCTGCCGGAAGAGATGAAACGCGCGATGGCCAAACAGGCGGAAGCCGAAAGAGAAAGACGGGCGAAAGTGATTAACGCCGAGGGAGAGTATCAGGCGGCTCAAAAGCTCATCGATGCAGCGGCCTTGATGGAAACCCAGCCCATGTCGCTGCAATTGCGCTATTTACAGACGCTCAACCAGATTGCTTCGGAAAACAATTCCACAACGGTATTTCCAATACCGATTGATTTGCTGAAGCCATTTATGAAATTGTCGGAAAAGTAATGATAGGGACTCGTGTAAGGATTTCATGGTGAAAATAGGTAAGGAGTATGCTCATGGCAAGTGAAAAGAAAAGCGTTGTTACCGGCGGACTGATTTTAATTACGCTGGGGGTTTTAATTTTTATCAGCAAAACAACCGGCTATGGATTCGGCCAGACCTGGCCGGTTTTATTGATTGTGATCGGTGTCGGAACGCTTCTCAACAGTTTCCGGGCGTTTGAGGGCTGGTTTATCACCATTGCCGGAGCCGCTTTTCTCTATGTGGAGTTTTATGGTTTTGATTTACATAAATATTCCCAGTATATTCTGCCAGCCGTTTTAATTTTGCTGGGTTTTTTTGTGCTTCTGAAGCGACGTAAACATTAACAGAGAGCCGACAGTAACAGAAGATGGTTTTTAAACAGAAAAAAGCGCTGATTATCAGCGATTTTGACGGTACAATTTGCAAATTGGATGTAGGTTCCGAGTTTTTGAGCCGTTTCGCCGGCAAACCACGGGTTGAACTGGAACGCTTATGTAACAAAGAATGCACGGGTTCCCGCGCCGCCTACCAGCAAATCATGCCTCTGATCAAGGGCAATCAGGAGGAGATGAAAGAATTTGCTCTTTCAAAAGGCAAATTGACGCGCGGATTTATGCCTTTTTACCGGCTTTGTATCAAAAAAGACCTGGATGTGAAGATTCTTTCCGATGGTTTGGACTTTTACATCCGTTGTATCCTGGAGAATAAAGGCATTACCGATATCGAATTTTACTCCAATGTTGTGGAATTCGGCGATGAAGAATCCATGAGGATCAGGTTTCCGGAGATGAATGAACTGTGCGGGCGCTGCGGAACTTGCAAAAACGCCATTCTGCATTCTTTTCGGCTAAGGTATGAAAAAATTCTTTACATTGGCGACGGCCATTCCGACTGGTGTCCATCCCGTTGTGCCGACGTCGTGTTTGCCAAAGGCATTCTTTTAAAACAATATGAAAAAGAAGGTCTTCCCTGCATTCCGTTTGAGGATTTCAATGTCATTCATCAATATCTGAAGCGGAATTTTTGATGTAAACGTAAAAAGGAGAACGCCATTCATGTCCATATCCAAAAAAATCAAAGCATCCATCACCCATTCTTCTCTGATTCGCAAAATGTTTGATGAGGGAATGGTTTTGAAAAAGAAATTCGGTGCGCACAAGGTTTATGATTTCAGTCTGGGCAATCCCAATGTGGATCATCCCCGGGAGTTCAAGAAGGAACTGATCAAAGTGGCCGATCAGGAAATCATGCTCAAGCACGGCTATACGCCAAACGCAGGCTACCTGGAAACCCGGCAAGCCGTAGCACAAAAACTCTGTAAAACCAGTGGATTGAAAATCACGGCTGATCATGTCGTCATGTCCTGTGGAGCCGGTGGCGCGCTGAATGTCATTTTGAAAGCTCTTCTTGACCCGGGAGATGAAGTGATCATCCTTAAGCCTTTTTTCGTGGAGTATCCTTTTTACATTGAAAATTATCAGGGGGTTGTCAAATATGCTGACACCCGGCCGAATTTTTCTCTGGATATTGAAGCCCTCGACAAAGCGATAACCCGAAAGACCAAGGCCATTATTATCAATTCGCCCAATAATCCGACAGGCCGCGTATACAGCCAAAAAAGCATTACCGATCTTGCCAGATTTCTTAAAGCCAAAGAGAAAGTCTTCGGGAAAACGATTTATCTTTTGTCCGATGAAGCCTATGCGGAAATCGTTTTTGACGGCCTGACCATGCCATCCGTCTTAAAGGCCTATCCGGACAGCATTGTTGCGTATTCCTATTCCAAAACTCTGTCATTGCCCGGAGAACGAATTGGCTATATTGCCGTGAATCCAAGAATCTTCGAGTCGGATGATCTGGTCAATGCTCTGATTTTGTGTACGCGCATCATGGGGTTTGTCAATGCGCCGGCGCTGATGCAACGGATTGTGGCCAATCTCCAGCATGTTTCTGTTGATGTGGATCTCTATCAGCAAAAGCGCGATTTGTTATGCCGTGGACTGGCTGCGGCCGGCTACAAATTTGTGAAGCCACAAGGCGCTTTTTATTTATTTGTGAAAAGCCCGATTTCCGATGATTTGAAATTTGTGCAAATGCTTTTAAAACATAATATCCTGGTGGTTCCCGGAAGCGGTTTCGGCGCACCCGGCTATTTCCGCATTGCGTTTTGCGTTGAGGATAAAACCATCATCAATTCCATGGATGGATTTGTCGCGACCATCAAAGAATTGAAATCACAATCATCCTGATGACAAAGTTGCTGAACAAAATGCAATGATGGTTATCAGGGTTCCCATAAACCCATGGGATGCAATAGGCATCAACAGGGGAACGGATTCATTTATAAATTCAATTCAAAAGGAGAGGGTAATGAAAAAAGATATTTGTCTGATGACGGTAATTTTATGGCTGGTATCGGTTATTCCCTCTGTTGCAGAAGACACTGCCCTGATTACAGCATCAATGACTCATTCAGGCTATTTGTTTGAGAACGAGAAGATATCGTCTTTGAACGGAAAGTATGTTCTAGTCATGCAAATTGATGGTAATTTGGTGCTGTATGACAATCAATGTGGAATGAAACCGTCGTGTGCAAGATGGCACAGTAAATCGTATCGCGAACATGGCCAGTATTTTATGGCTATTCAGCCTGATGGTAATCTGGTTGTCTATAAGGGGAGACCCCCGGCGGAATCAGCCCAGGCTATCTGGAGTTCGCAAACCTACGGGACGTTGGATAATTATTTTCTGGCTATTCAAAATGATGGTTACGTTGTTGTTTATCGGGGGACGACAATGAATCATAGAGGCGTTGTCTGGTCTTCAAAATCGGAAACACGTTCGACTACGGTCGCTGAGCCCGCACGAGACCCATCCCACTTTGTTATTTCAGGCACTAAAACATTTAACGGAGCCAACGATGGGATTGATCTCGGGGCAGGTTTGGTATCAGGGATAACGGGCGATTTTACTATCGAGATGGATGTCCGACCGGGATCAACCCAGCAGACACACGCTGATATCATTGACTTTAATCATCGGGAAAATGTGGGACTCGTCATTCAACAGCGGGGCGATGAATTGAATAATTTTCAATTTTTCTTTGGCAACGGAAGCAGCACTTCTTTAATCGCCTACCGGTTACAAGCCGACGTATGGCAGCATGTCGTATTCCAACGGCGGGGCACAGAAGCGCGATTATACGTCAATAATGCATTGGTTGACAGCAAGCCCTGCTTTGCCGGAAATATCTATTACCTTCCCGGTTCAACAGTGACCGTGGGGTATAACAAAAATTATGGACGATATTTCAAAGGGGAAATAAAAGATTTGAGAATTCGATAAATGTTTGCATATGCCTTATACGTCTAACAAATGATATTCTCAATCTCCTTGATCAATTGATGAAGCCTTTTGGGGGAAACGGGGCAGGGGGTTTTGAGCTCCTGGGCGAAAAGGGATACCTTGTATTCTTCAATCATCCAGCGTAGGTCGTCGATCCTTTTTTTCTTTTCCTCTGATGTGGTAGGCGTTACGCTGTCCTGAAGCTCCATGAGACGGTTGGCATACGCGGAAGCGTCGCGCAGTTTTTGCTCGGTGGCTGACAGGTTCAAACTGCCGCGTTCGGCCCTGATGGACAGGGCTTTCAGGTAGCGCGGTAGATGCTTCAACCGTTCCAAGGAATATCGCTCTGGAAAATTCACGGGAACCAGGATGTGCATTTCCGCTTGCGTTGCTTTCAGAAATTGCAGGACAGGGTTGTTGACCCGGTTTTTCTGCAATAATCTGTTTAGCGTGTCCCATGCATCGGCGAAGCTTTTGAGAACCGGTGTTATGGCGGTAATCACCTGCTGTCCGTTTTGCAGAATTACGGAATCGACAATCCGTGCGTGGCCGGTGAATTCATCCGGACTTCGCCAGGACTGGTAAAACAGATCCTGTTTAACACGATTCATGATGGATTGTTCCAGTTGCCGGGAATTGCCCAAGTTCACAGCCCAATTTTTCAGATTGCCGCCCAGCGTGATGTTTTTTTTCAGCTGCCGGAGTCTCTCCGCGAAGTAAATCTCGTAAAGGGCGGCCACGCCCTGAATATGGTTTGAAGCCGCTTCCCGCGGATCGGCAAACAGGCGGAGATGAACGACGCCGTCTAAGGTTTGCAGGGCGGGGTAGGCAAAGCCGGTCAATCCGTGCTTTCCCTTGAGTTCCACGCTTTCGGGGAGTGAGCCGAAATCCCAGCTTGTCACTGCATCTTTTTCCCACTGACGGCGGCAGACCTCCATCGAGGTCTGACGGATTTTATCCACAAGCTCTTCCCGCAGCTCTTCAAGATTTCGGCTGACTTTCACTTCAGCGCCGTGATCGTCAATGACCCGATAGCGGATGTTCAAATGAGGCGGCAGATTATCCGTTTTCCACGAATCGGCCGGAACCGTCAATTGATATTCCCTCTGTAAGAATTTGCTTAAGGCAATGGGCAATGCGTTTTCCTCACGATCCGTCTGTCTACAAAATGATCCGGCAACCTGAACCGCGGGCGGCAGCTTGTGCCGGACGTTTTTCGGCAGCGACTTCAGCAGGCAAAGAACCTTTTCCTCCATCAGAGACGGCAGGTGCTTTTCCATATTTTCCGAGGCGGCTTTGGAAAAAAGTCCCAGCGGTACGGAAACGGTTACGCCGTCCGTCGCTCGTCCCGGCTGGAAGTTATAGTTACAGGAAAGGGCAGTGCTGCCGATTTTGATTTGATCGGGAAATTGTGAAAGATCGTCCGGGTCGGGAGCGTCCGCAATGAAATCTTCTTCCCGGAACCGCAGAAAATCATCGCCACCCCGGTCTTTGATCAGCTTCTGCAATGTCCGGATATCGGAGACCGGAGGCAGTTTCCGGTCGTAGAGGCGGGCGACCGCTTCTTCATCGACGGCAATGCCGCGTTTGCGAAGTTTTTCCTCCATCGTTCTAGCCTTTTCCCACAGGGAAAGGTTATGCTCCAGAAAAGGAAGTTTGCGGGAGACTTCGCCAGTTACCAGCGCTTCCCGGATAAAAATGTGTTTGGCTTCCTCCGGGTTGATTCCGTCGTAGGCCACTGTTCTCTGCTCGATGATCGTCAGGCCGAACAGCGTTACTTTTTCCAGGGCAACCACCTGTCCGCGGTTTTTCTCCCAGTGTGCCGCCCAGTGGGTGTAACGGCAATGCTCTTTACCCAGTTCTTCCAGCCATTCATTATTGATGTTAGCGGCGTTGCGGGCGAAAACCCTGGAGGTCAGACTGATTTCCGAAGCGACAATCCAGGTCCCGCCCCGGTTGAACAGGCCTGAGCCAGGATATAACATGACCTCCCGGCTTTTGGTGGCTGTATAGAAATTCTTTTCCTTTTTCTTCGCGATGTTGGAGAGATAGCCGGCGAGAAGACAGCGGTGAATCCGGTCGGAAATCGCCTGGTCAAATTCGATTTTCGCCGGTTTCCGTTGTTTTGGTTTTGTATCCGCAGAGTCCGTGATTTCCAAAATCTGATGGTAAATATCCCTCCACTCTCTCATCCGCCGGTAGGAGAGAAAATGATCGCGGCAGAATTTCCGCCACTTGCTCTGGGATTCAATTTTTTCGAGCGAATCGGAATACCGGTTCCAGATTTTCAGATAGGTGAGAAAATCCGATTCGGGATGCACAAATTGCGCATGTGCGGCTGCGGCCAGGTTGATTTTGTCGTAGGGGCGCTCCCGCGGGTCCTGAACGCTTAATGCTGCGGCAATTACGGCGATTTCTTTTTCGCATCCCTCCTTTTTCGCTTCAATAATCATCCTGGATACGCGCGGGTCCAGCGGATACCGGGACATCGTCCGGCCGATGTCCGTCAGTTGGTAACAATCTTTCTCTGGCTTTTTTTCGTCGCGGATAACAGCGCCCAGATCCCGCAGAATTTCAATGCCGTCCCGGATGTTTTTAGGATGGGGCCGGTCGATAAAAGGGAACGAAGTGATTTCGCCAAGATTCAGGGCCAGCATACGGAGAATCACGCCGGCCAGGTTGGAGCGTAGAATTTCCGGTGTTGTATAGAGGGGTTTCTCCTCAAATTCTTCGCGGGAATACAGTCGGATGCAGATGCCGTTCTGAACGCGTCCGCACCGTCCCTTCCTCTGCTCGGCGCTGCTCTTCGATATGGGTTTGACGGGCAGACCGGTAGTCTGGCTGCGGGGATTGTATTCCAGGATGCGTGCAAGGCCCGCATCAATCACGTATTGAATGCCGGGAATGGTCAGCGACGTTTCCGCGATATTTGTGGCGACGATAATTTTCTGTTCAGGTGCGGACTCAAATACCTGACGCTGCATGGCAGCGGACAGCCTGGCAAACAGGGGTAGTACCAGCCCGGAGCAGCGTCTGGACAGGCGGTCGCACGCTTCCCGGATATCCTGTTCGGTGGGCAGAAAAATCAGGATATCTTCAAAACGTCCTTCCTGCTGAAGTTTTTCCACACAGGCCACGGCTTCGTCAATAGGAGTCGTTTCGCCCTTTTCCTCCCGGACGGGATCAACCGGCTGGTAGCGCACCTCCACCGGGAACATGCGGCCGGAAACCTCAATCACTGGCGCATTGCCAAACGCCGAAGCGAATTTTGCTGTGTCAATAGTTGCTGACGTGACGATCAGCTTCAAATCCTTTCTCTTCGGAAGAAGCGTGCGCAAATAGCCCAGAAGAAAATCAATATTGAGGCTACGTTCATGGGCCTCATCCACAATGATCGTCTCATAGGCCAGCAAATTTCTGTCCCGGATCGTTTCGGCCAGCAACATGCCATCGGTGAGAACTTTGATGAGGGGTTCATTCGATGTCTTTTCTTCAAAGCGGATTTTATAAGTGACGGCTTTTCCACATTCTTGTCCAAGTTCTGCGGCGATGCGTGAGGCGATCGTAACGGCAGCGATCCGGCGGGGTTGTGTCAGTCCGATGATGCCGCGACGCCCGAATCCGGCATTCAGGCACATTTTGGGAATCTGAGTTGTTTTTCCCGAGCCGGTTTCTCCGGTAATGATGACGACCTGATGCTTTTGAATCATTTCAAGAATATGCTCGTTTTGGACCGATATTGGAAGTTCGGAAGAGATGCGGCAAACGGGAACGCTTTGATGGCGTTTTTCAACACGCAGGCGCGCCTTTTTCAGCTTGTTGTGCAATTGCTGAATTCGATTTTGTTGAGCATCCGTCAATTTGGCGCTTTGGAAACCTGAGGCAGACAGGGCCTTTTGCAGATCGTCATGATCGGCAATCATGATCTCAGAGGCTGAAATCAGCACCAATTCGGATAGTCGGCGCCAAGGATGGTTTTCGGGCAACATAAGTCTCCGTCTGGGTTTGTCGTTGTTGATCTTATTTCACAACGGAGCGGTTACTGTCAATGTCTGATCATTTGAACTGCATTGCAATGGTACATTGACTTCAATCAAAATATTCTATAGGATTGCGCAAAATTTTTGCTTGAGGTTTCCAACTTTGTTGTCCGTTACCGTCCAGAACAATAAAAAAAAATATCTGCGCTATAACGAATGGCGTAAAAAGCAATTTCTTTCCAACACGCCCAAGGATGCTCATATCATCTTGCATCTGCTGCCGTGGCTGCTGACGGTAAACGATGTCCATGTTCCTGGTTATATTAAGGAAATTAAGCATGGTTTCAAGGTGTTTAATATTGAAAACAACCGGGACATTCTTTTTTCGGAAGGTTCGTTTAAAAAAAAATTCGGATTCCAGGATGAAAGATTTACAGTCCGTTATCTGCCCGGAGCTTCTCGGATCGAAGGAATTTATACCATCGGATCCGTGGGAACCATCAGCCAGACGTTGCATTCCGATTGCGATATCTGGATTTGCATTAACCAGGATCAGTTTGAGAAGAAAAGTCTTGATTATTTGAACCAGAAAATCAATCTGATCAAAGGATGGCTGGATGAGCAGATCAGGATTCCTGTCTTCTTTTTTCTTACGGATATTGCAGATATTCAAAAGTGTAATTTTGGAAATATCGACTTTGAATCCAGTGGTTCCACGCAGAAAAATGTATTGAAAGAGGAATTTTACCGTACCTCCATTCTGATTTGCGGAAAAATACCCTTCTGGTGGGTGACGTATGATCCGGAAGGATCGGTGGATTATGCAGAAGAGCTGAATCGCAATGCAAAGAGCGGTTTCGGCGACACGGATTTCATTGATCTGGGAAATCTGACGCAGGTGGAGAAATCCGAATACTACGGCGCGTCTCTCTGGCAGCTCAACAAAGCGCTGACCCATCCCCTGAAATCTATTATCAAAATGCTGATGCTTAAGATGTTTCTGGAATCATCCTCCGAAGAATTGCTGTGTAACGGATTCCGTAAATTAGTTTTGAGTTCCGACGATAAATCCCTATCGCCTGATCCCAGCTTATTTACCATGCAACAGGTGCTGGCTTATTATGCAATGCATGACCGCCAGGGACACTTTGAATTCATCAAGAAATGCTTCTATCTGCGTTATGAATTGAAAATGATGTCTAAAAAACAGACCGAAAAAGAAGAAATGGCTGCATCTGTCTTCAGTCAATACAAAATCGACCGCAATGAAATTTATGAACTCAATGAATTCGAATCCTGGGATCTGGCCAGACAAACGGAATTTGGCGGTTTGTTGTTTGAATATATCACGGACATTTATCGGGATATTCTCCGGATTCAAAAAGGAATGCGCGGAGAAGTTGCCCAAGAGGACATGTTGATTATCGGACGAAAGCTTTCTTCGTCCCGGGCGGTAAAAAACTTCAAGGTTCCTGTCTTGCATATGCCGTCGGACAAAATCAATTTGTCCGTTTTGACGTTTATGTATACGGAGGACATTTGGCAGGTCTATTCCCATCAGAATCCGTCGGAGACGGTGATTGCCAATGAGGAGATGGTTTTTTGTTTGGCCTATCTGGTCTGGAACGGTATTTTCGATCCTTTGCAGACGAGAATGCAGCCCAATCCGACATCGGTTACGCTTCAGGAAATCATCAATGTGGCAAAAATGATGCTGCATGTCTTTGGAATTTACGATATATCCAGAGTCCATTTCAGCAATTTTTTGAATGAGGAAAGAATCACGAAGATGCTGATTCTTATCAGTTTTGATGAAAAAAATGCCGGCATCGATATTCAAAACATCAGTATTATTTATAAAAATAACTGGGAAGAACTCTTTGTGCGCCGTTTTTCCTCTCTGGACAAGATGAAGGCGTTTTTTTCCAGAATCGGCAAGGGATCTCCAAGAATTGAAACCCATTACTACATACAACGCAGCAACAAGTATTTCGAGAAGATCATTGATCGTCTGAAAAACATCATTGATCAGATGATCCAAGGCGCCTGATACCGCAGAAAAAACAACCAGTTGCTTTTTGCTATTTTGAAATGGGTTACCGTCTCAACGGTTTCAGATCGGAATAAAATCGGTATTCTCGTCGATATCCCGATCGACAGCCAGGAGACGGGGAGGTAGGGGGCGGCTTTCTTTGTACCGGCAAGCCATGCCCACACAGACGCGCATCAACTGGACCATGACCTGATCCATCAGTTCTCTGGGAATGCCATAGTATAAAAAATTGATGGGTGTCAGTCCTCCAAGCAGGTAGAGATTCTTTTCCGGCAGGGAATCATCGGCAAAGCGAATGGATAAGCAGTGTCCTTGCAAAATGCCGGTTTGGAGGTCTCTAAGCAGATGGGTCCGGATCAAGACGGTTTTGCCGGCGATTTGCGGTTCCGGAGAATCCTTTAAATTTTGCAACCACTTTTCCAAATCAGCAAACTCTACGGTTTTGGTGGATCCACTGACAAAAAAGATGTCTTTTTGTCCTCCGCGATCAAGAATATCTTCCAAAATATAGGGTTGCAGAATGGATTGGCCGATGACGCCGATGAACAGGTCAATCTTGTAAAGAATCTCTGATGGAATTTCATCCAGAAAACGGAAGTTCATCACAGGTGGAGTCGCTTGGGGCGAAGCAATGTCAACGCCATAAACCAGGTTTGGACCAAGCCTTCCGTAAAGATCACAGACCAGGCACCGGCCAATGGCGCCACTGCCCCCCATGACTAATACGTGCCGGTGTGTGAGAAGAAGCCCCAAACGGTGCAGAATATTTTCAATGGCATTGAGAATAACCGATGAGCAGGCCTGTGCTTCAGGACCGCGTTTCAAATTGGAGATGGCGATGCTCGCGACGGGAAATTGCAGCCGTCCCCATTGTTGCAGGACCTCCTGATTATTGTCATAACCATTTTTCGTATGTTCAACGGCGCCGATGAAAAAACGGTTCATCCATGTCGCCAGGGGAAGGAGCAATTCGTTATCATCGAGAGTGGTTTCTTCAGGCAGAGAGGCTTTGGTGACGAAGAAATGTTTCAGCACCTCTCCTACGGTTTTATTCTCTATGCAAAACCGGTTGATCAGGGGGGACAGGTAACCACCATCTTCTACAAGCAATAAAGGGCATTGCCGATGATGGTTTAAAACAGCCTCCCGAAAGAATAGATGTCCGGCAAGAAAACGCATGGCTGCAAAAAAATCCGGTTTTTCTGCGGAAAGATACTCATCAATCACCGAAAGCCCGGCAGGATCAGAATACTGGTTGGAGAGAATGTAGGTTTCCCTGAGGGAGTCTTTCCATTCAATTTTTTGCAGACTGTGAAAACGCATCCGGTCATCAGGCATGGCGCCAATGGCTTCCAGATATTCATCGGGAACGACTCCGGCGTATCTGACAAACGTTGTCGTCATCTCTTCACAGCCTAGAGAACGGAATCCCTCAATCAAACCCAGGACTTCAGCGGTAATATGGTGGATAAGAAATAGCCGCATTCCTTTGAATGGATTCTTGCCCGTCCGGCACAGCGCTTCAAGATGCTGCATGGGGGCCAGATAATGATGAAGCGCCGGGCGGGGTCTTTTTTCATCAAAACAAACATTCAGGCAAGTCCCGCGTCTTGAAGTATCCAGAAAAATCCGATGAATTCCGGATCGCATTTCAATCACTTCCTTTCCGGCCAGATGACGCAAAATGTCCGGATCGGTCATCAGCAGAAGGACTTTATTGAGAATGGACAGGGCATAATCGGCGGGTGGGGACAAGGCATCGGTTTTTGCCGGCAGAAAAAACCGGTAATTGGCAGGGGTCCAACGGAAATGGATCAGGGAGACATTGGGTAGCCCTTCTTTTTTCAAATGCTCAAAGAGAGCAGGTTGTCTTTCTGCGATTTCCTTGTATTCTGTCCAGTTGTTTGTGCATTCACGAAGAATTCCCTGGATGATTTCTCCTGCCATGTTGTGATGTCCGGCCAGACGAGTGCCTCCGGACAGATTATCCACGACGCGATGAGGAATATGCTTAAGCTGCAATCGGGACTGCCCTGCGTCTTCCACGGTGATTCTTAAAAAATGACCGGTTCGGCAGCGTTCCAGAAGAATGAAGTACCCTGCCTTGTTTTGCTGGGCCTTCAAGTGAAAAGGAAAAACAAGCGCCGGAATGCCATCGTCGGCCATTTCTTGCCGTGAGAGAAAAAGCTCGGGGAAAAGCACTTTCCCCCAACGGGGCGTCTGAATGGCATTGAAGACGATATGCAGACAATTTCGAAATTGGTTCTGGAAAAAGGGGAGGCTTTCCGCGGCTTCCAGACGAGCATAAATGGTTATCCAGAGAACCCCCATGTCTACCAGTTCCTTCAGCGTATTCGGTTCTACGCGCTTGCGAACCATGATATCGGCCACGCCGAAGCTGCATTGTTCGACAACATCGTGTGTCAGATGACTGACCAAAGTGGACAGCCCGGCAAAGATCCGCAATTCACTCAAGTCAATTTGATAATGATGGGGCTTGACCTGCGATAAGGGCACGCCGAAGGAGGTCAGGTAAGGGCTTTCGTGATCGTCACTCCGGCCGGCATGTCTGTCCATCAGTTCCTGCAGAATGTTTCCAATATTTTTTTTCATGGATTTCGGTTATTTTTTTCTAAATTCTCTGACTCTGTTTCTTAATCCCTGGAAATAATCTGTTTCAACGATTTCCGCGAGATCCCTATCCAATTTCTTCTGGTCGATGGCAATTTGAAGCTGCCGAACCTGACTTTTCAGCGTCTGTTCCCGATGCTGAATTTTGCTTGCCATGCTTTGCATCATGCGGGCCAACCGGCCCAATTCGTCTGTTCGTCCGGATACGGATTGAATGGATTGGAGATCATAATCTCCTTGTTCCACAGATTCAGCGGCCTGGGTCAGCAAGGTGACCGGGTCGGTGATTCTTTTTACGAAATAGATGGAAGAACCAAATCCCGCAATGACCAGAATGACGGAAACCATGCCGGAAAAATATACAGCCTCGACAATCGCGTCGTAGGAAGTGAGATTGTCATACATCGCCCATGTGATCGTTATGGATGTCGCCAGGATGGCCGTAACCAAAAGGGCGGTAACCAGGAAAATGGTTCTGGTTTCGATGGTGACGACCAAACGGCGGGCCAACAGAAAGAATACCGGAACAAGAATGAAACCGCCGACAGCATTGAAGATAAAGGCGGGAAGAATCCAGGCGTTAAGAGACTCGGGAAACCGCATGGTGTGAAGAAACAGCAGGTCCAGACAAACCGCCACGCCCACGGAAACAAAACAGGCCAGAACAACGGTGGCTTCGATCATGCCGAAATCCCGCACACTTTTGATGGTTCCGAGGTTTTTCCATCGCGATACCCCTCCGGGGAGCATTCCCATCAAGCCGTTGGCGACATGCCAGTTCCAGAATTGCAGGAAACCATAACCGAACAAACCATCGCCAAACATATTGCCCAGAAAACCAGTAATAAATCCTGGAATCGGCCCATAGAAAAAACCTATTGTCATCGGCAGTGCCACCTGGGGTCTTAAGGAAATGATCGGTGCGGCAGGTAGAGTGAATTGGTTGGACAGGACATTCATCAATCCATAGATCAAAGCCCACAATACTCCCCAGCGTGCAAGGTTTTGAAAAACTCTTTTTCCGCTGAGAAGATGCATGAAAAACTCACAAAAACGAAGATTTTAATATTTTTACAACTTGCCGGTAACGTTCGGTAACCGGATGATGCGGATATTGGAGCGCAAAGATGGCGTTGCTCGCGAGAATCATCATTTCGTCGGAATGCGGAATGAGTCCCGCAACATCACAATGATAGGTTTTCGCCACTTTTTGCTTCAGATCAGTCTCGTCCAGCAGGGCTGGCGCCTTGTTCACAAGCAACATCAAACGGGGAACTTCCAGTTGCCGTGAAACTTCGACGGTCACGGCCGAGCCCTGATAATCCTGTTTGTCGGGCCGTAAAATGATGAGCAGAACATCCGATAAGGCGATGGACAAAAGGGTTTCCTCGTTGAGGCCGGGATGCGTATCGATAAAAAGGTAATCTAGGGATAATTGCGTTGTCAGATGCTGAAAACCATCACGTAGAAGATTGACGTCATAGCCGTCATGAAGCACCCGGGCGATATCGCCTGCCTTCACACTCGATGGAATCAAAAACAATTTGCCGGGCGGGGCGATGCCCTGTACGGCGGATGCATCATACGCGGCATGCCGGATTTCGCATTTTCCCCAGAGAAAATCGTTCAGCGTATATTGAATGGCGCTTTGGTCAATTCCAAAAAGAACATGAATTCCCGGCGATTGAATGTCGGTATCCACAACACCGACCTTTTGACCATCCGAAGCCAATAAAGCGGCCAGGTTGGCCGCCGTATTGGATTTGCCTGTACCGCCCCGAAAGGAGTGAATGGAAATAATTTTGGCCATGGTGAAGATTCCTGCCGGCCGTTAATGCCGCCATCCAAAATCAAGATTCATATCTTTTGGCGCTTCAAGTCTTACACCGGTTTCAATGAGTTTGTTTTGCATGGCTGGCAGATCCAGTGTCCAGACAAATCTAGCCGAGTCTTTTTCCTCGGGTTTGGGCTGATGATGAAACGTCAATTTAATTCTCTCATCACGCGCCTGCGGGATGGGTTCTTCTATGCGCAGTGTAATGGGGTTTTTTCCCGCGTTTTTGGCTTCAATCCGCCATTGCCATTGACGGGTTTGCCTGCTTTGCAGGTAACTTGTTGTTCCCGATTTTTCGGCTGTCGTTACGGAACTGACGGTGACAAGCGGGCTTGTGCCGAAAAATATCTCCGCTTCGCTGCCGGCCAGGGCAAAATTCCGTTTGCCCACCATTGCACCGTCAATCATAAAAGCAGCCTGTCCCGTGGGAATTTCAACGGGCGTGGCAAGTTTTAATTGTGCCAGAACAAAAGCCTGGGGAGATTGGCTGGGGCGGGCGAGATACAGAAATTGGGCGGGCCAGACTTCTTCTTTGATTTTCACTCGCTGGCGGTGTCCCGCCGGAACATTTTTTCTTCCCAGGGACCAGAGAGAATATGTGGTGTTCTCCGTTTCTACAGGTGCTGCCAGTGCTACCATGGATGGTGTGTCCACCATTTCATTCATAACGGCAGGCGCGCTTTTATCCCGACGCATCGATTTGTAAACAATTTCGGTTCGGGGTTTGATGATCCACTGAGGCAGGTCCGGAGGAAGGATGGCTTGGTGTGGCTGAAGCGTTGCCAGTTGCAGATGAACAAGCTTCCAGTCTTTTCCCGTGGATTGCCAGATTTCGGCGTGCCACGAAAAAAGGATGCTTTTTTCCGAAGGCGAAGCTTCCAGACGATACAGCGGCTGCCAGCCGCAACCGTCCAGTGTATAAGAATAAGATAGTTCGGCATGATTGGGGGCCATGCCGGAAAGTAGAATGGTTGCCTCCCACACTTTTTCACTTTTTCCGGCTGCCTGGTTCAATGTATCCTGAAGATCTTTGATTTGTTTATTGATAGTTTCCAGCTCGTTTTCCATGTTGAACTTTTCAGCATAAATTTTGCGGCTGTTTCGACCGATAGCCGACGACAGATTGTCTGCATCAACAACGGTTTTGGTTTTGGCTTTGGTTTGGGCCTGCCAGAATTGAAGCTGCACCTCCAGCGCCTTCTGTCTGGACTGCATATCCTGTTTGTCGTGCTGCAATTTTTTGAGTTGTGCGCGCAGTTGCGCAATCTTGTTTTCATCAACGCGTTCAATGGATTTTATCCGCACATCGTCAATCTTTTGCCGGCCGCCGGCAGGTGGTGAAACGATCAGCGATTCCGGATCTGCCTGAGACGGCAAAATGATGATGACCGGATGTTTTTCCGAATCGGAGGCCGAGTTCACTTTGATGGTTTCTTGCACTTTGGCGGAATTCGGGAAAAGGGTCACTTCTTTCACTTCAGCCGGCGAAATACGGGGCAGGATCATCAAAAGAGCCAATGCGGCCGCCCATACCGCGGGAAGGAATTTTAGGGGATTGGACAGCAACATGGTCTTTCGTTCTCCCTTTACATGTTCATGCTTTTCTTGATGTTGACAGCGATCTTGCGGACTTCCGCCATAATCTCATCTTCATGAATGGTGAGGAGCCGCCGGTCCTCCATGACCAGTTTGCCGTTGATAATGACGGAATCCACGTCCGCGCCGCTTGCTGCGTAAACCAAATGGGAATAGGCATTGTACATCGGTGTCAGGTGCGGTTTGTTCAGGCCAAGGAGGATAATATCTGCTTTTTTACCGACTTCCAGCGATCCGGTAAGGTTTCCCATTCCCAGGGCCTTTGCTCCGTTGATTGTCGCCATGCGCAAGGCGGTCAGTGCGTTCATGACGGTCGGATCCAGCATGGCCACTTTATGAAGTTTGGCTGCCGTGGACATTTCCTTAATCATATCCAGGGTATTATTGCTGGCACAGCCGTCTGTGCCCAATCCGACGGTGATGCCGGCATCCATCATATCTGTTAAAGGCGCAATCCCGTTGGCCAGTTTCATATTGCTGGCGGGATTGTGCGATACCTTGACACCGTTTTTCCCCATCAACTTCATTTCATCGCCTGATACGCAAACGCAATGAAAGCAAAGCAGTCTGTCATTGAGATAGCCGATGTCTTCCAGAAAAGAAATGGCGCTTTTGCCCAATTTTCCCTGAAGCTGTTCGAGTTCGGCCTGGTTTTCTAAAAGATGAATGCCGGTCATCAGACGGTATTCATCCGCGATCATTTTGGCGCTTTTGAGGACTTCGGGTGAGCAGGTATAAAGTGAATGAGGTTCGACAATAATATTCACCAACGGGTCGTTTTGCCATTTTTCGATCAGTTTCCGTGTGTAGGCCATGCCTTCTTCCGGCGTTTTGCAGCTGGGCGAGGGAAAGTCGAACAAAACTTCTCCGATGAGACAGCGCATGCCCGCCTCCTTGGCTGCCTGTGCCGTTTCATCTTCGAAAATATACATGTCACAGAAGGTGGTTGTGCCGGATTTGATCATTTCCGCGCAGGCGAGCAATGAACCCCAATAGGCAAGATGAGGATTGACATTTCTTGCTTCCGCAGGGAAAATGAAGTTGTTGAGCCAGTTCATCAATTCCAGGTCATCGGCGATGCCGCGAAAGCAGGTCATGGCTGCGTGCGTGTGTGTATTGACGAAACCGGGCAAGATAAGAGAATGTTCACCGTTCAGCGTCTTAAGGGCGGTAAATTGTTGTTGAATTTCGTCTTTGTCGCCGCAAGCGGTGATCGAACCGTTCTTGACGGCGATGCCCGCGTTTTCGATGATGGTGTTTTGGTTGTCTAAAAGCAGAGCTGTTCCGCCAGAAATGATAAGGTCAACGTTTTGCATGAATTTTTCCTTTCAAATGCGCGCAGACCCTACCATAAAACCGGGACAAACCGGAAATACTTTTTTTGCAAGGCAATGGTTCACCGCCGGATATACCCATCCGGCGGATGATATTTATCTTCTGGCTTTGTGATAGCCTGCCTGGATGGCTTCCTCTTCTGAATCAAATACAACCCTGTGATAGGCTTTGACTTTTTTGTAGTATTTCATTCCTGGAAGATGATAGCGTTTGCTGTCGCTGTTGCCGATGACTTTGATCTTCTTGGTTTCTGCGGTCGGCGCTGCTTTTTCAACAGCAGGAGCGGAAGCGACGGGTGCGGGTGCGGTTTCCGTCACCGGCGAGCCCTGCACCGCCGGCGGTTGAGGTTCAGGAGCGGACGGAGGCGTTTGTGTCTGAACCGGCGCAGTGGCTTCTGCCGGCGCGGCTGCTTCCTGGATGACTTCTTTAGGACTTTCCTTGTTTGCCGCAACTTCCGCTTTTGGAGGGTTTGCCGCAGCCAAGGATTGATTATATACATTTTTTAACGAATTCAGATAATATTCTGTCTCCGCAGTGGTTCGGTTGCCTATGGGTCTGCTGAAGCCAACCCCTTGAGATTCGGCGCGAACCAACCATTGATTTTCATTTTTCTTTTCACAATTCACGGTCAGCAAAGTATTGCCGCTCCAGAAAGAACCCCTGTGGACCTTGATCATTCCCGCACGATCATCTCTCTCGCATTCATCATCCGGAAATACCTGTTTTGCTGTGTTGAAGGCCATATTCATCACCTGTTCCTTGGATCCCTCAACAGCCACCGGCTGCAGGGATGTTGACGGCATTGCCGATGTTCTGGAGGAACCACATGCCGATAGGAAGGTGGTGATGAAAAGAACCGGTAACAATATCAATACATTAAATTTGAACATTTTCATAGTCAGACATCCTTTCCGTGAATGGGTTTCATAGTTATTGTTGCAAACTTGACGTTGAATTGCTAGTGGCTATACTTCAGTCGCTAAGAAATAGCAAACAGTATTTAGCTTGCCCACGCGATGTTTCTCACGCAAATCAGGTGGACATCTGTTGAAGGTTGTGAGAAGAAACAGCCGAAAATTGCAGGAGCATTGGCCAATATCAGGCGCCTGTATGAATAGATCGAATGAAAGGAAACGTGGATGCTGAAAAAATATCGTTACGTCCTTCTGGAAAAAATTCAAATTCTTCTTTATTATTTGATTCGTGCCTATAGTTGGACATTCCGCTTGACCATCGAAAATGAGAAGCCGTGGCTTGACTATCTGAAAAATGGGGGCAGAGTCATTCTCTGCTGTTGGCATCAGCAGTTTTTTTCCGCCATCTACCATTTTAAAAATTATTCTGTTTACTCCCCGGCTTTGATGATCAGCCAAAGTCATGACGGTGATATTATTGCCCGGATTGCTGAGAAAACCGGCTGGCACACTGTGCGCGGTTCCTCTTCCCGAGATGGGGGCCGGGCCTTGAAAGACATGATTCGCCATGTGCAACAAGCAGGAGGATTTGCAGGTCATATTCTGGATGGGCCGCGGGGGCCGGCCGGAGTGGTTAAAGCGGGCGTGATCAGCCTTGCTCATGCCTCCGGAGCGATGATTGTTCCTCTTTATACCTCTGCGGACCGGGCTTGGTATTTTAACAGCTGGGACCGTTTTATGCTGCCAAAACCTTTCGCTCGTGTGACCTTGCGCTTTGGGCAAATGCTTGATTTGTCTGTCGGGGACAGTGCGGACGCTTTTGAAAGCCACCGCGCCGCGCTACAGGAAATCATGCGGCCGGGGCTGCATATCTGATGCGGTGGATTTGGTCAAAAGCTATTCTTTACAAAGGGTTGTAAAACCAGCGCTCCATGAATATCTGTTTTTCCCGGCAGCGTTTTTCCTGCCAGCACGGACCGATGAGGGTCGAACCTCCCTTATCGTTGTCAATGCGCACCTGCCAGGTTTTTTTGTTGATGAAAACGTGGACGTAGGTGACAAAGGACTCTGCGAAATCTTCCCAAACATTTGTTGATGCCTGCAAACTGACAAAATTGGTGAATTGTTGAAGCTTACGGTAAACCTCAGGCATTTGATCATTGGTCAGTTGTGCTCCGGAAAAGCCGTAATAACGAATTTTCCTACGTTCAGGAAAGGCATCATCAAATAAACTGACAGCTTTTTCCTGATGATTATTTTTCCAGGAAAGATTCATAAACGGATAATCAACTGCCCTGTTTCTTCTGGATGGAACCCAGGAGGGATGAACGCCGCTGATCAGGCCCAGCGTATGCCCCAGTTCATGCAGCAGAAGATAACGGACGGCATTTTGTACAGTATTATTCTTTTTCGTTTCAATGGTCATACGTAATTTTAAACCATTTTTTTTAGGCTGAAAAACGCTGTTTTCTTTCCAAGTTGCCCATTCATTGGCCTTCCTTTTTAAAAAAACATCCCGGTCCAGAACGATAATTGCGTACGATTTTTGCAGGTTTTCATCAAACACCTCTTCGGCAAAACCGGAGCTTCCGAGGTCTTTTACGCAAAAAATGCCGATGAGTCTTTCATTCAGGAGATGATTCAATGATGGGGAAAGAGAGCGGCTGATGTCTTTGCAGGCTTCGGCCATTTCCCGAGCAGGCGTTACGGCTGTCGGTGTTTCTGGAAAACCATCAAGAATATTTTGATGTTTCAGATAAAGAAGCAATTCTGCGGGCGCAGGATCGATACGCTCTATCCACAATTTTTCTTTCCATTTCGTTTTCCAGAAATCTGCCTGAACGACCCGGGATGGGGAAGCTTCCAGTGAAACGGCTTCAGAGGCGGCGATGAATGCCAAAAGCAAAAAAATGAAAAGGCTTTTGATGATCATCATTTGTCTGGTGTTGGGCATGGGATGGAGCGGCATTTTTTTCATCCTTGTCAGATAGTCAGATAAGATGCTTGCTGAAAGAATATAAACGATTTCCGGATTTCTGTCACGATTTTATCCGGATTTTATCCGGCTGAGTAGGAAAATCCGGCCTTGGGCGGGTTGGTGGATCATCATGACAAAATGATGAATAAAACCTTGCCCGTCTGAATGATTATTGATAGGAAGAACAAACACGAACAGAAAGAAGCCGGATTTATTTGCATCCAGGCTGTATTGTCATCTAATCTGACTATCGGGGGATCGTATATGCCATTGAAAACACCTGAGCAGTATGAAGAAAGTTTGCGCACAATGAATTTAAATATTTATCTGATGGGAGAAAAAGTCAAGAATTGGGTGGATCATCCAATCATCCGTCCTTCACTGAATTCTGTCAAGATGACCTACGAACTGGCGCAGATGCCCGAGCATGAAGATTTGATGACGGCTGTGTCGCACATCACAGGAAGAAAAATTAATCGTTTTACACATTTGCACCGGAGTGCAGAGGATCTGGTAAAGAAGGTGAAAATGCAGCGTCTTCTGGGCCAAAAGACAGCTTCTTGTTTTCAGCGTTGTGTCGGTATGGATGCGGTCAATGCCGTCGACAGCACGACGTTTGAAATGGACGCAAAACTGGGGACGAAATACCATGATCGTTTTATGAATTTTTTAACCAGGGTTCAGGAAGAGGATTTTACCGTGGATGGCGCGATGACGGATCCTAAAGGAGATCGGGGACTTGCACCTCATGAACAGGCAGATCCGGATCTGTATGTCCGTATCGTGGAAAAAAGCGGCAAGGGAATTATTGTGCGGGGCGCCAAGGCGCATCAGACGGGTGCGGTCAATTCGCACTGGATTCTGGCGATGCCGACTGTTGCCATGACCAAGGCCGATAAGGATTATGCAGTGTCTTTTGCTTGTCCGGCCGATGAAAAGGGGATTCTTTACATTTATGGAAGACAATCCTGTGACACGCGCAAACTGGAAGGCAGTGAAATGGATGTGGGCAATTCCCGATTCGGCGGCCATGAAGCGTTGATGGTTTTTGACAATGTATTTATTCCCTGGGAAAACGTCTTTATGTGCGGCGAATATGAATTCAGCGGCATGATGGTGGAACGTTTTGCCGGTTATCACCGCCAGAGTTATGGCGGATGCAAGGTCGGTGTGGGCGATGTCTTGATCGGTGCGGCGGCGCTGGCTGCGGAGTATAATGGTGTGTCCCAGGCTTCACACATCAAGGATAAACTTATCGAAATGACGCACCTCAACGAAACGCTTTTCTCATGCGGCATTGCCTGTTCTGCTCAGGGCCGGCCCACGGCATCGGGAACTTACTTGATTGACCTTTTGCTGGCCAATGTCTGCAAACTGAATGTGACCAGATTTCCTTATGAAATTGCTCGTCTGGCTGAAGATATCGCTGGCGGGTTGATGGTGACGATGCCTTCTGATAAGGATTTGCTCCACCCGGAAACCGGAAAGATTCTTCAGAAATATCTCAAAGGTGCTGCCCATGTTCCCTGTGAAAATCGCATGCGTGTGATGCGCCTGATTGAAAATTTGACGCTGGGAGCGGCGGCGGTCGGCTATCGAACGGAATCCATGCACGGTGCCGGCTCCCCGCAGGCGCAACGCATTATGATTGCCCGTCAGGGCAACCTGGAGCAAAAGAAGAAACTGGCCAAAAACATTGCCTGTATTCGGGAAGGCGCGGTCTGACGAACCCCAAAGGAGTATGTTCGGTCATTGCCGGGCATTAGTGTATAATGTTATGATATAATATGATATTTAATTGATACTCCGGCCGCAGGGGAAGGGAGGATCACTCCAGATTGTACTGTTTCATTTTCCGGTAAAGCGTTGCGCGTGAAATGTTCATTTTTTCCGCGATTTGATTTTTCCGCATCTTCTGTCCCAGGAGACGCGCAAGGAGACTTTGTTCGGCTTCCGCTGCGGGTTTTTCTTCATCCGCTGCGGGATGGGAGCGCGACTTGTTCTTGATATAATCCGGAACAAGATCAAGAGTCAATTCATCGGAGCGCAGGAAGTTCATCATCCGTTCGATCACATTTTGCAGTTCACGCACATTGCCCGGCCATGAATAATGCATTAAAGCTTCAATCACTCCGGGATCAATCCGCACCGTACCCTTGTTCATGTTTTTCGCACAACGTTTCGTGAAATGATCAGCCAACAGAGGAATGTCATCAAGCCTGTCGCACAGAGGAATCATCTCAATGGCGAAAACATTGGCCCGATAATAGAGGTCTTCGCGAAAGTTGCCTTTTCGGACTTCTTCACGGAGATCCTTGTTGGTTGCAAAAATAATACGCACGTCCACGGGGCGCATCCGGCTGCCGCCGATGCGCATGACGGTTTTATCCTCAAGAACTCTAAGCAGCGCTGTCTGAAGTTCCAGGGGGGTTTCGGCGATTTCATCCAAAAAAAGGGTGCCGCCATCCGCGAGTTCGAATTTCCCCTGATTTCCACCACGACGTGAACCGGTAAAAGCCCCTTCCTCGTGACCGAATAGCTCACTGGCAATCAGATCTCTGGGAATTGCGCCGCAGTTGATGGCCAGATAAGGGCCGTTTTTACGGTCGCTCAGATTATGAATGGCCTGAGCGAAGATGTCTTTGCCCGTGCCGCTTTTTCCCAGCAAAAGTACATTGGAGCGGCTTGCTGCCACCATTTTGGCTTGATCCAGAGTCGTCAGAAACCGGGGGTTTTTCCCATAGATATCTTCGAAACGAAGATTGGCGGAAGCTCCCATCATCTTGGTGACCATGGATTTTGCTCTTTGGATTTCATTGAGAATAATAATTTTTCCGATGATATTCTGTTCGGAGGATAGAATTGGATTGCAGGTCAGCGTATAGTCACCGGCAATGTTTTTTGAAATAATCCGGATTTCCCGGTCGGTCACCGTTTCATGATTTTCGATCAGCTCGAAAAGCTTTGTGTTTTCCTTGCTGAATATGTCCCGTATCAAACATCCTTCGATTCCGGCTTGAGGGAGGCCAAACATCTTGCGGGCGTTGTCATTGATAAGCGTGAGGCGATCTGAAGAATCCACGGCAATCAGAGCTTCCTGAATGGAGGAAATCACCGTCTGCTGATAGCTTGCCGCTACCTGGCTTTCCATCAACGCCTTGCGCATTCGCAATTCATTTTCGATTGCGCCTGCGGCTGCCACCACCATGCCGAGAGTGTGTGGATTGGCGCAATAGTAGCGTCCAAAGATAACGATACCGCCGATAAACTCTCCTTCGGCGTTGCGGATGGGTGCTCCCGACCCGGTTGCCCGGTGATAAAATTGAATAAAATGTTGCGATCCGATAAATTGAATGGGCTTCCGATGGACAATGACAGTGCCGGCGCCCGTGTTTCCCGCATATTTTTCATGCCAGCAGGCTCCGGCAAGTCCATTGGCCATTTGAACCAGCTTGGTATCTTCCGGGTCGCCAATGACGTCAAGAAGAAAGGCGTCCCGGTCAAAAAGTGCAACCAGAAAGCCGGAACCTTTTAAAAAATGATGAAGATTTTTCATAAATGGGCGGCTGACATCCATAAAGTCCTTATTTTTGAAAAGTAATTCTCTGAAATCCTCTCCGGTCAGAATTTGATGTTTCGGTTTTGATAGAGGATCGACACCCAATTTTTCACATCGTATCCAGGAATCGAGAACTTCTTTCGGAACGATGGAGACATCAATATTCGAATTTCCGGAGATAAATTTCTTCCACTCCTGAAAAGTCTGTTGATGAAATTGTTCATAATACTCTTCCCCCATCAGATTCGTATTTCTGATCAGCCATCCTTCCTGTGAATCCGGTTTTTGAGTCATTTTTTCTCCTGTATCTGTGCAAACACACAAATCATGATTCATGAAATGTATCATTGAGACATTTGTGAGATGGTCTTGAAACATTTTTTGATGCAACAATCCAGCAAAAAAATAAAAAACCTTTAAAAACATGATCTTGAAAAAAAGCTAATCATGGCACGATTAATGCTTTAAATGAAAGTGACTGCGGGTCATAAATCAAAAAGGTAGAAAAACTTTGTGATTTTAATATTTTCTGCCAGAAAAATCAACATGGAAACCCGCAGGAATCCAATGCAACATGCAGCCGGAAACGGCTGTTCCCATCCCCTTTTTTCCTGCCAACGAGGGGGAGGTGTTTAGGGATGAAAGGCATCTCCAATATGCCTTCCCGGAGCCCTCTCCCTCACCTTCCTAGATGAAGAACAAGGTTTTTATTCATTTATAGATGTTTTTATCTCTTTTCTTGACCATTCATTCTTTTCAGTATACGAGCTTTTTCCATGATCTGAAGATAAGGAGGCATTTAGCTAACCGTTTCCATTATTTTTCTGAACATAAAAATTTAATTACGAAAAGGAGACGCTCCATGATTGAAGCTAACGGCCCCAAAATGACGAATATCAAGATAGATCCGGATAATCTTTACCAGGAAGAAACATTTACGGACTTGACCTACGTTTCCATCCGTCGTCTTTCCCCCGTAAACATTGATGGATCTCCAGACAAAAGCAGGGATACGATTTTTACCGGCATGGCCCAGTTAATGTCACCCAACGGACCGATTCCTGTGCAATGCCTTATACAGGGGGCAAAAACCTTACAGGAAGCAACGGATAAATTGCCCGATGCGATTGAAAAAACGGTTCGGCTGATGATTCGCGAGGCCGAAGAAATGCAGCGCAAGGAAGAATCCCGCATCGTCATGCCTGGACAATGAGCGCAGCGAGCCGCTCTATGCAATTTTTGATGACGAAGAACGCAGGGCAAAGAAATGAACATTACATCATCTGAAATTTTCCAGACTCTCGAAGACATTCGGACGAAAAGTCCGCTGGTCCACAATATTACCAATTATGTCGTGATGAACAACACGGCCAATGCACTTTTGGCGGTTGGTGCATCGCCGGTGATGATTCATGCGGAAGAAGAAACCGCCGATATGGCGGCTTTGGCCTCTGCCCTGGTCATCAATATTGGAACTTTAAGCGAGCCCTGGGTGAGGGGGATGTTTAAGGCTTTTTGTGCAGCCGAAGAAAAGGGTGTGCCGGTGATTATCGATCCGGTCGGTGCAGGCGCTACTCCCTACCGAACGCGAACGGTCCGGAAATTGATTTCATCCGGACGGCCGACGATTATTCGTGGAAATGCATCAGAAATACTGGCCTTGACGGATGACACGTTCAAAACAAAAGGTGTGGACAGCACTGCTGCATCCAATGAGGCGTTAATCATCGCTCAAGGTATGGCCGCAGATAAAAAGTGTGTCGTCTGTATTAGCGGTGAAGTGGATTATATTGTCGATGGTGAGCAGATGATTAAAATAGCTAACGGGCATCCGATGATGACCAGAGTGACCGGTTTGGGTTGCACGGCCAGTGCGCTTTGCGGGGCATTTGCCGCCGTGGAAAAAGAACCACTTAAGGCTGCGGCAAAAGCAATGGCCGTGATGGGTATCGCCGGAGAACTTGCTGCAGAAAGGTCGCAGGGTCCCGGTTCGCTGCAAATGCATTTGCTGGATATCCTGTATCGCCTGTCTGAAACATCCATTCGGGAAAAACTCAAAATCGCATAGGAAACCAAGGATGCGAGGTCTTTATCTGGTCACAGACCGCGGTTTATGCCGAAATCGGTCCCTGCCGGAAGTGGTTTTGCAGGCTGTGCAGGGGGGGGTGGATTACGTACAGCTTCGGGAGAAAAATGTCGCCACGCGCCTTTTTCTGGAAGAAGCCCTTGCCGTGAAAAAGATTCTGCAATCTTTCGGTGTTCCGCTGATCATTAATGATCGGGTAGATGTTGCGCTGGCCTGCGGTGCGGATGGCGTTCATGTGGGCCAGGACGATATGCCATATACGGAAGTCCGCCGCCTGATGGGCGAACATGCCATTATCGGGGTATCGGTGGAAACCTGGGAGGACGTTCTTGCCTGCGAAAAGCTGGATGTTAACTATCTCGGAGTAAGCCCGATATTTGCCACGCCAACCAAAACAGACACTAAAGAACCGTGGGGAATGGAAGGTCTTAAAAAAATTAGAGAATATAGCCGTCATGACCTTGTGGCCATCGGAGGAATTCACGATTCCAATGCGGCCCAGGCAATAAAAGCAGGAGCGCATTGTTTGGCGGTTGTTTCTGCGATTTGTTCGGCGGACGACCCGCTGATGGCAGCCAAAAATCTTAAAAGTGTCATCACAGAAAATCTGCCGTGATATTTGTGTCGCCTGAATTTAGAAAACGGAAAACGATCAATGGATTACGGATGACGAACGGCTTTTTGCCAGCCAAAGAGTTCTAACTGCAGCTAAGACAAAAACGGCATTCGGAAAATGAAAAAAACTCCGGATGCCGTTTTGATGAGGAAATGACAAATCCATACTGATGCAATCATCTTTTTCCTGCATGGAAAGTAGGAAAAATGATGAATGGTTACTTGCCCAACATATCCGATTTAACTTTTTTCAAATTGCCGTCAGCCAGTTTGTCTCCAATCCAGATTCCAAAAAGGACTTTTTTGAAATCCAATCCCTGGGCCGTACTCTTCAAGGACCCGTTTTTATATACTTTTGTTCCTTCGCCGGGAATATAAATCATGTCATATCGGTCGTTATTTTTAATACTGTCGGCAAACACGGCAATAAATGTATCAATCTGTTTTTTGTAGGGCGTCAAATTGCCGTTTGTGGAGTTTTCAAATCCTTCAAGAGTGGCGTCTTTCATCTTGTCACTGGTGATCATTGAGGACGTGATGTGAAGCCGAATCGCCATGGGTTCATCGGCGCTCATGATGGCGTGAGCGTCACTGCTTTTTTTCTTCAGGTAAAGACCACCGGCATAGGCCTTGATGAAAAATTTTGTCCGGACACCAACTCCGTTTAGTACAAGCGTGTCTTTACCGGCAGCCAGAGTGTCGGGCATGTTAATTCCGCCCGCTTCTTTGGCCAGGCAAACGGATGACATTAAGGAGATCATCCAAACCACTGAACATAACAATAACAATCTTTTCAACATGATACACACCTCGCTTTTGAATTTTAGCCTATCGGTCGACGGCTAAGAAATAATGAAAAATTTCATTTCTTCAAAGACATCCTGCTGCAAAAGTCAAGCTCGAAAAAAATATATCATTTTCGAATCGAATTTGTTGACAAGCGCATTTTCTTGTAATATGTAGGCGCAAATTTTTCGTTCCGTATGGAACGATGTCCCGTCGGGGCAAAGAAAAGAACTTTGAAAACCATATATTCCTCAGTAGCTCAGTCGGTAGAGCAGATGGCTGTTAACCATCGGGTCCGTGGTTCGAGTCCGCGCTGGGGAGCCAGTAAAAGAAAGGGTTTAGGCGATTACAGCTTAAACCCTTTTTTTTAAGAGCCAATGACGGGCAAAACATCCTGTGTCCGCAGACAGCATAGGAACCCCGGAAAGGA
>Ga0116149_1001121_pt1 | contig 33439 bp, 39 predicted proteins | sample AD_UKC057_MetaG_FD_89787 | JGI IMG/M metagenome (GOLD analysis project Ga0116149, IMG submission 89787) | Active sludge microbial communities of municipal wastewater-treating anaerobic digesters from USA - AD_UKC057_MetaG | ecosystem: Engineered > Bioreactor > Anaerobic > Digestate | place: USA...
TCATTGAATTGGTTTGTACACTTTTTCGTGTATTTGAGCACGAAAAAAGGGTTAAACATATGGCTATTACTATTAGTTTTTTCATTATTATATTTTTTTTATGGATTCAATACGATTTAACCATCCCTTCTTAAATCTTTTTTGTGTATATCTTAAAAGCTCATTTTCGGTTGCTCTCCGCCCAATTCTTTTTTCATAATCTAAGACAGATTTGTTGACTATATCTTCTATAAAATATATACGAGCTTTAATAAGCATATCAAATAATCTATTTGGATCATATTCATTAACAGCAAATAATGTTTGATTTCCAACAATTCCATCTTGTTTAACCCCAAGTATTCGCTGTGGAATTATAATACCATGTTTTCCAGAACACCATACCCAATCGACCAGTATATTCGCAACCTTTTGACTTTCAATTCTATCTGCCTGCCACCTGTCCCAATAATGAGGTTTAAGAACACGATCACGAACATCTTCTATAGATAATAATCTTAAATCGTCAATATCAATATCGCCATCACCATCTTTATCATAGCCTATTTTACGCCATGTTCCTATTGTAACTCCTTTGTTTGTTGCTCCACCTTTATCGGTCAAATCATTTACAAATCCACCCTCCCATTTTAATATAAAAGGTAAAAGAATATTAACGTTTGCCATTCCATAAAATTTATTAATTATTATTGTTAATTGTTTTATTTTTTTCAGTGAAGAAATTAAATAAGAAAACACTAATAAATCCACATATGGATATCCACTTTAACCAATTTTGTGGTATTATTACTTGAAAGTCTAATGGAAGGCTTGCATAATATAAAGGTAGTGCTGCTAAAGCAGTTGAGATAATTTGAAAGAACCTCGCAAATTTTGGCGTTTTTGCCATCCATTTTTCTTTAAGCTTCGTTATTATCTTTGTTAGTATCTTCATTTTTATCATATTTTAACTCATGTAAATCAACACAAAAATGCCTTTCTGTTTTGTCTATCATGACTTTTTGGGCAATTTTGGCCCATTTTGAATCATTACAGGAACTTTCATTCTCAAGCATAGACCATATTTGCCAGAAACATACGGCTCCAGCAATTATATTGGTTAATTTTATTGGCGTACCTTCGAAAATATACGATTCTATTAGAAAAGCAAGTATAATTAATGCGTATATTTTTATTAGAGTAATAAATGTGATTCCAAAATAGTAACTTTTAAATTTACCATCATTTTTCCCTGGAAATTTCTTTTTTACTCGTTTTGATAATGCCCATGCCGTATAACTATCCATAAACACCGCCAGTGTACAAATTATTATAAATGGGAAAGTCGGTTCAAGGAAAGCGATTATTGAACCAACAAAAACAAATATTGATTTCATAAAAACACCAGATAGTTTAATAAAAATGTCTCGCATATAATTTAATTTTTATTTAAATTGGAAACATTTGCCGACTTTGATAATTGTAGTGTCCATTGGATATAATTGTAATACTTCAAGGTTTTTATCTTTACGCCGCTTGTTTATTATCGGTAAATTATTCTCCGCCTTCTGAATTGCTTCAATTAATATATCCGAGCCTGTGAAACAGGAACGGCGTTCACCAATTGGTTTGCCATGCTCATCAACCTGATAAGTGCCGTCTTCATTCCACTTAGGTAAGCAAATTTGCATTTGCATCCGCAAACCAGATTGATTTTTACCTGGAAATTTTGTGGGCTGAATGATTGTTTTTTCAATCAAAATATGGCGATCAAATAGTTCTTCAATATCAATCCCTTTCCCGATAATCACATCTGATTCAATACAAAGGTCACTAAATTTTGCCATTTTTACATATTATGTTCTTAAAATTCATTACTTACCATAGTATCAACATCTTCTGTAAACTGTAAAAATTCTTTGTATGCATCAACAGCATCTGAATCTATCTTTATTTCAAGAATATGTTTGTTGTAATCATTCAACAATGCAAATTCTTTCGATTCGTCAATAACGGAACGAATTATTGCCTTTTTCAAAACTGCTTTTGTCGGCTTTTCCCAAATGCGGATTTCACGACACTTCCAACCAATTTGTGTTTCTCCATCTTTTATTCCCATTTCTGGTTCTATATTATAACGATATAAAAACGATCCGTCATTGTCATTGACAAAAGATGACGGTTTGCCATTTGCCATGTCATAATGTGCATTAGGCTCGAGTAAATTTAATTTCATACGGAAATGTTTTTGATAATTTGTTAATTAAATTAATTGAATTGCAATATTTACACCATCCCCACCAGGAACATATTTGTTTTTTATATTGCTCTTTTGTCGGTGTAGTCTTTCTCTTATTTAATTTCGCCACACGGCTGCAAAATTTATGTTTGATAGATTTACGCAAAAGAATATGAGTATGAAAAAATCTATACCCTAAAAAATCGATACCCCTTGCATCGACCGGGAAAACCTGATAATTTCGCTTTATTTTTAGTTTAAGCCTATCCCAAAGGTAGGACCGCATTTCGTGTAAAAGCGAATGAAGTTCGTCCTTGTCTGATCCGAGTATCACAATATCATCAGCATAACGATAATAATATTCGATTCCTTTTTCTTCCTTGATCCAATGATCAAAATATGCCAAATAAAGATTGGCGAAATACTGTGATAAGTAATTTCCAATTGGCACACCGTCGGCTGAATCGATTATTTCATCAAGAAGCCAAAGCAAGCGTTTATCCTTGATCTTTCGCCGGACAACATATTTTAAAATGTCGTGATCAATCGAAGGATAAAATTTGCGCACGTCAATTTTCAGGCAATATTTTGTCCCTTCAGGATCAAGTTTTAATTCTTTTTTTAAGAGCTTTGCCGCCGCATGTATTCCACGGTTCTTTATACAAGAATAGGTGTCTTTTGTGAACACGGATACCCATATAGGCTCGAGAATATTCATAATAGCATGGTGCGTAATGCGATCCGGGAAGTAAGGCAATTGATAAATTTCACGTTCTTTTGGTTCAAAAATGGTGAATATGTGATATTTTGAAGTTTTGAAAGTTTGATTCTTCAAACTTTCGTGCAGTGAAAGCAAATTGGCTTCACGGTTTTTATCGTGAAGTTGTACGCCATAGGATCGCAATTTACCTTTTCTGGCTTTTTCATCAGCAAGCCGTAAATTATCAAGGCTTATGACTTTTTCATATAAATCACCAATTCGCTTCATTGCTTTTTGTTTGGCTTCTTTGTTTGCTTGTATATTTGGATTCTTCGGGTTTCCCCTACCAAAACCGTTTTACTTATGTTATTTTTTGCCCTTGGTTTCCCAAGTCATACGGGACACATCGACCCGTTTTTGTGGCAAGGTTTCCGTTATGCAACTATATTTTAACAAGCATAGCTGAGAACCGATATTCGCATTCGCATTCGTAGCCGTATTATTCGTATTCGCATAAACGAAGCCTGCATTCGCTCCATTATTCGCATTACCGCCGAACAAAACACCACGACAACGGACAACCTTTTTTTTCATTTTTCAAACATCATATTTCGACATCTCTATTTGCTTACGGTTCGATTTGCGGAATGAAGCAAAGCCGAGAACCGAGATTCGCATACGCAAACGTAGCCGCAAAATTCGTATACGCAGAAACGAAGCCCGCACCCGCCCCATCATACGCAGCACCGCCGAACAAAACACCACGTTCTGAAACATCACTTGTAGGAATGCTTGTATAGAAATAATCGCAAAAATAGGTGGTTGAACCAGCCCCGACCAACAGGGGCATAATCTCGCCATATTCACCCAAGATTACTTCTTTTACATAACCGTCTGTTCGCGACAAGTTGCCACGTAATTGGTAATTTGCTGTTCCGGAACTTGTGAAGTTCGCCGGATTATCACATACATAAAATTCAGATAATCCACCGTCTGCGTCTGACTGAATCATACATTTGCACCCGTCAGTCCATTTCCAAACGTGCCCAAAAGGGTTTTCAACACCACGATAGGAGGGAACTTGTACGGTCAGTGTCCCATATTCTGCTGGCATAACATAATCGACCACACCTGAACGATTACCCAAACTGTTTGTGTGTCCGCACGGAATTACCGGATAATATCCATTAAAAGCACTCCATAACGAACTGTTCAATGTGGTTACGCCTGCATCAAGTCCGCCTTGTCGGTATCCTTCGACCGTCAAAGCTGCATTATAGGCATCTTGTGAATTGAAGTTTGCATATTCAACCGCAAATAGCCAAAATAACTTGCGTTGAATTTGATAGGTATTACAATTCCAGGATACAGAACCGCGATTACGGGCGTATGTCCTAAAGTTGTTAAGTGAAATGGCTGTTGCGGGTTTGCCAAGTTGTGTTTTGCTCAAAGCATCCCAATCGGCCTGGTTTCCACCACCACGATAATCCGCTGTTGTATTAACAACCGATGCCAATTTATTTGTTGCACGTTCAACGGTTGCTTCATAGGCTGAAACATAGTCTTTTGACCATTTAATAAATCCCGGCAATTGATGGTCGGACATTAAACAACGTCGTTTTGTACCTTCCATTTCGAATCGAACGTACATGTCCGGCAATTCAACCATCACTTGACCGTCCGTTCCGTCAAGGTTTGCCGCCGCTGAATTGTCACGCAAAGTTGAATCATTCGCATGCAAGTAATAATTCACCGTTCCGTCATCCTTTAGAATACAACGGCGCATACGTGATTGAATAGGTAACGACTGATGCAGTTCTACTTTGCCAATACGTGTTGGTTTTGGATTTGAAACAGTTGTATCCCACTCAATACCGTAATAATAATCATAAGGAAATTGTGGTCTTGTTACCCCAACACCAATTAAAAGTCCCATATTAATACCCCCATTTTAATTTAATATTCGATAATGATGTTTGTTTCACTACTTTAACGATTTCTGGGTTCCATCCAATATCAAAATTGGTTTCAATAAAATCTCCATCTTGCATACCAGCAAGTTGCACATAAAGAGCAACTGGTTGTATCCCATCATTCTTGACATTGAAACATTGTCCATCGTCAAGAGAAAAATTTTCATTCACTAAATTTGTAATAGCCCCCATTTTCCCAATCTGGGCACTTATCATATCACCTCCACGTGTAATCATAATTATTAATTTTAATCAAAATTATTTAAATTTTATGTATCATGTATATTTATTGTATAACTTTATTATAACTTATAAATTATGATAAAATGTAATGTAAAATAATTATTTATATATTCTTTATGTTTTTATCTTATGAAATGAAATTAATAAATGTAAAATCGCTGTAAATATTATGATAATGATAATGATGTAAAAATTACCTCGCTGCGCATCATGATAAATGGCATGACAGAAAATAGTAAGCAGAATTAGAAAGGCTTGCCCAGAATAAACAGCCTTCTGCAAATGTAGATCAATCCAAGAGCTGGTTTGTGATGCTTTTGTCCCAATATACCACCATGGATGTCCATGCCGCCAATTATAAATTAAATTGTACCCTGTCCATAATAAAACAGCGTTTATGAGCATAATAAATATGGCAGTAGGCAATAAAGTTATCTGTAAGGCTAAGTAGCTTATGATAAGCCACCAACAAACACGTAGCCAAAAACTAATGAAATGTAACTTCTTATTCAATTCCGGTATTCTTAGTAAGCTTTTATTTTTCTGCCCGCCAAAGTACATTAGATAAATAGTTGCATTATAATCACCGAAAAGCCATGCGGCTATAATTGAAATGATAATAAGAATTGTTGTTTCCATTTTTTATAACTTTTAAATATTTATAAAATTATTTCTTTTTGTGTTTAAAATATTCCACTTGCTGTAATCTCTTTTTTGCTTCTTTCTGAGTTTTATATGTACCCATTTTTTTACCGCTTTCACTGAAAACTGTGTATTTATTTTTATTTTTTTCTTTACGTATCATGATTTTTCTTTTTTAAAATAATACTATTTTTAATTATTTTTATCACTTCTTCATGAATAATTATTTCCAGTAATCATAAAATCAAATGTTGTATCAAATAGAGCTGGTGATGATCCTATTGTCCTCCACTCAATCACAAAGTTTGTATTACTTTTCGAAAGAATACGATGCGCTGCGTTTGCTAAATGTGAAGAAGCGAATACTTGATAATCTGAATGACCAACTGTATGATAAACAGTGTATTTTCCATCACTATTCCTAACAGGAGGTGATGTACTTTGTTTTGCCCCCCATATTGAAGTCCACCCGCCATTAGAAGCCACAGTTGCACTAAGTAAAACACCAGGTGAATTCCATTTATCCGCTGGCGCTTGCGCATCAAGGCCATTAGATTCAGTAAAATGGAAATGTGTATTTGTATACCACGCCATAAATCCATCTAATCCAAATTCCATCCGTTCTATTTCATGAGAAAAACTCCATGCTAATATTGATTCATTAGATAAACCACCTTCTTGGCTTGATGTAATTGTATTATAAAAAGTACAAATAATTTTTAATGAATAGGTCCCACTCCCTACCATTAATGAAACATTTATATCTAAATCTTCATCAATATCCGAATTTTCACTATCTAATGATCTTCCAATAAACCCAATAGTTGTAAAATAACTATTATTTTTATATAACTTTAATTGTACAGAAGCTTCTCCAGATGTATAACTATGAGGTGTATCAAGCGTAGCCTTTAAAAACAAATTACCTGTGAAAGTTAATTTTGAATTGTTTTGGGTAACAGAAATTGTATTTTCTAATCCATAAATTTCATTAGTGTATAAAGAAATTGCAGGATTAGTGACCGTTTCCCCATATTGAGTAGTGTTTAAAATAGTGGATACAGTTGGCAAATTTACATTCGCAAACATCATCCTGATCAAATCAGAGTCTGTAGTATCCATAATTTTAACATTCCCATCAATATCCACCTGCAATACACCTATTTTCCCACTTGAATCATGCCGAAAGATTATACCAGCGGTTCCTGCGACGGCATTATTATAAGTTCCTGTCCAAAAAGCAGGTAATTTGTTGTTTGTTCCTCTCATGCCGGATATTCCAGCTGTTTCAACAGTCGAATTTATATCTCTCAATGACATTATAACGGTTTCAATAAGACCACCATTAATTGTTGTTCCAAATTTATCCGTAACTGCTTGTGCAGCTGCCATATTTGAATCAGTAATTCCAGCCCATGTTGATAAATCAATTTCTTCTCCACCAGATAAAAAGTGAATGTTCCCAGAAATGACCCCTGAATCTAAGTCAAAGTAAGTATCACCTCCACCACTACTTTCAATTCTACCTGTTTTAATAAATCGTCCATTTATCATCGTAAAACCATATGTTAATGAAATGGACCTAACATTCAAATCAGGATCAACAGAATTTAAGACGCCAATTAAAAAATGATAAAAATTTTGGTCCCATTCAACTGCTATTTGGGCAGTAGAAAAAATAATATTACCACTATTCCCTATACGACTACATTTAGCATAAATATAATAAGCTGCAAGGGGGTTTAATGTTGTTTCATTATCAGCTAAATTCCATATTCTTGCAGCATCTTCATCTATTGTATAATGTGTCAAAATCCCGCCAGTTACTTTAATAAAATTTGGGTCTGCATTATAATTCGGCTGGAAAACTGTATTTGTTAAACTAAATTGCATGGATTTTGCTCCCACTGATAAGGCGATGGTATCAATAGAAGCTGGTTTTATTTTTTCTGAATAATAATCTCCTTCAACGTCAAAAACCATATCTAGTACTTCTCTTGAGGATCGCCAGCTTGCCCGAGCTCGGGCAGGATCATTTAAATTATTTATTACAATTATATTATCATGTTCAATGACATCAGAAATTATTTTATTAATTATATTAGTTGTAACAGTATCTGAAATAGTTAAATTATAATCATATTCATCTAATAAATTTCGTGTAAATGATTTAATCCTTACGGATTTATCCACATTAATATCTGAATCTTTAATTGGGATATAATCACCAGGTTGGAAAATATTTACAGTTGTACCACTTCCACCAAATTGTTGTTTTAAATATTCCTTTGAAATACTTAAACTATATTGGACTTTTGGTTGACAATTTTGGTCGTAATAAGTATTGCCTTCTGTGAGAAGTTTACTCTCCGCCTCTGTCACATATTCATCTGGTAAAGCGACATCAAGAATTTTATATTCATCGCCAATTGAAAATTGAAAAGCAGTTGAAACACTCGAGGGAAATTCAAACCCATTCTCATCCTCCTGTATTTTTAGAGAAAAAGTATGTGAAGTATGATCATACGCCTCAATTTCAAATTCATAACCCGCTAAATTTCCGGTATTAAAATGTATTTTTGCAAAAATACCCGGGATTAAATATTTAGGGGTTTCTCCGTCTGGTTCAAGCTCATTTAAATTAAACATATTAGAATCCACAAACTTTACCACCGATCCTTCTACAAGGCCTGTTACAGAACCATTAAAAGTTGGTTTAATATTGTCAAAATATTTTGTTGCTTCATAAATTCCATAATTCATTACTGCTTGCTCTTTTTCAATAAAAGATTGAGCTTTAGTACAGAGTGGTAAACATAATCGAGCAGCTCTATATTTTTTTGTAATATTAGATGTTGAACCATAAACTTTTAGACGGGTGATAATATTCGATGAATCAACATTCTGTCGTTCAAGTAAATATAACCCTTTGCCCTTCCCAAATTCGAATGTTATTGGGAAAATTTGTCCTATTTTGTTTAAAAAATTGATTGTAAAAATACCAGCCGATTGTACTATTTCAAATTCACAGTTAAAATTTTTTTCAGAACACAGATTTTGCAAAACAGATAAACAATTATCTGATTCACTAAAAGTTAATGTTAATGCATCTCGCTGTGGACAATTCCCAAGCACCCATTTGGAAGGGAATACCCTGTTAGCATTTGCGATTAATACAGTTGCGAAACGTTGTAGATCTCCCGTTAAACAATTTGCTTGTACGTCTTGTAAACTATTGTTTGTTGTATCAATAGTTAAATCAAAAGTTGCTCTCAATAAATCATATTGAATCCCTTCAAATTCAAGATCGTATGAGAAAGAATGAGTTCCTATTTTTTTAACTTTTGGTAATCTATTTAATTTATAAACACGACCAAAAACAGTTATTTTATCGCCGATGTTATAAGATTGTGGAGATGGTGATTCTATATTAATGTTAACACAATCATTACCAAGTAATTCCATTGTCTGTACTGCCGATTTAATAACAGTTGCCGAATGTTTACTTGCAAGAGGATAGGTGGTGCCATTTAATTTCGTTACTATAATTTGCTCCATTATCATTAAATTTTATTCCATATTATAATGGCATTTGTTACAAAATTTGTAATTTCATCAATACAACCTGTTAATACAATAAAATATTCCCCATTTTTTAAATAATCATGTGATAAATCTACATTTTCCCCTGAAACATCAAAAACGGTAGTTCCATCACCCCAATAAATATTAACTAATTTTATTGTTTTAAATTCAATAATACACCTTTTTGTTGCTTCATCTTTCCTAATATATTTTAAAATGCGTTTAACTGGTTCTGGTTCAATAAGTTTAAGTTTAAATGTACCTATCATTAAATCATCACTCCACTTTTTTAAAATTGCCATTTCATCTTTACAATAAACCTCATAAATAAGAGGCTTATAAGGATTAACATATATCATTAATCGATTTGTACCAGTTTTATCAAATATTTGTTCAAAATATGAAACCTTAGATATAAATTCGCTTTTTGAATTTGCTTTTATAAAACATGATAATATTATCTCTCTTGATTCATAAAATTTGTGATTTAAATCAACACTTTCACCATGATAATTATCCCATGAAACCGTTGCCATATTCTTTAATTTCGGGCGGTTAACTATTCCTTCTGAATCGGATACGTAAACACCGTAATCTTTAAAATCTATACCGTCTATGTAATAAGTTATTTGTTTTATTTCTGACATTAACTCTTCAATGTCTGTTTTAGATATTAAAGAATTAAATATTTTAAAATCATCTATTTGTGCATGACCATATTGCCCGCCATAATAATCTTGATTTAATGATAACCCAATTAATGTACCTGTATGGTTAATTGTTTTTATAAGAATTCCATCTACATAAAATTTAAATATAGTTCCGCTTCTTGTAATAGCAACTGAAACCCAACTTTCTGGCTTTATTTGAATAGGAACTTCAACATAGTTTTCAAACCCAGAAAAATTAAGTAACCATATTATTTTTTTAGGGCTACCAGCAGAAATAATATTTTGATTAATCCAAACAAATATTGAAAATTCATCGGATAAATCAAAAACATTTTGTGAAATTTCACAAGTATTTTGGCCTCCATTAAATTTAATTGCATTACCAATCTTCCCAGCTACAAATGTAGCACCAACTATTTGCCCGTCATTGCGGTAAATAGAATAATCGTATGCAATTAAAGAATTAGTGTTTTCGTCAAAAGGTAGATGAAGAACTAAATTTGAATCTAAAACTTGAAGCGTTCCCATTTCAGTATGTTTTTTTATTTTTTTCTATTATCTTTATTATAGCTAAATCATTTTTTATTATATCAACAATTGCATTTCCATACTTATTAATGCAAACTTTGGCATTATCTTGAGCTTTAACAGTAATTTTGCTATTATCAAATACATCAATCATAACAAATGAATTGTTCTTTGCAGTTATATTTAATATTGATTCATTCTTAACAAAAATTTCTGATACATTAAAATTATTGATTTCAATATAACCTTTTGTGAAACCAAGCAATATACATTTTTTAATATTACAAATATTAAAATTATCATCTAAATAGATACCAAATTCATTTATTATATCTTTAAAATTTAGTCTTATATAATCATTTGAAGGATAATCGTTCATAAGACAAAAATCTATGCCTTTTAAGTACATAGCAATCATTTCACGTTTATCTTCAATCGTTTGCAATTCTTTATACCAAGATTCACATATTCCTTTTTTCTTTGCTTCTTTGGCGAGTTCTTTAGATATTTTACTCATTGTTTAATTTTTTTATTTTAAACTAAGCCTTTAGAGCGTAATGAATTACTTGACTGCGCCTCTAATAAACTAACAATTCGATCTAATTTAGTTAAATGATAATTATAAGAAGTATTATTTGCTATTATTGATAAAGACATAAGTTGTTGTCGCAAAAGATCTGTTGCTTCAAGCTGATTAATGCGCATTGCGTTTACTTGACCGCTTATTATTGATGCAGTTTCTTCTGAAATCCCTTTAATTGCGCCAGATAAAGATGAAGGTGATTCTTTATTTTCTGTTTCTTCTGTAAAGTATTTTTTTATATCGTCGGGTAATAATTCCATCGCAGCTGCAAAAGCTGATCCAACTCCTTTTAACTCTTCTCCCATAGCCCCAGCACTACTTATTATAGCATCAAAGCCCATAAAATTCCCCGAATCATCTATCCATTTTTTTGTATATTTATCCATTATGGCTCCAATAGGTTGTTCTAAAAGTTTTTGAATTAACATTTTTCTCATTATATTGGACACCACATCATCTACTTTATCATTAAATTCATCGACAGCATTTTCTCCTGCTGCAAAAGCATCAACAAAGGCATTGCCTAAATCATTAGCTATTGAACTAGCTGTACCTCCTATTATATCTTCACGTAAATTATCAATAATTTCATACATTTTTATTGCATTATCAGTAATGCTATCTTCATATTCTTCAATCTTTGTTTGGTCAGATTTTTTCTTTTCTCGTTCGGCCTTAGACATAGCAATTAGTTCGGCCTGTTGTGCTTTTAAATTGTTTAATTCATTCTTTGTTTCTTTATATTTTTCACTTCCAAGAGCTTCATCAACGGCTCGTTCTAATTCTTCATATTGTTTTTGAAGCTCCTTAATATTTTTCTGATGTTCTTTGATAGACCTATTTAATTCACGATCTTTTGAACCAGCAATCAAATCGATGCCATTTGTAATTAAATCAATAGAGCCTTGAATAATTTGAAGAGGATTCTCTGTTGCAATTCCCATTGCAAGCGAAGATGCACCATTCATTATTCCAGATATATCATCTAAAACTTGTTGACTTTCTTCATCACTTGCAATACCCATTTCGTTTAATCCATTTATAACTAAATCAAAAGTTGCCTTAACGATATTAATTGAGGCGGTTATACCTTTAAATACATCACTTAAAGCATCCTTTTTTGCTGTTTCATCAACCGCTAGATTATATCTTTTTATTGCATCTCCAAGCGCCGCAAAAGGATTTTTTGTCCGTATAGTTTCGTTTATTTCGTTTATTTTATTCCTTAATGCTTCCAGCTCCTTTGGCGATAACTTCAATTTTGTCCATTCTGCTTCCAATTTATCTCGAAGCTCAATCATCTTACTGACTGTTAGATTATCAAGATTAGAAAATAATTGAGTGTAGGTATCCGAATTTTCTATTTCTTTCATCGCTTCACTACCGAGGGCAGCTTCTCTCGCCTTTTGTAATTCCGCTATTAATTCAATATTATTATTTTTTGTTGCTAAAGCAATTTTTGCATCATAATCTGCAGAAATATCGGCAATGCGTTGCTGGTAATTTTTATATTGCTCAAGTAAGACATCGTAATTTTGTTCTTGTTGCAAATTACGTTTTAAATTTAAAGTGTCAAGTTGTGTCTTGATAACTTTTTTTTGAACTGGATCAGTAGTTTCAGTATATTGTTTTTCGAGTTCTGCTTTTTGTTTTAAATATCGTTGATCTTCACTTAATTTTTCAAATTGATAGATTTCATATGCTTCTAAAGATTTTTTATAATCTTCTTCAATTTGATCAATCGCTCTTTTTTCAGCTTCATCAAGTGCTTCCTTTTTCTTTTTATCTAATTCAGTTTCATCTCCTGTTAATTCTTTTCGTTTTTTATCAATAATATTTAAAATTTCTAGGGCGCTTTTGGCATTATTGAGTTGATTCGATAACTCGGCGTTAAATGATTCTAATACTGTTTTTTTTGTTTCCTCTGCTATCTGATCATTTAATACTCGAAGTTGTTCATTTTGTTCTTTTGTTCTACTTTCAATACCTATTGAAAGAATAATATTTCGCTGATTTTTTAAAAAATCAATATAAGAGGCACCTTCTCTCAAAAGGCCCTGAAATTCGGTATTAGCAGCTTTTGATATTATTTCATCTTCAGAATTAATCCATTTATTGAACCTAGTGTATTCCTTTTTATATGTTTCTAATTTTTCTAAAAATAAATCTTTAGTACCTTTCCCTTGACCTTTTGATTGTGGAGATACTTCCCCGAGTATTTTATCACGTTCATTTTTAAAATTATCTAAGTCTTTTTTAATTTTTTCAAATTGTTCCGTGCCAGGTAGTGTTTTATTTAAAGCACTTTGGCTCTCTGAAATCATTCTATCATACCAATCTATCGTCCCTTTTATCTCTTCATTTGTCTGGCCTCCAATTTTCTTAATATTCTTCTCATATTCATCCCAATACATTATAGATTGAGTAAGTTGTTTTTTTAATTCTTTATTTGATTCATTTAATTTATCATAAGCTTTCCTTAATCCTCTATTCCCTTCAACAACCTCATAAGTTCCTTCGGTGGATTCTTTTATGATTGGTTCTTTCCCTGTTTTTCCCTTATATTTTGTTGTTTTTTCTTCAATTTTTAATTGAGATCTTATAGATTCTTCTAATAGCTTTTTATATTCTTTACTTCCTGTTAAAGCAAGCGCTTTTGCTTTAGCTATTTGAGCATCTATAAATGTTTCTTTATTTTTAATTAAAAGATTTTCCGCATCCGCGACATCATTCACCGCAATACCTAATTCTTCAAAGGCTTTTTTGTTATCAACAACAAATTTTTTCTTTGCATTTAAATCATTCCCAAGACTAGCATATTTTGCTGATAATTGTTCAATTGAACCTATTGGTTTATACGCCCCTTCTACAATTTCCTTATTGAATTCTTTTTGTTCTTTCCTAGCATTACGCTGTTTACTTGTTAATAAACCAACTGCAGCTGCCAGAGCTCCGACACCAGCAATTATCCACCCAAATACCGGAATCGATTTAATAGCTAATCCAACGGCCCTAAATGCACCTGCGAGTGTCAAGTTTGCCGCTGTCCCAGTTGTTGCAGCAACTGTGTTAGCTGCCTTACCTGCAGTATCTAATGTTTCAGCTGCTGCCGATTCTCCAGTTGCTGCTGCATTCGCTTGTTTTGCTATTGTGTTAGCAGCGGTTGCAATAGTTTCTGCGGTTTCAGCTGCAGTTGCCTTTACAACAATATTTCGCCACCAAGTTTTTAAACTATTTAGAGTTACAAGTTGGAACGCTGAATCTTTATTTAATGTCTGTGATACCTGTTGCATCCCTATTGTAATCGCCATGACAGATTGTACCTTAGTCATGACCTTTTGTAGGTCTTCATTTTCTCCTGCAAACATGGAAACAGCACCGGTAACAGCTGAAAAACCACCAGCTAAACCTGACAAACCTGAAATAATACCTTGAAATTTTTGTTGGTCATTTGCAAGTGTTTTACCCTGCTGCATTACATCATTTTGTATATCCGTCAATCTACCAAGTTCAATCTTTAATCGTTGATATGCTTCTGATTGTTCATCAATGCCCTGGTCTACAAGCATCATCATTTCTTCTTTTAACTCTCTAATCCGAGTACGCATTGAAACTTGAGCGTTTGAGCTCTCTAATGCTTTTTTATTATTTTCCTCTTGCTTTTGCGATACCTTTTCTAATTCATTCGATTGATTACGAAGCTCTTGTAAAAGTCTTTCCCTTACCGTTATCTCCCCCTTTACGGCATTCTGTTGTTCGGTTATTGCTCTGTATTCTTCATCACGGCCTGCTCTGAACGCAATGCTTGCCTTCTGCCCAAGCTCTTGATATTTTGCTTCAAGTTGCTGCAGTTCATTTTCATGCATTTCACATGCAGCTCCAATTTGGCCTAATGCATTTCTTATCCCATCTGCAGTTGTATCAAAAGCAGCATCCATTTTCAAACTGCCTGTTACAGTGCCATCTGAAAGCCCTTGAATCCTGCGCAAAGTTTCCTCAACAGCAGCATTAATTTGCTTATTATCTAAAACAGACTTAAAAGACAAGGACCCACCATCAATATCTTCCATTTTAAATTAAATTATTAACATAATTCATTATACTTTCTCTATTATCTTTTGTTAATTCAATTTTATCATTATTTTCAGAATTAAAATCAAAACTAGGCGCATCAATCATCATCTTTTGAACGAGATTCCATGGGATGCCATTGATGAGGTAATCATAAGTCCAACCGAAGTGCGCAAGTATGGCGCCTCTTCTGCCATGCGGACTATTTAAACCTCGCTGTTTTCCTCTATCCGATTCGGCATCGTGCTTCGATCTATTAGCATTAATCGAATAGAGTTCAAAAAATCCCCTAAATTACTCATTGCATTTATTAATATTGTTAATTGATAAAGACTCGATGGTTTAATAGTCCTAGCGAATAAATTGGTTAGATATTCTAATTGTTTTTTATCCTCGACATATTTTACAATACCATTTTTGCTCCACTTTGGAATTAAATAATCAGAACCTAAAACGGCAATTGCAATTACCTTTGCACATCGCAAAGCTTGATTTTTAACTATTGTCCTTGCCTTTTGCATTGTATCATCTGATTTTAATGATGCTTCATCTATAGCAAACTCAATCCATTCAGATGATAGGCGATCTAATGTTCCAAGAGTTGGTTCTTCAATTTTGAATTTTTTATTTACCTTAACAGGAATTCTTTTCTTAAATATTCCAAAAAATATTTTTTCCTCTTTAAACTCTGTATCAATAACCTCAAAATGTACACCCTTATTAATCAAAGCATTTAACTCTGATTTTTCTTGTTCGAGTGTTTTAATTGTGTCCATAGTTATGAATTATAATATTAAATGGTTATACTTAATTGTTGTATATGATTTTTAATTCTATTATTCGCTATCTCGAAATATTTATCATCTTTTTCAATACCAACGAATCGTCTGTTAGTATTTATACAAGCTATTCCAGTGGTTCCACTCCCCATAGCGTTATCTAAAATAAACTCTCCTTCATTTGTGTATGTCTTGATTAGATACTCAATAAGTTCTACTGGCTTCTGCGTCGGATGAATTTTGTTGCGTGCATTTGGTACACTTTTAAATTCTAAAACGCTTTCTGGGCTTTTTGTTTCACTATCATATATTGTTTTGAATCGTTTCATTGGTATATGATTGCTTGTGTTATCCTTACAAACATTCATAGCATACTTTGAACGATTAATAGACTCTTCGCTATTTCTTTTTGTTGGTATTGGATAATAGTTTATTCTGCCACGTCCAAAAACAAGTATATGTTCATGATATTTCATTGGCATATATTTAGCCGTAGCAAATCCGCTACCAGTATTCTTCTTCCATATCCATTCATATTTAAACCATTTTAGATTACTCATAATAAGCATACTTGTAAATGGTTGCGACCCGAATAACACTATTGCTCCATTATCCTTTATAATCCTTTCGTATTCCTTCCAAAGATATTCAAACGGTATAATTATATCCCACGCTAAAGAAGTCGATCCAAATGGTAAATCGCAGATGATTGCATCTATACTCTTATCGGGTATATCCCTCATCAACTCCAAGCAATCTCCTTTTAACAATTTTATTCCATCGATCATAGTTATAAATTGTATTTTTTAAAAAAAGCCCCGAAAAGTTTTTTTGCTCGGGGCTTTCGGTCAAATTAACATTTTAGCTAATTTATTATGCACCTGCTTGTGTAACAGGGACATAAACAGTTTTACCATCTGCAATGATTGTTACATTGGCAGTACGTGATTCTGAATTTGTATTTTCTACAACCTTAACAGTAACAACCTTTGCCGCTTTTGTAACAGTTAACCATTCAACGCCCGATGGTGCCGCTGCATATGTTACATCTCCCACTGAAGAAACTGTTATTGTTTTACCAGTTGGATCTGCTGCGGCTGTAAATTCTAAGAAAGTTGGTGTTATTGTTAGGGATGAAGGCGTAGGATAAGCTCTAATAGCTTTTCCACTTGTAACTGAAATGGGAGTAACAGTAAAATCAATTAAGAAAATGCCCTTTGCGCTCATATCAGCATTGATAACAGCCTCAATATCTGCATTTGGAATTTCAAAATTTAACCCCTGCTCTGATTCCACTAAAATAGCCTTGTTTGAAACTATTTCATCACCGTTGAATCCCCAAATAGGTGCTTGTTCGGTCCCAACATTTATCCCACCTATATAGTTAATTAATGTTGAAACGTCGGCATCCATGATTGAGAAAGTCAGTTTTGGAATCTTTTTTTGTTTTTTACGAACTTCAGGAGCAGCCTTTCCTTCTTCAAAATGCTCTGTCACATCTGCAGCATCTTGTGTTATTTTAGCTGTATCCTTGTAAGTTTTACCGATCTTAACCAGAACGGATGGCATTGTCCCATCTAACGAGGCTTCGCCAACTTTAATTTGTGATAATCCTAATGTAATTAGACTCATAATTTGTTTGTTTTTAATTAATTGTTTGTATATTCCAGTCTATCCTAATATTAACAAAGTGTTGATTAACACTTGGCTCATCTAAAATTGTCTGATTTGTGAGTATTATTGTTAATCCAGTTATATTTATACTTCGCAATGTTTTCATAACAATTTCAGATAATTGTTTTAGGCGTGCGCGATTAGCTTTGAGCTGCTGTTTACCGCCTATTTTAACATTTTTGTCAGGAACATAAATATTTACATTTGAAGTTCCTATTTGCGGTAAAGATTCTTGAGACAGAGTAATACTATTGATAACTATATCTTCTTTTACAGAATCATCTGGTCTGTCATCTCCGACATAAATACCGCCTGTAATTTCGCTATCTACTGGTGATCCTTTTAATAATAAAAAAAGTATAGAATCTGTATCAAAAGTCGTTTTCATTCGACAACTTTTTTAATATTACTAATCAAATGTTCAAGCATAATAGGCAATTCTTTTTCAGCAAGTTTTTCAGCACTTGTTAAAACATCACGCCCTTTACTTTCTACATAAAGGGCGTAATTCATCCCTGCTGTTACTACGAGACAAATACCTTTTATGTTTCCAGCAACTTTTTTAGCTAATGCTTCACCTGTTTTTACTCCAACAGATCCTTCTTTTACTTGTTGATAATTAGAATGTACAGATATACCATCCACAAAAACAACATAGCCAATTGATGACCTTAAGTTACCTGTCTGATCCATGAATCCGATAGAGGCTGGGATAGAGCGCGCATGACTAACACACATTTCACCAAGCATTTGTAATCGCTTGATTTGTGCTTTTACTATCTGTTCTAAAAAAGCGTTATATCTTTTTTCAACATCCTTTATTGTAAATTTTGCCTCTATACCCATATCCGGTTATGTAATTGCCCTTTATCGAATTTTAAAACAGTACCTTTTACTCGAATTCCAGATCCGTCCTTATTATCAGCAACAAAAATGCTTGTGCCTTCTTCAACTTTTGGACAATCTCTCGGTAATTGTATTAAAGATGAAAATGTATAAAATGTACCACCTGCTACTTGTATCATTGTACCTCTACCGTTCGTTTCTTCTCTACATATAGAAAGAAGAGTTGAAGTTACAGATGAATCATTCCAATTCCCATTTTCATCTTGTGAAGATTCACCCCCAGAAACTATGAATAAATAATGTGGATATTGATTAATCATTACCAGAAATTTGACCTGTTACGAACTTTTGGACGACCAACTAGAACATTTTCAAGACCTAATTCATTACAAAGTGAATTATAGAACATTTTGACAGCTTCCATATTCCATGAAACTGAATATCCGCCTTCTGAGATATTTTGCATTGCCCCTTTTAGGACGACAGACATGTGGTCATATATCGCTCTGTCACATGCTTCAATATCAAAAAATGCATCACTATTAAGCGAATTTTTCAGGAGAATGATATCTATATCATCTTCTGAAATATTCAACCCGTTCAATAATTTAGTCAAATATTCTTTGTTTGTCATCATATTACTAATAGGTAATTTTATCAATATCCTATAATTTAGACTTTAGTCCAAGAAGTTGAATCTACCTGCATAAGTACAGAGCGGCCAGCCAAATTCCAAGCAGGGAAAAGATTGGCTATTCCTTCTGTTACCTCTTTTACTGGGGATTCTTCTGAATACTTTTTAATCAAAGTATGCCCGTTTAAAGCCTTAACAGCTGCACTACCTTCGAGCTTCAAATCAATAGGCCTCTTCCAATATGTATTTCCAAGGACCTTGCTTTCAGAGAAAAGAATTACATTTTCTTCGAAAGGATTAGCAGTTGTACGACTTCCGTCGGCAAGTTCTAGTGTAATATCCTGATCAATTACAATAATTTGAAGGCCCTTAAATATTTGACTTTGCTTACTCAAATATGCGTTTACCGTTTCAAGGTTTGGTGCATCTTGTGTGTTTGCCATGTTTTGAACAAACGAAGCGCAACGCTTGTACACTTCTTCCTGATTTGCAAATGTGGTAAATGTATCTAAACTCATAAAAGCGAACTTATAGTTTGCCCCTATGGATTTACCAATTTGCAAAGCTGTTTTGAAGTCCTTAGTGAAAGGTTTACCAGATGTTCCAGATGTGTATGAAGTATCAACACCAATTTTTTGTGTTGCTGGTATTTGATAATCCACATCGTATTCCGTTACTATAGCGGCATTATTGCTATTAGTAAATTTCACTTTCCCAAGAGAAATTTGCTTTAAAGCAATCCATTCTGCACGTGCGGCGACGCCATCCCAACAATATTTTGTATCTTCAGCCCAGAATTCGACCAAAGCTTTCAAATCAGGGTTATTGCCTGCCATTGCCACCATAATGTCATATTCGGTCAATTCGTCTTCCAATTTCTCGCGAGAAATTGAAATTTTCGGAATATCGCCCTGAATTCTATTGATAGCTTCTCGAGTTTTTCTAGGAATTGTTGCACCTCTTGAAACAAGGTCCGCTGCTATTTTTAAACCTGCCTGAGCTTCTAACATTTTCCAAGTCAGGAAGTTGGTTTCTTTTAGAGGGAAAAGGGTTGGATAATAGAAATCTTTTAAATCGTACATACGTACAACAGCTTCCATGTCTTTTTCATTCAACCCTATCATTAATGATTTCTGCATAATTATTTAATTTTTAATGGTTTAAATGTAAATTACACCTTTCAATGCAGTTTTTATTGCGTCTGTAACTACAGGTGCATTTGCTTCTTTAATAACACATGATAGCCAAGCATCAACAAATAAATTATCATTCGCCATTACATCTAAGCTGCTTCCAACTACAGCGATGGCATTTGGTTGTTTAGTTATAGTTGCTGGAACAGCGAATGTTTTAGGTGTAGTTCCATTTAGTGCTGTTACAACTACTAATGGTTCTTTATCTGCTAATGCCTTAGCGTTAACTGTACCGATTGTTATGATGTCATAACCATCATTTCCCCTGTTAATGTTGGTAATTAGCTTACCGGTCATTGGATCTGTACCAGTACCTGCTATATAATCCCCAACTGCTAAAGTGTGACCCTTATCCACTTTTATAGATGTAACATCAACGGCGCTAATTGCTCCCTGGACCACAGCTCCGTGATTCACCGGATTGTTATCGGTAACTGTTACTAGAATAAGCAATGCATTTTGGGCAAGTGCTCCAGAAAATCCAGAAGCGAGTGTGATAACATCCTTGTCTGGGTTGGTTGTTTTGTTGATTGCATTGATTGTGGCATACATAGTAGCTCCCTCATTAGCGATCTTATCCCCCACCTTGAAGTGATGGCCTTTTGCTATATATAACGTTGTTCCTGAATCATAAGCAGTTACAACCCTTCCTGTTTTTACCACATTGTACATACCATTTGAACCAACACATAGAGGTGTACCTTCAAGTAAAGCATCCCCTCCTAAGCTTGTTCCCGATACAGTTACTCCACCCGGAATATCTGCTATTCGGTGAAGTATACATTTTGTGACTCGATTGTCACTCTGTCTTCTAATTATAAGTGCCATTTTAAATTCGTTTTAATTTTAAATATTAAACTTCTTTCCCAGAAAGTTCTTTGCTTTCCGTTTTTTTGCTTTCCACATATTCTGCCACACCTTTTGAAATACCTGTCTCCGTCTTTTGTGCGAAAATGGGCTTTCCGTGGCCACCTAATGCGGCATTAGCAATGTTTTGATTAGCTGCGGCAATTGCGGTTTCTTTTTCAGTTAAGTATTCAGTAAACGCTTCGTCCGAATCAAACTGCATGCGCTGAAAATCTTTTAGGGTTTGTGCCCTAAAATTATCATCTTTACACGTAGCAAGTTTTTCGTTCAAAGTCTGAAGCCTTGTTTTTGCAATATCACCCGCTTTATACTTTTCCAACTCTGTTTGAAGCGGCTTTACAGCATCCAATACTGCCATCTTTATCATTGTTGAAATATCAGGAGTATCTTCGCCACTTTTAGTCTCTTGTCCATCCGAATTATCTTGTGGTTTTTTCTCGACAAGATCAAACTTCTTTTTTAAGTTAGTTTCGAAGGTTTTATTGCTTTCAGAAACCTCTTTGTCCACTTCTGCACGATATTCCTTGACAAAATTATCAACTTGTTCTTTTGTTAATTTTTCGACAAGGATTTTCGCTTCATCTTCTGTAGTTGCCTGTAACGCAAGAGAGCGTGCCAGGTGGTTTAACCCATCTTTGCGCACGCCTGCGAATTTCGTTTGCAGTAATGCGATAATTTTTTCTTTCATTAAAATAAATATTAATGTTAAAACTAATGGCAAAGTTAAAAAACTTTAAATAGAATTACTTATTTCAACCAATAATTTATATCTTAGTTATTCACATTTTATAAGTTAAAAAACTTAACAATAACTTAACATTAACTTAACAATAACTTAACATACATGTGCTACATTTGTAGCACAATTTAACTAACACCTAAAACTATAAATCATGAAAACACAAGAAACGTTGATGAATGCAATTGAAAACAGAAAAGCAGGTATCTATAAAAGCTATTATCTGCAGAAAAGCACTGAGATTTCAAACAATGAAAATGAAATCGTATTCGCTTACAGAAACGGCAGAGGAAGCGGATATATAAGCGCTTATGGCATCAATCATTTGATGTACATCCCTAAGAGCTTTTTTGAAAACAAAAGCTCTGATTTTTCGCTCTATATCGGCGAAACTGAAAAATATATAGGTGAGGAAAGCGGGCTTTTGTATGAGTTATATCAAACAACAATTCATGATATAATTCAGAGCATTAATGAAGAAAATGAGCAGCTTGATAAAGAATACGAAGAAGTTGAAAAGCAGATTCTCATAGCTGAGAGAAAGCGTGCTGAATTCGAAGAAGCTTTCAACGCTGCAAAACCTTCAGATTTAATCGATAGCGGTTTCGGCTATATGGTAGAAAAAAGGAACTATCATTTAGCTCAGAAATGCGGCTATGATGGCATTTTTATGGCGATGCTGAAATATTTGATTTTGCTAAAGTTTTAGGGAAAGCAAATGTTTTCGGACACGCTAAAGTTTATGGCAAAGCTCACGTAAAAGATGGGAGTAAAGTATACGATAACGCTCAAGTATTTGGAGGCGCTTGGGTGGTTGAATGTGCAAAAATTTTTGGTAATGCAAAAATTAGCGGAGATAATATACATTATGATAATGAAATATCTGATTAAATATTAACAATTAAAACCATTTAAATTATGAACATAGAATATTTGTTAAACAAAAAAGTTAGTGAATTAACGGCAGATAAAATCCTTCAAATAATTTCAGATATCGGCAATAAAAGCGTATCTGAATATTATACTCAAAAACAAAAAGAGCGTGAAGCCTTCTTAAAAAAGAAAATACAAGAAGACAAAGAGAAGGCAGCAAAACAATCTGAAGATCCAAATACGTGGCCGTTTAATCCTTTTCATTAACTTTTTAAAAAAGGAGGAAAAGGAGGAAGCCGAAAATCCTTAAAAGAGTAGGCAAAATTTTTAAATAAATAAAACCATGAAAAAACATTCAATGGCTATTTCTTTTGCACTAGTTGGTTTTGGTATTTCTGGTTTAGTAACTGGATTTAGTACCATCGGCATTATATTAGGTCTTAGTATAGGTGCATTTTTAGGTTATTTTGTTGCCGGATTAAAGCAGGCGCAAGGTAATATACTTCAGCAAACCTTTATTGGCATGGGTAGTCTTGCAGGTAAATCTTTATCTGAAATAAAGGATAAAGCAGGTGAACCGTCATCTATGTCAGCTTGTAAGATCGCAAGTACTGATAAACTGGGCATTTTATACACATGGACAAAGGCGAACTATAGTATAACGCTCTTGTTCGATGAAAATGATACCTGTATTGGTGTCAATCAAGAAGTAAATTATAAATAAACTAAATCCTAATAAATAATTAATAATGGAAAAAGTAACACTACAAGAATTCAAAGAGCTTGCTTATAGGGCTTTTTATTGGACATCATTTGATCCTGAAAAAATTGCCGAAAGAACTCTGAAAGAACACGAAAATCAATTAAACAGGGACATACAAAATATGCATGAATCGGAAACAGAAAGATATATTAAAAATTATAAAAAATATTTCTCCGAATGGCTATTGGCACATTCAAATTGTGCAAGTTCAGCAATTGCAGGCGGTTCAAATTTTAATGTAAGCAAAGCAGAAAAGGCTAACAATAGAGAACATGCCAAATATGAACAATTTATTGAATGGAGGAATAAAGCCTTAAAAGCAATTGCCCGTAAAATTGCTGGAAGCAAAACAGCTGAACAAAAGCGGGATGAAGAATGGGAGCGTTTGGAGAATGAAATAATTGAATCCGCCTCTATTATACACGGCTTAAATACTGGTAACGAAATTGGTTACAATAAGGCTTTATTTGTTTCTTCTATTTACAACAAGGTAGAAACGTATGCAAAACGAGGTGATGTCGAGATGGTAGAAAAGGCAATCAACTGCATTCGACATTTCAACGAAACAATGAGTGTCGTGATAACAGAAAGGCACAAATTTTTCAATCTACTCGAAGTTGCACAAGCAAACAAGGAACGTAATACCGATAATAAAAATCGCGAAAATAGCGAAATACAATTTCGAGGCGGAACAGTTATTCAAAACTGGGCTGAAAATCGCTTACAAATATCTTTTTATAAAAAACCAAGTCGTGAGATGATAGACTCGCTTAAAAGGAATGGATTTAGATGGTCACCACGCTTAAGTGTTTGGCAAAGGCAGAACACTGAAAATGCCGTTTATGCATTAAAAAAGATATTAAAAATAATTGAATAAATAGATACAATTACATAAATAAGAATGATATGCCAAAACAACGATTAGAGTTCTATAAAAACAAAGACACGGACATTATATTTTGGGTTGATAATCCAGATGTAAGGGGTGAATTTTTATTCACTTTTGACAAGAAGAAAATTTATAATCTTTTTGCTGATTATCCGCATAAATTGACTACACAAGAAAAAATTATTTTTGACAAAGAAAACCCTTATTGGGTAGAATTTTTCAAAGATAGAAGGTGACAATTATTTAATTGAACCCTTCTCCCCCTTTCGCTGCTTGTCTGCTTGTGTATTTATGTAGCCAAGTAGCTTACGGAAAGTGGCATCTTTTTTCAATAAGTCAATATCAATAATACAATCTTTAGTATTAAATTGTAAACCATACACACTATGGTAGTGCTGTGCACCAAATCGCTTCCATAATACTCTACTATTAAGTTCTTTAAATCCATTGCTTTTGGGTGATTGTAACTCTAAATATTCATATACTCCTGATTCCGTCTTTCTAACAATGGCGGCATGTTTGCCACATGTAAAATAATATTCTTTGCCTACCTTAACTTGTTTAAGCAACATATCTGCTTTAACAAAATCACTTGTGTGTTCCACTACAGTACCACCTACCTTTGTTGCGATATCGCTAATTATTGAGAAACGGCTAAAATATAATCTGCTGCTTCCTCCTCTAAAATCAGAAACATCAAATCCACATTTATTACCTATGTAAGCAAATGCTACTGATGAACAAGACCCTTTCGTCATATCACCACCAGCAATACGTTCTATTATTTCAGTTTCTGTTAATTTTGTTGTAAGTTTTTTTACCTCAAGATATTTAACTTTTGCTTCATCTAATTTCTTGATGACTTCATGGAGGTTTTCTTGTATTATCGGATTTGTAATTCTATATTTCAAATCCTGTATTGCCTGTCTAAATAATGGTTTATTAGCTATCCAATATAATTTATTTGATTGAGCATTTTCTAACACGGCTTTCATTTGTGAAGAATCAATACCAAGCCTATTCGCTTCTGAGATTAAATTACGCATTTCAGATATATCCACATTGTATTCAGCCTTTAATTTATACATTTCTGCCTTTGCTGATTCTATAAGATTCTTAGCAAGTGTATAATTACCTACATGAATAGCTTCATATATTTTATGCACACCTACCCATTGTGATAATTCATCTTTTATTTGATTAAATTCATCCTGAATGCGTTGTAATTCCTTTCTTTTATCCCAACGTGCTTGAATATCCGCTTTTTGTTGTTCTGTTTTTATTGGTTTAGCTGATTTTATAAATGTGTTATATTTTAATCCTTCTTTTAAGCTTCCGTTCACGAAGTTATCTTTAATAAAATAAGGAGTGGATGCCCATTTCGGTTGTTTGTTTTTATTTTCAGAAACCCAATCTTTAAATCCTTGAGGAAGATCTATTTCTTTATTTTTTTTGATGAGTTTTTTGTATTTTGGTCCGTAAAGAGCACTTTTAAAATCTTCCAATTCATTTTTGTCAAAATCTTCTTGTGGCATCATAATAGGTGTCATATAACACATACATTGAGGATGCCAACCAACAAATTTAAAAGTTTTTGGATACTCTCCGACAAACTTTTCACATAAATCACATTTACAAAGTGGTTCATGGGTAGACCGATGTATTTTGAATCCTATAATAAAATCCATTTGTTGCCATCGGATCCAATCTGCTTCACGATAAGCCATATTAATCTCAGAACGTGCTAAACGCATTGCATTTTTAAAACTTGACCTATAGACCCCTTTGCCGGGATGGAATGCTTCTGCAGCCCTTGATAGTTGTAAATTACCATATTTATCACGAACACGGCGGAATAAACGATCGGGATCTTGTAAATACTTACGTAAATCTTTCGATAATTCTTGCGCACTTAACCCTTTACTAAGGCCAACATCTAATGCAACTTCTATTTGATCTTTATATTGACTCGAATATTTCCAAACACGTTGTGATAAATTCATCCCATCAATTTTACGTTTTTGAAATGTTTTAAGAGCATCTAAGTTTCGATCTTGCATTTTTGATAGTTGTGCTTTGCTCAACTTAGATGTATCCATTATTGATTCAATAAATTCGTCACTCTTTTTATTAGCAAATAACCACTCTCTTCTTGAACCTTCTGTTATAACTGTTGTAATGTTATTTGTTAATTTTATAAGTTGCTTCTGAATCTCTTTTTTTAGAATAGGATAATCATCAAAAGAGAAAGGTTTATCATCATTATAATTTATATTACAAGTCTCATTTGCAATTTGTTGAGTGATTTGCATGAATAATTTATCCACAGCAGCAGCATATTGCTCAGTTGATTTATAATGCTGCAAATCAAAACCTTGAACTGAAAATACTTTTACCTTTCCTTTTTTTTTTGCCATTATCTCAATTCGAAGTAATCACATTGATTATCATTCAAAAATTTAAGAAACTTAGTGAATTTACATCTACACATAAATGCATCACCATTCCAATTTATTCCTTGGTAATCATAAGAATTTTTGCAATCTCTGCAACTAAATTGTGTTTTATTTATTTTCTTTAATATAGACATAATTATGCTTCAATCACAGGTTCACCAATTACAAATGATTTTTCTTTACTTGCCTCTTCTTGTATTTGTTCATAATCTTTATCGGGGTCTTGTGTAAGATTTGCACCTTTTACACTTGCTTTCTGTGAAACAAGCGGCTTATTCCCATTAGCAGCCAACCACATGTTTATGGCTTCTATTTCGTTCACTGGCATGTATGGAGTAATTTCTGGTTCAATTTCTATATTTTCACATTCTTTTTCAAGGGTTGTATTAAATTTACCGATATAGGCTTTAATTACATTTACACGCCTTTGTAAATATTCATCGAATATTTCTCTTTTAGTCTGAACTTTTAAATGAGCATCCATAAAAAGCAATTTCAAGGCAATTCCAGATATTACTCCAAGTCCTTTCACGCTTTCAAAACTAATATCGGGTGTTTGAGTAATGGTATAAATCATCTTTAAAAGCGTTTCAATTTCTAATTTAACGGATTCAGGGGCGTTCTGCCATGATACATATTGCATTGTTGATCCTTCTTCACCTTCGATAACGGCACCACTTTCTCCTTTTTTAGACCATCCGTTTATCTGCCCTGTTACAAAGATTTTCGGACTCGCATGATAATCATTTGTATCGGCAAAATTTGAAAGCAGCGTTTCTAACCTATCCACTAATGAGTTTACGTCTTCAGTTTCAAATTTATTTTGATATCCATAAACTACAGGAATTTTCCCAATTGAAACTGGTTTAGGATAACCTTCAACTACTTCATATCCATTAACTCCATATAGCCACAACCAATGCTCCGTGTCTGTATATGTTTCAAAATACTTGTATTTTGTTTTTTTATTATCTTCTTTGGTAAATTCACGGGAAAAAGCTATCATGTCGCCAGTTTCGTCCCAATATGGATATAAATCATCCCCAAGGCCTGGTGAAAATACAGCACACTTCAACTTAAATTGTGATTTAAATCCATAGTTTGTGGTTTGTTTTTTAATAGGGTACCATAATTCTGCACATTCTTTATAACTAAAAATTAAACGAGCAACTTTTCGATTTAATGAATTGCTTTTGACATCGTGCAATATATGGTTCAATGCCTTCGCAATTATTTCTTGATTTACATTATCCATACTCGCATTATACGACACTTGATTGCCAAACAAAAATGAAACCGCCCTGTCAATTATCAATTTTTGAAGGGCCAATTTGATTCTCGCCACTTTCTCTATTTTATAGTTTGTAGAATCGCCGTTTGTATCAACTACTTTTTGTATATTGTTATCTTCGGCATCAACTTTTACTCGCTTATCAGGGCGTAAAAGCTGATCATTTATATTATGCAGTTCAGGATCAAGCGCTTTGTTTGCAGCTTCAACATCCGGTTGAGGAATATAACGTCCAGATTTAAGTTCTAAAATTATATCATTTGACGTTTCCTTCTTAAAAATTTCTTCAATTGTCATAAGTTATTGTATTATGTTCATAAATTCTAATATCCAAATAGCCCAGCAATGTCTTGTTTAACCCGTTTATTTCTTTTTTCGACTGTACCAGTAAGCGCGTCAGGTGCATCATCATATTGATTCTTCCCTATCTTCAAATAACCATTTATAGCAGTCGCAAATTCTGGAAATAGCTTCGTCCATCCTTGCGGCATGAATGTAAGGTTCTGAACGGCCGCTGAATTTGAATAAATACGAACATCCTTATTATCAGTTTGATGGAACCATTTGAATTTTGTTTTCATGTTTTCCATCAAGCGGCATTGCTTTTCAACAGCACGGGCAAATCCACGTCCTCCATTGTTGGATTCAACGATGCATTCTTGCACCATGTGCCTTGTAAGCATTCTGGCAAGTGCCGGTTCGGTATATTCCATCGGGCGTTGTGTATACATTACATCCACAATGTAATTCCCGATTTCCGTTTCATCATATATGATAGCACACAAATAATCAGCTCCTGTATCAGCCGTGTCGACATACGCCTTTCGGATACAATATTGTGTTGCTGGCTTGATTGCATATTCAGTGAATCCTTGTTCGTACATAAGCCCTTCTATTGGCTTTGGGTTTTGTTGATATAAAGATTCGAACACGTGTGGATTCCTTGCGCGTATTGAAACCAATTTTTCAAGTGAATGCCTTTCTTCCCAAAGTGCTTCACCTTCGTTTCTCTGGTCATATTCAGTTGATGCGCCCTCTTTTATTGCTCTATATATCACGACAACCCACCCGTTCGGGTTGGTTATTGAATCGTATTCCCCTTGCTGTTTCAATAATCTACCAGCCAGGTCATCCTCATGCCATCTAGTGAATACAATAAGTTGCTGTGATTTATTGTGCAAACGTGTTTCCGCCACCGTGTCGTACCAATCCGAGATAGATTCACGCACGATTGGTGACCATGCGATTTGAGCACTCTTGTAAATATCGTCCATTATTAGCACATCAACCGACTCACCTGTTAAAGCTCCACCAACTCCAACAGTTTTAAATCCGCCACGGTATCCAACAATTTCACATTCATCAGCATTACGTAACCAAGCTCCTGAAAGTGTTATCACATTTGATGAATTCAAACGTGTTTCAGGGAATATTTTGTGATATTCTTCCGTATCAATGATACGTTGTATTTCTCTATTAAATTTTCGTGCTTTAGGGGCATTATATGAAACAATTGCAATCTTTGTATTAGGATTTCTACCCAAAATAAACGCCGGCAAACGTCTTGTAGAACCCTCTGATTTACCATGTTGGGGCGGCATTAAAACCATAAGTTTTTTAATCTCTCCATATGCAAACTTTGTCAATTTTTCATAATAATGTTTATGAAAATTAGCTGGTTCGAATGTTGGCATTGTGGAAAGCGTAAAATGCAAAAGATCAGCACGACTTTCACGCATTAATCGTTCATACAATAACAAGGCATATTCTTCACGCTCCTTTTGCAATGTACGCTTCTTTAATAAAGTTGTCATTACCTAATTTCCTTTCTAATTCAGCAATCTTCTTTTCTAATTCATCATCTGATAGATGTTTAAATAAATCATCCCCATCTTTGCCTGTTACTTCATTAAATTGCCTGTTACGCCATGTTTCAGGTTCTCCATTTGTTAATGTGAATATCACCGCCGCTGTATCCGGAGCAATATGTTTCTTTGTTGTCGTCTGCTCCTTTATTTGTGGCTTTGGTCGTCCGTTTTCATCCTTTTCACGACTTGGAATTGTTACAATTTTTGTTTCGTCAACTGTATAGCCCTGAATTTTCTTTAATAATGACTTCTTAGCTTCAGAAACAAAATATTGCATCCGTTCATCCTTTGCCTGTTCAATGGCTTGAGCAAATTCTTTATTTTCAGCTTGCCAATCATAATATGTTCGCTGAGAGATATTAACAATATTACATATTTCTGCAATTGTATATGTATCGGACTTCATGAGTTCGACAATTTTTTTAACTATCCTTTTACTGTATTTTGCCATAATTTTTCCCCCTTTTTATATTGATTTTATGCAAATTATGCATTATTTTGTTAATTTACACTTAAATCCTCTACTTTGTAATTCATCAAATAGCAGTGTCAATATTGTTATATCATCACTCTCAACAACCAATTTTGTATCAATTTTTAAATCTTCTATTTTTTCTGGTTCAGGTTCTGCTATTAATACTCCCCACTCTATTGGCTCAATGGCAAATAGCTCAGTCTGTTCAGTTAAAATATCAAGATCCCAAGACAGGTTAGCCCTGCTTGTAGCGTTATCTGCTAATGCCAACTCCCTACCTGTTGCAGTATCTAAATCAATGTCATTTCGTTTTACTGCTACTATTTTAGTTCCATCAGTTTCGATTATAATTACATTATCAAGTCCAATAGCAGCGGCATTTTCAATTATTTTATTACCAGCTATTACCCTGTTATTTCTGTCAATTAGGATTGAACGCCCAGCCCCAAATCTACGTAACGATTCTTCAATTAGATGTTGCCCGTATTCAGTTCCTTTATTAAAGTTCTTATCATCCGGAACAAGTTGTCCTATATTGATTTCAGTAATTTTTTTCATAATATACAAAAATAAATATTATATCCAATATTAATTATTTTTTAATATAAAGTTATTAACATTTTACAAAACATTATCTGCTATTTATTAATATTTATAGGTAAATTTGCAAATACCCATGCCAATAGTGCAGCATCTCGGCCATCCTGATTAGTTCTACAGGTTATTCCTGTAAATGAAGCAAGTTCATCGTGAGTTATTTTTCTATCCTTCCCTTTCCAAATTTTATTTAAAGGTTTTTGCTCAATTACTGGTATACCATAATGGTTACACATCTCTATTATTTTTCGTCCTGTTTCAAAATTACGGCCAGTAGCTTTACCTTTCGCGCTAGCAGCTCTAAGATTGTCTCTACTTCTTAAATGCCAATTCGATTTATTTAACCATCCTGCTTCAACAATTACGACTAAAGATGTATGATTTGATCCTGAGTATTTCTTCATAAATTGCAAATAATCAAGTAGTTTAGGAAAACTTAAATTTGCAACTTCTAAAGCCCTTGTCTTAGGATTTAATTCGGCAACACCTGATTTTTCAATATCCGGATCAATGGCAATTATTATATCGTAATCCATTCATTTATAACTTTAATTTCTATGACTAATTTCTTATTTAAGTGAAAGATTATTATATATTATCAGTGCTTTATTTCTATAATTTTCTGTAATTTCCCATCTACTCTTATTAAATATACCTGCATTCCATATATGACATGCTTGTTCTAAAGATAACTCCGGATTAAAATGATCTTGAATGGTCCAAAATATCTCTATTGATTTTTCTTTGTCCCATCTATCATATAATAAAAATTTCTCAAATCCCATAATTTTGTTTGCTTGTTTAAGCATTATCGGTCTTATTTGTAAAATACCAACCGCATTCTCCTTTTGATTGTAAGCATTATGATCACCTCTTGATTCTATATATATTATAGAGTTTAATATTAACTCCTTATGCTTATCATTTAGCTCATCAATCCTGCGCTCAAATTCATTGTTTAAATTAGGTTGTTTTGCAATATAGCCTTCACTATAAAAGCTTTTAAATGGAATGGATATTAACAGTGTAATTAGCATTGACCTACATACATATCTCATCTCTTTTTGTTTTGTTAGATAAAATTCTATTTCTTGCTCTATTATTTATAATTGAACCATAACTATTTACATCTACACCCTTTGACAAGGCTATATTTATACCGCTTCGAGTTGAGTAAGTATCGCCCAAATTTATCCATACAGTACCTGTCTTTTTTAGTTTGGGATAAATAGCATCCATCAATGACCAAAGATGCCCTAAATATTCTTGATAAGTTGGCTCTAAACCACATTGGCCGTCATAGCCGTAGTCACGAAGTTGCCAATAAGGCGGACTTGTTATTACGCAATCTAAAAAATTGTCAGGCATTTTAACAATAGTATCTAAACAAGACTCATTGTAAATTTTATTAATCTCGATCATGGTTAATTATATTTTATCACATATGTTATCTTGTTTTATAATATTTTCAACACATTGAGCAATATCTTTGAATTCACGATTGTACTTAATTTCGTCATTATATTTTCTTATCAAATATGTTATTGTTGAATAATCTCTATTTATATAATTAGCTATATCTCTAGATTTTATTCCGTTTTCAAAACAATGATGAGCAAATAGCATCTTTGCATAAAATAGGTTTCTATGCCGATCTTTAATAATATATTCATTAAATTTTAGCCCAGTTGCTGATTCAATTGCCTTTTTTATTTTATAGAGTTTGTATTTATTTTTAATGCTATCCATATCGATGAATTTTGACTCAAAATAAATTATTTTACCTGTAATTAAGGCGATTTCAAATTCAATGCTTGTTTCAATTGAATCAATAGAATCATCACATATATAAACTGCTTCAGATGATAATAATAGATTTAAATTTTTCAATAAATGTGTGTCTAATGTATGATTATTATTGGAATAATCATTAAGTGTATTTATCACTTCAAAATTGAGACTTTCAAGTAAATTTTTTGCGTTCATGAATTTTGTTATAATTTCATCATTCTGACGCTCTGTTACCTTAATTGAAATATAAATCTTCATATGCTTTAATATTAAACTTTAACAAATTTACATCAAATTCAGCGAAATTACTCATATTTTAGCTAAGTATTTAATTTTCAGATATATATAAAAAGCTAAAAAACAAAAGGGAGGCTTCCCAGCGTCCCTTTTAACTGTAAATAAAACGTTATAGGCTATTAATAGACCCTTCCGAATCTGCCTCTACTGCTTTTAACGATATACTTTTTTTACCGCCTTTGTTTTTTACCCA
>Ga0116149_1001122_pt1 | contig 33395 bp, 19 predicted proteins | sample AD_UKC057_MetaG_FD_89787 | JGI IMG/M metagenome (GOLD analysis project Ga0116149, IMG submission 89787) | Active sludge microbial communities of municipal wastewater-treating anaerobic digesters from USA - AD_UKC057_MetaG | ecosystem: Engineered > Bioreactor > Anaerobic > Digestate | place: USA...
CCCTCGCCTTCGCCTTCACCCTCGCCTTCGCCTTCACCCTCGCCTTCGCCTTCACCCTCGCCTTCGCCTTCACCCTCGCCTTCTCCTTCACCTTCGCCCTCGCCCTCGCCCTCGCCTTCGCCCTCACCTTCACCCTCGCCTTCACCCTCACCTTCGCCTTCACCTTCACCTTCGCCCTCGCCCTCACCTTCGCCTTCACCTTCGCCTTCGCCCTCGACCTGTAACGCCTGGTCTATGCCTTTCCATGGAAGATCAGCAGGTATGATTCTGGTTTCACAATCAAGCGCATCGAGATTATCCTCTTCGTCAAAGGTCCAGAATCCCAGTTCCTTCAGGTCAAGTTCGCCATCGCCATTGATATCCAGTTCTCTGAATTGCGCCAAGGTCAACATCCCCGTGGGGGCAACCTCGGGCCAGCTCAACCCGTTGCTTCCATCACCATCCAACATCGCAAAATTTGCCGTCAAGTATTGGGCAATTGGGATCAACGGATCTTCAAAGTCGCGCAGCCCGAGGTCCCGGGCCGGAATCATCTCGTCGGCCACACCATCGAACACCACTCCCGGACCCCAGGGATAAATCATGCCGTCCGGAACCAAAATATCCCCCGGGTTGGCATTGGGTTGGCCGGGAAGCATGGAGGGTATCAAATAGCGAACCGAGAAACAGGGAATGCGTCCCTGAAACACATTTGCATCGCAATACAAGGCATCCAAATCATTGGAATCAGGAATGCCCAGCCGCTCATAATTACCGTCACAAACCAGCCCATCCCAGATGCGCGCGATGCGGAAATGGCCGTTCCCGTTCGGGGTCAAAATATCCGCCTCGTGGCAGGGCCGTCCTTGGAACGGGTCCAGGGTGGCGGTCAGGGCCGGTGACCCGGCGGCAAGACTGAAAAACAGGTCGCCGGGTTGCAGGTACTGCTGGGGGTCCTGAGACAGCCGGTCAATAGGCGCCGCCAGCAGGTCCATACCATTCAGGTCGTCGTCCGTATTTACCGGTAACACGCCGGGTTGTATGGCAAGGGTCAGATTTTCTTCATCGGCGACCAGCAGGTTCGTGCCGCGCCCGCCGCCCGGTACGGGCAATGCGGTACTGGTGACAAAATAGTCCCCATGCGCCTCATTCGGCATCGGCGGCACGTTCAGCCATTGTGTCCCTACTACAGCTTCCTGGTAGACGTCGGTTCTGATGATTCCGAGCGCGTAGCCGTCTACTGAGAAATGCCAGAAAACAAGATCGCCCGCAATCGTCTCCCAGCCGCCATGGGGAACGCCTTCAAACCAATGAGGCGGTTCAATCATATCCAAAGGAGGCAATGCCACGGCAGGATCGCCGTAGCTGATGGCGTCAATATCGTCCTTGGGAGTGAGGCCCAACAGTTCCGAGGTCAGACGCTTGAAACTAATGGAATCTGTAATCGCATTGCCGCCGGCTTTGTAGATGTCGTTCCACGGTGTTCCCTCTGTATTGATGTCGCGAAGTGGAGGCGGAGGCGGCAATCCGATTGTCTTGCTCTTAACTGTGATATTGGGGCCATGCTGACTTTCAGGTTCGCCCTCACCCTCGACAGGTACTTCGCCTTCCCCTTCCATGACTTCGCCTTCGCCTTCAATAGGTGTTTCACCTTCGCCTTCGATGACCTCGCCTTCGCCCTCGACGGGTATTTCCCCTTCACCTTCAGTGACTTCCCCTTCGCCCTCGATGGGCATTTCACCCTCTCCCTCGACAGGTTCTTCCCCTTCGCCTTCCATACCTTCAACAGGCAGCGCCAAATCCTCAATCGGCTCGGGTCCGGGGGGATTTACCCAAGGCACCATCTCCGCATCCAGGGCATCCAGGTTGTCATCTCTAAAGTCAGGTATGCGTTGTCCGCCGCCTCGTGTCTTCGCGTCTGCGTCCAGCAGGCCCAAGTCCCTGGCGGGTATCAATTCATCCGCCATACCGTCCGGTGGAAACAGAAACATACCGTCCGGCACCAGGATATCCCCCGGGTTGGCATCCGGAAGCGGTCCCGCAATGGCCATCGCAAATTTAACCGAAAAAAACGGCGTCCCGGACACATCCATATAAAGCGCATCCAAGTCACATCCCGGAAAAATACCCAATGCCGCGCCGGGTAAAAATACCATAAAACCACCCATGCCATCGGGTGTCAGAATATCATCTTCCGTGGCCATTCCGGGCGGCATCCTCAGGGAGGGGGATCCCCCCGCAAGGGAAAAGAAAAGGTCACCCGGTTGAAGAAACTGGGGAGGCTCCTGGGCCAACCGGTTGATTGGCGGGGCATTCAGGTCCAATGCGTTAAGGTCATCATTATGGTTATGTTGCGCCACGCCAAAGGTGGATAACCCCAGCAACGCCTCGTCGGCACCCAACAGATTCATTCCCGGCGGGAATAAGGAGAAAAAATAATCGCCCTGGGCTTCATTGGGCATGAGGGGCTCGCCACAGGAAGAGGTACCTGCCACAACCTCCACATTCACAGCCGTACCCGGCCTGCCCGCAGCCACATCATCCACGGAAAAATGCCATGCGATCGGCATACCATCAGGGGCAAACCATCCGGCATTTTCTCCCACAGACGGGTCCACATTTATCTTGAGGGGTGTCTGCGGATAGTGCAAGGCGTCAAGGTCATCGCCCGGCAGTAGACCAAGCTTGGTGTGGAGCAATCGCACGAAGTTAATACAGCCCCCCCCAATAAACACATCGTTTTCCGGCGCCTCCAGCATCGCCTGTGTCGCCACGCCGGTCCCGGGCATTCCCTGGGACCCCGGCTTCACGCTGAAGTTGACGCCTTGCCCTGCGGCAATACTTGCCATGACAAGCACCAGCACGGTACTACATGTTGTAAACACGCTTTTCATGATTGGACCTCCTCTGGGATCGTGTGCTTCCATAATCTTTCTGTTGTTTATCGTAGAAATTTTTGATGTCGCTAAAATTTATTCCATATTATAAACATTATAGATAAAATTATACTACGATCAATTTAAATAATCAACAACTATAATTGTTGTTAGCGTCTTATTTTCCTCGTTTTAATATATTGTAAAAGTTGTAGTTGCTCTTAAAAGAACCGCAAAAAAGGGGGAGGCAGCCCTTAATTCAAACCTTTAGGATAACCCTGAATACCCCCTATCTGCCTGTTCGGGTTGGGTCGGATAAAAAAAGGTTGCACAAACACGCCTTCAGCGGTATACTTAGTGCAAGCGGAAGATATGGTATGCCTTTTATTTTTGGCACCATATATGGTATGGTGTTAAATGCCCCGATGGAACACCATGGTGGCGTTTTCTTGTGGGGAGCCTGGGATACAGCCTTAACTATAAAGGAAAAATGTGTATGAATAAGCAACCGGAACCTTTTATTTTGTTTGTTTTTGTGGTACTGGCCGCCTGCTTGCTCATGCCCCTGGCAACAGCCGAACAGCCCAAAGCCGAGATGGTAACGCTGACGTATGGGGCGGGCCCCGGAGGATATCTTCGCGGTGTGGTGCGCCAATCGGTAGTTTCCGGCGCGGATGGTTCGCCGATTACTGCGGTGGCGGTCTCGGGATATCAGTTTGCCGGGTGGAGTGACGGCGTACTTTCGCCAGGGCGCACGGACATGGGCGTCCTGGAAAATCTGACGGTAAGCGCCGCGTTTACGTTGAGTGCTGAAGAGGAAACGACTGCGGCAGCGGTGCTTTACGTGAAACCGGGCGGTACGGGCGACGGCAGTTCGTGGGGACAGGCCGGGAACCTGCAGGTCATGGTCGCCCAGGCCGGGGATGGCGATGAAGTCTGGGTCGCCGCAGGCATCTATACCAGTACGAGTTCACCGGTGTTGGTCATGAAAGCGGGCGTGTCCCTCTATGGCGGATTCACGGGCACGGAAACCCTGCGAGGGCAACGGGATTGGCGGTCCCATGTTTCCGTCCTTGACGGTGAGGGCGTGCGCCGATGCGCGAACGGCGCCAATAATGCCCTTTTGGACGGGTTCAGTCTTGAAAACGGGTATGCCGACTACGGCGGCGGGCTCTATAATTACGGGGTCTCGCCGGTGGTGGTCCATTGCACCTTCAAGAACCACTATGCCATTGATGACGGCGGCGGGGTGTATAACGGCAGCGCCGAACCCGCCTTCATCAATTGCGTCTTTGTCGATAATGTTTCTTCGAGTGACGGCGGCGGCATGTATAATATCAACGCGGCTCCCGCGTTGACCAATTGCATCTTTTGGGGAAACAAGGCTCAAAACGGTCACGGCGGGGGTGTATTCTGTAATCTGCAGGCCCCTGTGATAACCCACTGCACCTTCCACGGCAACAAGGCGCAAGGCAACGGCTGGGGCCTGTTTAATATCAACGCGTCACCGGTGGTAACCAACTGTATCTTCTCCGAAAACGAAGTGCTGGCGCCCAATAAGTCCACCATTGATGGCGGCGCTCCCGACATAAGTTACAGCTGCATTCAAGGGGAGTCCTATCCCGGTGAAGGCAATATTGACGCGGCCCCGTTGTTTGTGGACGCCGCCACCGGTGACTTGCGTTTGCAGGCGGGCTCCCCATGCGTGGATGCCGGAGCCGCCGCGGGTGCGACGGGCTCGGATATCCTGGACATTACGCGGCCCCAGGGCGCGGGCCCCGATATGGGCGCCTATGAGTTCGACGGCACGCCGCCCGCCGTTACCCTTGAGCAGGCCGGCGGCCAGGAGGACCCCACAAATAGTGCTCCAGTTCTATTTACCGTGGTTTTTGATGAGCCTGTGACGGGCTTTATGACGGGTGATGTCTCCCTGAGCGGCACGGCAAGCGCTTCCACCGCCAGTGTTACGGGCTTCGGGGCCCTTTACACGGTGGCCGTATCCGGCATGACGAACCCCGGCACCGTTATTGCCAATATCGTGGCGGGCGTTTGCCGCGACCGGGCGGGAAATGGCAACGCGCCTTCCACCAGTCTTGATAATGAGGTGATTTACGGTTCTCATACGTTGACCTACCTGGCCGGGGAAAACGGCACGGTCCAGGGGGATTCACCGCAAACGGTATTCTACAGTCACGACGGCGCCGAGGTAATTGCCGAGCCCGCCGTGGGTTATCACTTTGTGGACTGGAGCGACGGGCGTGCGGACAACCCGCGCACCGATGCGAATGTGACCGGGGATGTTACGGTCACGGCGAACTTCGCCATCAATGTCTACACGCTGACCTATACCGCCGGGGAAAACGGTGCCATCGTCGGCGTATCGCCCCAGGCGGTGAATCACGGCGGCGACGGAGCGCCGGTAACCGCCGAGCCCGCCGTGGGCTATCATTTTGTGGACTGGAGTGATGGCCGTACCGACAACCCGCGGGTTGACGTGAACGTGACCGCCGATATGGCGGTCACGGCGAACTTCGCCATTAACGTTTATATGCTGGCCTATACCCCCGGGGAAAACGGCGCCGTTACCGGTCCATTATCCCAGAGCATACCGCACGGTAGTGACGGGGCGCCGGTAACCGCCGAAGCCGCCGAGGGCTATCATTTTGTGGGCTGGAGCGACGGTCGCACCGACAACCCGCGCACCGATGGGACGGTGACCGGTGACATCAACGTGACAGCGAATTTTGAAATCAACGTCTATACGCTGATCTATAGCGCCGGGGAAAATGGAACAGTCACCGGCGCGTCGCCCCAGTCCGTGAATCACGGCAGCGATGGAACGGCTGTGACCGCGGAGGCTGCCGAGGGCTATCATTTTGTGGGTTGGAGCGATGGGCGCACCGACAACCCGCGCACCGATGGGACGGTGACCGGTGACATCAACGTGACAGCGAATTTTGAAATCAACGTCTATACGCTGACCTATAGCGCCGGGGAAAATGGAACAGTCACCGGCGCGTCGCCCCAGTCCGTGAATCACGGCAGCGATGGAACGGCTGTGACCGCGGCGGCTGCCGAGGGCTATCATTTTGTGGGTTGGAGCGACGGGCGTACCGACAGCCCCCGGACCGACGCGGGCGTGACCGGTGACATCAACGTGACAGCGAATTTTGAAATCAACGTCTACACGCTGACCTATACCGCCGGGGAACATGGCGCCATCGTCGGCGCGTCACCCCAATCCGTGAATCACGGCAGCGACGGGGCGTCGGTAACCGCCGAAGCCGCCGAGGGCTATCACTTCACGGACTGGAGCGACGGGCGCACGGATAATCCCCGCACCGATGTTACTGTGACCGGAGATATTGCGGTTACGGCGAACTTCGCCATCAACATCTATACGCTGACCTATACCGCCGGGGAAAACGGAACGATTGAAGGTTCGACCGTGCAGAACGTGGAAGATGGCGCAGTCGGCACCTCCATTACCGCCATTCCGGCTGAAGGCTATCACTTTGTGGACTGGAGTGACGGACGCACCGACAATCCGCGGACCGATACCGATACGAGCGGGAATGTATCCGTGACGGCAAACTTCGCCATCAACACCTACGCGTTGACCTATGCGCCCGGTGAAAACGGTCGGATCGTGGGCACCGCTTCCCAGACGGTGAGCCATGGAGAGAGCGGCACCTCAGTGACGGCGGTCCCCGACCCCGGTTATCGTTTTGAAGGCTGGAGTGACGGCGTGACCACGGCCACCCGCCACGACACGAATATTGTCGAAGGCCTCGCGGTCAGCGCCCTTTTCGCACCGGACCCTGTTGAAGACAAGATTCCGGTGCCCAACGTCCTGCTGAGTACCTCTGAAGACGCCGAAGACTTCATCACCAGCGCCGGACTGACCCTCGGCACGGTTACGGGCGAATGCAGCGATGAGGTTCCGCAAGGCGCTGTCATCACACAGGATCCCGAGGCCGGAATCCAGGCAAGTCCCGCCTCGCCGGTAAACCTGGTTCTCTCCACCGGCCCATGCACCTCGTCTTGTGAAAGCTTTAAATGGTTTGGCTGGGATGACGTGTTGCTGGGCGGCCTTGCCCTGCTTGCCCTGGCCCTTATCAGTATCTTCGCTTTCGGGGGTGGCACAGCCGTTCTCAAATAAGCACACAACAAGCGCTGCCTGTTATTCCTGAAGGATAACAGGCCGCGTTTTTTGTTTGGATATATATCATTAGGCGCTTAAGCGCTTAGGGCAATTTCGCTGACAAATAATTATGAGTTTGAAAATACCGGGAGTGGCGGCATCCTTGCCAAAATGATTATCACAGCCGACAAGTATGCCGGCGCTCCCGGTAACACAATACAAAGGGAGTTGCGCCGAAGGCGCCACTTCTTCCGGGCGAAGTCCCGGACGAAGCGTAGTTCCTTACATAGAGTTTGTTATTATTTGATCTTAAAAAAGTATTTTACCTTTTAAATTTATAATATAAACTATCTTTCGCTTTCTACTATTTTCTTGCATAAAATGAAAGTACGTTTTAGTTTGACCTTATTTTTACTAACGCGGGTACTACCCGCACTACCCGCAACCCAGAAAGAAAATATTCAGAGTATGTTGTTCACACTTTAGTGTGCGTGTTAACACAAGTACCTTGAATAACATAGCACGCTAAAGTGTGAACAACGTACTTCACTTCTTGTTTTTGTTGATAGAAAATTTTTCATACGGCACTAAGATAAAAATAAGATGGAGTGGGCCGATACTATACGGGAGATGCATACAAGTTTGTAGTTTTTAAGCAGCAGGCTTGGTGTTATTTAGCGAAGGTCCGACGAGGAAAGTGGATACATAACCGGTAAAGGAAACGGTCATGAGTAAGTGCTTGTCAGGTGGCGAACGATTGGCGGGATTTGTCATGCCCGGGTTTATCGTGCTTTGTTTAGCGCTGATTATCCTGCCTGCCGGAGCGACTAACGGCAACATCAAGGATGACGGCGCGAACCGTCGCACCACGACCACTGCTGTGTCCTGGGACACAAATCCCATTGTGGATAACCGCGCGATTGTTCATGGCAAAGACGCCCCGGAGGAAGTTGAGTTGTGTAATGCCCTTGACAATTGCGTACTACAGTGGACCACGCTGGGGGCGGCAAATTGGGTCGGTCAATCATTGGAAGCGTATGATGGCGAAGATGCGGCGCGCAGCGGCGGCATTACCCATTCCCAAGACTCCTGGTTGGAGACGATGGTTAGCGAGTCCGGCACACTGAGTTTCTGGTGGCAGGTGTCTTCGGAAGAGGAGCATGATTCTCTTGGTTTTTATGTGGATTATGTTCTTGTGGAACAAATTTCCGGCTCGATGCCCTGGGTACGGAAATCCTTTCATATGTATGCCGGTCAAATGGCGTCATGGCGTTATTCCAAGGATGGATTGGTCAGTTCGGGTTCCGACTGCGGTTGGGTGGACGCGGTTGAGTTCGTCCCGGACGATGCGCTGACCATCAGCCCGGTGTCAGGATTTTCTTCGACCGGCTATCAAAATGGCCCCTTTACGCCGTCCTCGAAGGCGTATACGCTGACGAACACGGGCGGCGCCTCCCTGGTATGGAGCGTATCCGGCGACGGGACAGGCTGGGTGGAGTACGCGCCTGCCGGCGGTTCGCTGGCGCCGGACGCCTCCGTATTGCTTACAGTGAGCCTGAACGCGGGCGCCGAGGCGCTGAACGCAGGCCTGCATCCCTTTGACTACGCGATAGCGAATGACGGCACCGGTTATTCGCGTACATTTCAGGGCGTGCTGACGGTGATTCCCATTCCGGGCGAGATTGTCATTGAGGATACGATTGTTCCGGCCGATGATCTTGACGTCCCGTTCGGGAATGTGATCCCGGGCTTGTCCCGTACAGAACAGATCATCCTGCACAATACAGACGCGGCCCACGAGCTGGTGGTGGAAGGGTTAACGCTGATGCGCGTCCCGTCCGGGAAATCGCCGTCCACGACGCAGCCGGTGCTCTCCGTATCGGCCGATGTTCCAAAAACGAAAGCGGATACGACACGTCCACATCGCCCGGGACAGTTGATTGTGGGCTTTAAACCTGGCCTGAAACACACTGTAACCAACGGGTTCCACGCCTCTATGAATGCCAAGCGTGTGCGCAGTTATACCCTGATCTCCGCGGACGTGGTGGAATTGCCCGCGGACACCAATCTGGACAAAGCGGTCGCGGCGTATACCGCCCTGCCCGGAGTGGCCTATGCAGAGCCGAACTATGAAGTGCATGCCCTGGTGACGCCGAATGATCCGCTGTTTGACGAGTTGTGGGGGATGAACAATACAGGTCAGACAGGAAGCCCTCCCGACGCGGACATCAATGCCCCCGAGGCGTGGGAATTCAGCAAGGGAAGCCATGATGTGCTCGTCGGTGTAATCGATACGGGCGTGGATTATACACACGAAGATCTGGCCGCCAACATGTGGGTTAACGAAGCGGAATATACGGGCACGGCCGGCGTTGATGACGACGGCAACGGGATTGTGGACGACATCCACGGCGCACGTTGGACCAATGGCGACGGCAGCGTGACCAGCGGCGACCCGATGGACGGAGACGGCCACGGCACACATTGCTCGGGCACCCTCGGCGGTGTGGGCAACAATGGTGTCGGCGTGGCCGACGTAAATTGGAACGTCAGCATAATGGCCTTGAAGTTCCTGGATGATTCCGGATCGGGTTATGATACGGATGCAATTTCCGCCCTTGAATACGCCGTAGATAAGGGCGCACACCTGACAAACAACTCCTGGGGCGGCGGCGGTTATTCCCAGGCGTTGGCGGATGCGATAAACGCGGCAGGCATGGCGAACCAATTATTTATCGCTGCCGCGGGCAACGATATTGGCAATAACAATGATGTCAACCCCCATTACCCTGCCACGTATCCCAGTGACAACATCATTGCGGTGGCCGCCAGCGGCCAGAATGACTACAAAAGCTATTTAAGCAATTATGGCCCCACGACGGTGGATTTGGCGGCGCCCGGCGTGTGGATCTTGAGTACAGTTCCCGGAAACGGTTATGACGGTACCTACAGCGGTACATCAATGGCGGCGCCACATGTGTCGGGCGTTGCGGCGTTGCTCTTGTCCTTGAATCCCGGCGCTCCTTACCAGGAGGTGAAAGGTTGGATACTGGACAATGTGACCCCGTTGCCTCAATGGGAAGGCCTGGTGCTCACGGGCGGCCGGTTGAATGCCGTCGAGGCATTGTCGCACAGCAATCCTCACTTCCAATTGGCCAATGCGCCCGAATTGCCCTTCGCGATAGAACCGGGCGGATCGGTTGCTTTTGATGTGATCTACGCCCCGATTGCAGTTGGTACGCACTCGGGCAAGGTGCGCATATCGAGCAATGACATGGATGAATCGGAGGTGGAGGTAGTCCTCAGCGGGTCGGCCAGTGACAGCGACCCGCCTGTACCCCATCCGGCGGATTTGAATGAAGATTTCCTTATTGTAATGAGTGAAGCGATAGCCTATCTGGCGGGCTGGCAACAGGGCACCAATCCCATTGGGTATGCCATTCGCGCGGCCTATCTCTGGCAGAATGGTGAGTGGTACCTCTATAACGGAAGTCTGACTCCGCCGACGTGCTGGGAATTGGCGCCGTAATGGGATGCCATTGACATAGGATGAAACGGTTTAATTAGAAATCAGGCCTGTGAGGTTCAGCGAATCTCACAGGCCTTTTTTTACAGGCAACGGTGCTTTGGATTGTTCGCCAGCGCCGTTTTCCCGCAGAAGGTCTGTTTTGAATATACTTTTCCGAAGACACGAGGCCGTATTCCAAACTGCCGCGGGATGATGACAGCGTGACCGGGATATGCGGACGGCCCGCAGGCAAATGGACATCGGCCGTTCCCGGCGGGTACACTATGGGTTGCCCAAGGGAATACAACCAAAAAGAGAAAGAACAGACTATGGCTAAAATCGGGTATGGCATTATCGGATGCGGCAATATCGGACCGGTGCACGCGGCGGCAATAGCGGCCGTTCCCGCGGCGAAGCTGGTGGCGGTGTCGGACGTGGTGGAACGCACCGCACTGGCGTTGTCGGACAAGTACGGCGCCGCCATGTACACGGATTACCGGCAGTTGCTGGAGCGAAGGGATATTCAGGCGGTTTGCCTGTGCGTGCCGAGCGGGATGCGCATGGAAATCGCCGTGGCCTGCGCGGAGGCGGGCAAGAACGTGCTGTCCGAAAAACCGCTGGACGTCTCCACCAAGCGCATCGATCGCATCATCGCCGCCACGGACAAGGCGGGCGTGCGGCTGGGCTGCATTTTCCAGAGCCGCTTCGCCGACGGTTCCGCCTTGATTAAACAGGCGCTGGACCAGGGCCGTTTCGGGACGCTGGTCCTGGGCGACGCCTACATCAAATGGTACCGTTCCCCGGAATATTACGCGAGCGGTGCGTGGCGCGGCACCAGGAAATGGGACGGCGGCGGCGCGTTGATGAACCAGGGCATCCACCAGATTGATCTGCTGCAATGGTTTATGGGCCCCGTCAAGACGGTCAAGGCGCAGGTCACGCGCCGACTGCATCACGGGCTGGAAGTGGAGGATACCGCCACGGCGATGCTGGAATTCGAGAATGGCGCCTTCGGCGTCATTGAAGGCAGCACCGCCATCTGGCCCGGCCACCCTGCGCGGGTGGAGATTCACGGCAGCACGGGCAGCACCTACACGGAAGACGGCGCCATCAAGTTCTGGCAATTCACCAAACGCCGGGCCGTGGACGCCAAAATCGAGGCACAGCTCAGCCGCGAGTCCGAGCTGGGCTCCGGCGCGGCCGACCCGCTCAGCAGCCTCAAGACCGAAGGGCATCGCCGCCAGGTCGCCGACTTCACCAAAGCCATACAACAGGGGCGGCCGCCGCGCATTGACGGGCGCGAGGGTCGCAACGCCGTGGCGCTCATCGAGGCCATTTACAAATCGGCGGCGACCGGGAAAGCGGTTAAACCGTAAGATAGCCGCAGGCAGGGTTCTCGTAAACAACCGAAAGCGGAGCGCATGAATACCGACTCGCAGGCGGGGGCGTGTATCGCTGATCTCAGCGCGGGTGAATACCGTCATGTGGTGCTTGATTTCGACCAGACCCTGTTTCTCGACAATTCCACCGAACGGTTCCTTGATGCGCTGCGCCCGCGGGCGCTGGCCTTTCTCATCGTCGCCTGCACCGACTGGCTCCTGCAGTTGCTTGGCTGGTTCGGCACCGTCCAGTATAACAACCAGCGCGATTTTGCACGGGTCGTTGCCTGCACCGTGCTGATGCCCTGGAACCATTTCCTGTGGCCGGGCGCGGCGCGCCGCCTGGCGGCCTCCTCCATGAACCGCGCGCTGCTGGACGCACAGCCGCCGGGACGGCCCGTCATTGTGCTCAGTTACGGGTTCCGGCATATTATCGCGCCCATCCTCAAGGCCGCCGGGCTTGGAGGGGCAACGCTGATTTGTTCGAATGCGTTGCCGCCTTTTGAAAACCTGCGCACTTCGGGGAAAATGAAGGCGCTGGAATCCCGCCTGCCCCTTACCGAATGGGACAAGGCCTATTTTATAACCGATTCGGAGGATGACGCGGAAGTCCTTGCCGCTCTTCCCAAGTCCCACCTGATGAAGTGGTGTCCCCGTCCGGCGCCGGCCTTTACCGGCCTGTATCTTCCCTTGCGCTACACCGTGGAAGGCAAATACCCGGAGGGCCGGTATTTCACAACACAAATTGTTCTTGAAGACCTGGCGCTGCTGTTGCTGGCCTACGCATTTTCATGGAACTATGCGGCTGCACTGGTGTTGTTGTTTCTGTCCCTTTACACCATTTATGAAATCGGATATTACGACAATGACCGGGTGGCGGTGAAGTACGAAACTAAGCCGGTAGTATCTGAATCCGCAAAAACATTTCCCGGGTTTTCAAAGGCCAGAGCGTGGCTGTGGGCATTTGGGTTCACGGTCGGGGGCGTTGTCTGCGCCTGGCCTGATTATGTCCGGCACCCGTTCCGCCAGGGGGTGCCCTTTCTGTTCGACCTGGCCTGCTGGTTCGCGGTACTGGGCGCGCTTTACCTCGTGTTTTTCTGGTTCAATCACCTGGTTCCTGCAAAGCGCCTGTTCCTGTTTCCCCTGCTTCACATTTTTAAGACGTTTTCTTTTGTCATTTTCGTGCCGCTGACGATTGCGGGAACGCTCCTGCTTGCCGCGCAGGTGGTTTCCATTTCGGTCAATTATGGCATTTATCGGTGGGGCGGGAAGTGGCAGCGGTTCAACCGGCAGGCCTGCCGCCTGGTTTTGTTTATTGTGGCAGCGGCGGTCTTTTGGCTACTGGCACCGAACATTTATCCCGGCGGCAGATATCTGCGTTCCGTGCTTATTTTCTATTGGGGTTTGGTGCGTGCCTTGGAATACGCCCGGCACAAGAACATCCTGCGCCTGCTTGCCGAGGGGTTCCAGGCCGGGCCCCCTCCGCCGTCCCGACATGACGAGGCCCGCAGGAAGGAGTAAGTGTATGATAGCCCTGCATAACCTGAAACCCGCGGACCTGTCTCCCGCGCTTGACCGTTTTTTTGTTCTGGCGGGCCCGAAACTTGCCCGGCTTGCCCGGGAATGGAACCCGACAAAAGGTGCCCCCGTATTTACACGCCGGGGCAAATATACCAGCCGGGGATGGACCGAATGGACCCAGGGGTTCCTGTATGGCTGCCGCCTGCTGTACTTTGACGCCACAGGTGACGAAGCCTTGCTCGAATCGGGACGTTCGGATACCCTGAACTACATGGCGCCTCATATTACCCACACGGGTGTGCATGACCACGGGTTCAACAACCTGTCCACCTACGGTAACCTGCGCCGCCTGGCGCGGGAGGGCCGCACGGAAGATTCAGCCGAGCTGGTGCGCCTGTATGAACTCGCCCTTTGCGCTTCCGGCGCCGTGCAGGCGGCACGTTGGACCGCCACGGCGGACGGGGGCGGTTTCATTCATTCCTTCAATGGTCCCCAGTCCCTGTTCGTGGACACCCTCCGCTCCTGCCGCATTCTCGTGTTGGCCCACCACCTGGGGCACGTGCTTATGGGTGAAAACGACCTTTGTATTTCACTGCTGGACCGGGCCGTGAAGCACATCCGGGCGACGCTGAAGTACAACGTCTATTACGGCAAGGGACGGGACATTTATGATGTGCGCGGGCGCGTTGCCCATGAAAGCCTGTTCAACGTCAAGGACGGCAATTACCGCTGCCCGGGCACCCAGCAGGGATATTCCCCCTTCAGTACCTGGACCCGGGGGCTGGCCTGGGGCCTGCTTGGGTGCGCGGAACAACTGGAATTTTTCCAGGACCACCCCGGCCTGCTGGAATCCGTTGAGGGGGGGCGGGTCTTTCTTCGGGAGTTGCGCGAAGGCGCCCGGGCCATGGCGGACTTTTACCTGGCCAACACGCCCGCCGACGGCGTACCCTACTGGGACACGGGTGCGCCCGGCCTCTCCCGAATGGGGGATTATCTTGACCGCCCCGCCGAACCGGACAATCCTTATGAACCGGTGGACAGTTCCGCCGCCGCCATCAGTGCCCAGGGCTTGTTGCGCCTGGGATCCTGCCTGGGTAAACCCGGGCAACAGTACGCGCAGGCCGGGTTGAGTGTTGCGCGGGCCTTGTTCGCACCGCCCTATGTAAGTGAAAACCCGCACCATCAGGGCCTGTTGCTGCACAGCATATATCACCGGCCTAACGGGTGGGACTATGTTCCCGGGGGCGCCGCCACACCCCGGGGAGAGTCTTCCCTGTGGGGCGACTATCACGCCCTGGAGTTGGCCGTATACGTAAAACGGCTGATTGCGGGGACCGGACACCTCACGTTTTACTGAGAATACGTTGTCTTTCAACTCCTTGTGACAGGCGCGCAAAATATCTTTGTTGAAATCCTTATTTTCCGTATGACAAAATAGAGGCTTCAGGATGGACGTAATACCTACGGTTTTTATACAGGGAAGCACGGTATTTAATTCAGGACAGGAAAGGAGGGATGGACCCGAGCAATCGGGCGCAAACATCCGTCTTCGCTGAGCATATACCCAGATTCTTAATTACATAAAACCATCACCAGGGAGAATTTACGATGCGCAAGTTAACGACTATGACTGTCTTGTTGACCGTTGCCTGTTGTGTTTCCGCCATGGCGGAGCTGCAAAACGTGGAGATAGGCGGCAGCCTCCGTATTCGCGGCAACTATTTCAACATGGATTCATTGGGTGATTACAGTTTCATTGAGCAACGCACCCGTTTGAATGTCAAGGCGGATTTTACGCAGCAAGTGTCCGCTTTTATCGAGTTCGACCACTATAATTTCTGGGGCGAGGATTTTCGCTCCTGGTATCTTTGCGGTAATGATTTCCGTTCCGGGTTGAATCATGTGAATTTATACCAGGCTTACATTGATGTGCAGAATCTCTGGGGCTCTCCGCTGAGCGTGCGCGTCGGTCGCCAGGAATTCCGTCTTGGCGCGGCGTTCTTCATCGGCACCAATGAAAGCTCCGCCTATTTTTCGGGCCTTTCTTTTGACGGCATCCGCCTGACTTATGCCACGGAACAGTTTGCAATTAATGCTGTGACAGCCAAACCCTATGAGGGCTATGGCAATTTCCTGGAGGATGATGCGGACCTGTTCGGAGTCTATTTCAGTTACATGGGCATCGAGGATGTTGCGTTGGACGCCTACTGGCTGTATGCGCGTGACATGGTCGCCCTGTTGGGTGACCGGGTAGACCTGCACGTGCTCGGGCTGCGCGGCGCGGGCGTAGTGGGCGGATTCGACTTTGAAGTGGAAGCGGCTTATCAGTTCGGTGATGTGGACGGTATTGCGTCTGCCTGCCCGCTGGGCTTTGGCGATGCCGATGTGGGCTTCGATGAATTTGGCGCCAACCTGGAAGTGGGCTACACCTTCGACGCCGCATGGCAACCCCGCCTGTTTGCCCGCTTCGCTTACCTGGGCGGCGGCGACCCTGACACCAGCGCCTGGTCCAATGATGCTGACCTGCCCTTTGTTCGCCTGACTTCGGACATCAAATATAGTGAATTTTTGGATAACGCTCCCGGTTCCGTTTTCAAGGCAACCTTGTCGAACGTGTTGTTTTACAGCCTGGGGATTCAGGTATTGCCGACAGAAAGTGTTGAACTGAAACTGGCCGGCGCCTATTTTGATGTGGACGAGGAAGCCTATCCCGGGGCCAGCGATAAACTGGGCTGGGAAGTGGGCCTCTATGGGGACTATCACTACAGTGAAGACTTGGCGTTCCGTGCCGGATATGCCCACTTCTTTGGTGATCGCGGCCTGGAAGGCAATGCACTTATAGGCAGTGGCATGGTTCCCTGGCTGGGAAATTGTGATGATGATTACGATTATATGTTTATAGAAACCGAACTCGCGTTTTAACCCCTGCCTGGTCTTTATCGCGCCCGCTGGTACCAGTTATCCGGCGGGCGTTTTTCGTTTATTAGCACTTAAGCACAAAATATTGCCAATCATGCATTCTTAATGATACAATGTGTATAGGGATATCAGAAGGCGTTTTTAATTTGTATCAAATTCCTGTGTTGAATGATGCAGTGCGAACGGTTCCGGACACGTTATATTCCGAAAGCTGGCAAACGAAACGGACACCTCTTTTGTGTAAGTCAAAGAAGTGTGTGCTGAAACAGCGAGGGGAAAAGTGTTGTAGAAATTGACGGAACAGCGTGCCACACGAAAAATCTGAAACTTTCGTGTTGCGGTTTCCGCTGGTGTTATGGTCAGGGTGAGCGCTGATGGTTACACTAAGCGGCATAGTTATCATGCGCAGCGCAACGTTAAGGGGTTGGTTTGGTGGCAACAATTTTATGTATAGATCCTGACGAACAATACGCACGTCACTTGTGTACCCATCTGAAACAGGGGGGGTATGGGTGTGTCTATTCCAAGGAGGGGGAAAAGGCATTGTCGCTGGCCGAAAAGCACAAGGTCGATCTGGTGCTCAGCGAGGTCATGATGGGCAGCATTTGCGGTTTCGAAATTGCACGCCGCATCCGGTCCCATGAAGTACTTTATATGCTTCCCATCATTTTGATGTCCACCATGTCCGAAGAAGATGAGGTGCGGCACGGATACAATCAGGGTGTCGACGCTTATCTTGCGAAACCGGTGGACCCGCGCGTTTTGCTGTCCTGTGTGGCGCAAAGGATAACCGAGGCCGATGCCGCCCAGAAACACGACCCCATCACCGGCATGTACAATTCCCAAAAGATTAAGTCCGGCATTCAGCGTGCTATTCTTTCCCGCCTCAACTTCGCACTGGTTTATATTGAAATGATGAACGTTCCCAAATTTACACAGGAACACGGGGTCGCCATACGGGACAAGGCATTCCGATACATGGCGCGGTTGATATCCAACTGGGCCGCGACCGCCACTTGCTCCCTGTTCGAGGCCGGTCATATGGGTGCGGGTCATTTTGTGTGCCTTATCGAACCGGAAAAGGCAAATGCCTTTTGTGCGGAACTATTGGAGCAATGGCAGGAAGTTTTGAATAAATTGTACCCATCCCTGTCGGCAAAAAATGATGGTCTTCCCGACTTGTCCCTGATACTCTGCGCCACGGGCAGCGGGTCGGTGGGCGCTTACGCCACTCACGAATATTTTGATACGCTCAGCCAGTTGCGCACCAAGGCGCTGGCATCCGGGGAAAGCGGCCTTTTTCTGGACAAGCGCCGCAAATTCTAGCGTTCCGGTGCTATCAGGTCACAGGAAACGCTACACATCGGATTGCAGCCGCTTTCGTGTATCCTCGAGAACCACATCAATGATGGTGTCCAGCGAGGTTTTCGGCGTGTATCCGATGGCGTTCCGGATTTTATTCAGGCTGGGTTCCCGGTGGCGCATGTCTTCGTATCCGGGACCATACGCCTGGTCGTAGGGCACATAACGAATCGTGGATTGGCTGCCGGAACGCACAATGACGCGGCGCGCCAGTTCTTCCATGGTGACCGGCTGATTATTTCCGATATTGAACACGTCGCCGCGAATATCGGTCCGTTCCATGAGTGTTACCAGCGCGGGCACGACATCCCCCACATAGGCAAAGCAACGGGACTGTTTGCCGTCGCCATACACGGTCAGCGGTTCGTTCAACAGGGCCTGGCGTGCAAAGGTGGGAATAACCATGCCGTATCGCCCGGTCTGACGGGGGCCAACGGTATTGAAGAGCCGGGCAATAACGACCGGGTGTCGTTTTTCCCGCCAATAGGCAAGGGCGAGAAACTCATCGATCGCTTTGGAGGCGGCATAGCACCAGCGATGCAGGTGGGTGGCGCCGATCACACGGTCGTCATTTTCATGAAACACCTCGCGGGCGCCTTTGCCGTACACTTCGCTGGTGGAGGTGATCAGCAGGCGCCTGCGGTAACGGCAGGTCTCCTGCAAAACGGTTTCCGTGCCCTGGATGTTGTTGACAATAGTGCGGATGGGATGGTTGACCACCAATTGCACGCCCACCGTGGCGGCAAGATGATAGACGACATCCACATCGCGCACCAGGTCGCGCACGATATCCTGGCTCAGGGTGGAATCGATAATGCAGGTCACATCAGACAGGTGCTCGATGTTTTCAAAGCGCCCCGTGCTCAGATCGTCCAGCACGAAGACCTTGTGTTTCGCGGCCAGCAGGGCCTCGCACAGGTGAGAACCGATAAATCCGGCACCGCCGGTAACCAATACGCGCATGGGTTTCTCCCGGGCCGTCCCGTGCAGCGGAACGGCTTATTCAGGTATCATCATACCTGTTGTGGAGCGGTTACAGCAACACGGCCCGAAACGCGCCCTGCAGGTGACACCCTGCAACATTCGCGGCAGTCTGAATCAGAGGCGCTTTTGCACATTGACGAACCGTAAGGAGAATAATCATGCGCTTGCTTGTCTCGGCCATCGTGGCAATAACGACCGCCGCTACGGTAATGGGTCAGGACCAGGATTCACAGCCGTGGTCAAGCGCCGGTTTCACCGATTGGCGACTGTGTTCAGGCGCTGATATCAACATAACTGGAGAGGAACTCTCCCGGCCCGGTGTGGATGTGTCCTCGTGGTATCACACCGCCGTACCGAAGACCGTACTCGCCGCGCTTGTCGATAACGGGGTATATCCGGACCCCTATTTCGGATTGAACATGAAGTCCGTACCCGGCTACCAGGATGGGTTGTGGCTTGTGCAGCGGAAAGACAGCCCCTTCCGGAACTCCTGGTGGTACCGTGTGGAATTCGACCTTCCGGAAGAGGACGGGGAGTGGTATTATACGCTGCATTTCGAGGGCATCAATTACGCGGCCAATATCTGGCTGAATGGAAAGTTGGTCGCCGGGCAGGGCCAGGTTATCGGTATGTTCCGGCGTTTTGAGTTTCCCGTGACAGGCCTGCTTGTCCATGGCGGCCAGAACCGGAACGCGCTGGCCGTGGAAATTATCCCGCCGGGACTGCTCGAGGGGAAAGTGCCCCACACCAAGCAGGTCGAGGCGACCACGGGTTGGGATGACCATAACCCGCAACCGCCTGATATGAACATGGGCCTCTGGCAACCGGTCTACGTGCACAGGGAGGGGCCGGTCGGCATCCGCCATCCCTATGTGGAATCCGACCTTGACCTGCCCGGACTGGAACAGGCGCGGCTTACCGTGTCGGCCTGGCTGCACAACAACACGGACAAACCCGTGGAATGCATCCTGTCAGGAACCATAGAGGAACGCACCTTTTCACAGCCGGCAACGCTCGCGCCCGGCGAAACCCGCGAGGTGTTCTTCAGACCGGAAGAGTTCGCATGCCTGGTGGTCGATGCACCCCGGGTATGGTGGCCTCATCCGACCGGGAATCAGGAATTGTATCAGATGGAATTGAAGGCGGATATCAACGATGTCCTGTCGAACAAGGCGCAAACACGTTTCGGCATCCGCGACATTACCACCTATATCAACGAGGACGACTGGCGCGGCTACCGGGTGAACGGACGCAATATCCTCATTCGCGGCGGGGCCTGGATGACCAACGACATGCTGTTGAATCTGGAGGCTTCCAGGTATGACGCCTTGGTGCGGTATGCGCGCGAAGCAAACCTCAATATGCTGCGCTCGGAAGGCTTCTCTATCCGTGAAACCGGGACGTTTTATGACCTGTGCGACCGATACGGAATCATGGCCACCCAGCAGCTTTTTGGGCGCAACCTACCGGACGAGGCCCTGGCCATTGCCTGCATTGAGGACACGCTGCTGCGCATCCGCAACCATCCAAGCCTTGCCCACCTGCTCGGCCATGATGAAACCTTCCCCACGGAAACCCTGGACAAGGCCTACCGGGACCTGATTGAAAAGCACCGTATACGGCGCAGCTACCAGCCCCATTCCGGGACGTTCAACATTGCCACCCGCGCAAAAACCGGCGGAACCCGCACGGGCACGCGGGAACTGTGGACTTATGCCGGGCCTTCCCATTATTTCTGGACCAAACAACGCAAGTTTGATTCGGCATGGGGTTTTGCCCAGTCCGGGGGCATCGGCGGCATCCTGGCAGCCCGGGACAGCCTCCGCCAGATGATGCCGGAGGCCACCCTTTGGCCAATCGAAGAAAATGAAACGTGGTCCTTCCACACCGTTCTTCAGGGAAGCACCTATTTCAACGCGGTTTACAATGCTCTTGAGCGGGGCTATGGCAAGGCGGCCGGGTTCGAGGATTTTTGCGACAAACTTTATGCCATGAATTACAACAGCGCACGCGGCATGTTTGAGGCCTATGCCCGGCATAAATATGAGGCGTTGGGAATAACCACATGGAAATATAACGCCGCGTGGCCCGCCGCGCTGACCTGGCAGTATGTGGACTGGTACAAGCGTGCCACAGCGGCCTATTATGGCGCGAAAAAAGCCTGCATGCCACTGCACGCCTTTTATGCCCACGACGACCAGGGGCTCTACGTCGTGAACAGTTACTATGAACCCCGGGCGGGGCTGACCCTCTATCATGCCGTTTACGGGCTCGACGGCCAAAAACATCTTGAGGAAGAACATCCCGTGTCAGTGGACGCGGACGGCTGCACCCGTGTCACCTCATTCGAAGCGCCGGACGCTGCCGGGGATCCCTATTTCCTCCGGCTGGAACTGCGCAACACAAATGGACTGCCGGAGTCGATTAATACGTACTGGCTTTCCAGAACTCCGGATATTCCCGGCAAATCCGGGGAAACACCGGAAGACATATTTTATACGGAACCCAAGTCGGTTGCGGATTTTTCCGCCCTGAATCTGCTGCCTGAGGCGGTACTGGACGCGGTGCCTTCCTGGGAGAAGGAAATCCTGTCCCTGGAATTGAGGAATACGTCTCCAACCATTGCGTTCCAGGTGGAACTCGCGTTGGCTGACCCCGAAACAGGGTTGGAAATGGCACCTGTCTATTGGAGCGACAATTTTATCACCCTCTTTCCCGGAGAAAAACGTGTGGTCACCGCCGAAACCGCAGGTGCGGACAAAAAACCGGTATTACGTGTCCGGGGGTTTAATGTCGTGGAGACCCTTGTCCTCGCGGAAAATTAGACGGGGCGGCCACTCTCCGCCGCCAGGGCCTCTTTTATTTTGAAAGACTCGGAAGCGGCGTGATACAGTAACGAATGTGCGTGATCACCTATGAAAGGGACTGTCATGCAAGCGAAACCGTGTGCATCCTGCAAATTCAGGGAAAGGTATGAGAACAATCCCCGCTCCCTGCTGGGCCGTCTATGGCGGTGGCATACACGCTGGTGCCCCGGCTGGAACAGCTATATGAAGTCGCTTTCCGAAGAGGAACAGGACGCCCTGCGGGCGCATCTCACGGAACTTGATGCGCGCCGGGGCGCTTAAAAAGGGCATCCCGGCCTCCTGAAAATCCGTTTTTCCCGGCGGCGAGAACCGTTGCCGTTATGTGTTTCCCCTGTGCATGAAAGGTATCGGAATGAATTACCTGGCAGAACGAATGAACGCAATTGACGCCAGCGGCATCCGCAAGGTGTTCGCGCTGGCGGCGAAGATGAAGAATCCCATCAACCTGAGCATCGGCCAGCCGGATTATGATGTGGACCAAATCTGTAAGGACGAAGCCTGCCGCCAGATCCAGGCCGGCTTCAATTCCTACACCCAGACCTGGGGCATCGAGGAGCTGCGCGAGGGCGTGTCCGCCTATTATGAGTGCAAGTTCGGTGTCCCCCTTAAGAATGTCATGATAACGGGCGGGGTATCCGGGGGCCTTTTCCTGGCCTTGATGGCGACCATCAATCCTGGCGACGAGGTGATTTGCGGTGATCCCTATTTTGTGATGTACAAGCACCTGGTGAACCTGCTGGGCGGGTCGTCCGTGGCTGTGGATACCTACCCCGATTTCAAGCTGACGCCGGAACGCGTCGAAGCCGCAATTACGCCAAAGACCAAGGCTGTCATTGTCAACAGCCCCGCCAACCCCACCGGGGTGATTTTGGACGCCTCGGAGATGCAAGCGCTCGCGGACACCGCCCGGAAGCATAACCTGCTGGTGATCAGCGACGAAATTTATGAGTCGCTGGCTTACGATGCGCCGCCGGCGACCATGGCCGGCCGCTATGAAAATACGCTTGTGTTAAACGGCTTCTCAAAAAACATGGCCATGACGGGGTGGAGGCTGGGATACGCCGCCGGGCCGGAATCGGTTATCCAGGCAATGAACACCCTTCAGCAATATTCCTTCGTGTGTGCCCCGTCCTTCGCGCAAAAGGCGGCGGTGCCGGCGTTGACGGCCGACATGTCGGAAAAAGTGGAGAAATACCGGCGCAAACGCGACCTGGTTTATAATGGTTTGAAAGACGCTTTTGCCTGCGTAAAACCGGGGGGCGCGTTTTATATCTTTCCCCAGGCACCGGGCAACGACGGCGATGCCTTCGTGAAAAAGGCGATTGAAAATAACGTGCTGATTATTCCCGGAAGTGTTTTCTCTGAACGCGCCTCGAGCTTCCGGATTTCTTTTGCGGCGCCGGATGAGGTTATTGTAAAAGGTTGTGAAGTGCTGAAATCGTTGGCGCGCTGAAAAACCGGGCAGCCGCGCCGGGGCCGTTACCAAGGAATGCAGGCCTCCACGTGATAGATATGAGGCATATCTCTGAACGGGCAGTGTCCGATTCACTATCGGCTTCGGAACGCGTCCAGGCGGAAGCGGCATCCGGCCGCCACCCCTGGTGGCATATTCCGCGGCAGGCCCTTGGAATTATCTTTATAGGCCTTGTGGCGGCGTCTGCCTTGCTGTGGAGTCACACCCCTGTTCATCATCTTGTTCCGGTGTCCGTGTTTTTGGCGGTCGGCCTTGTCCTGTTTATCCCGGGCGCCTGGCTCGCCGTAAAAGGTTTGCCTGCGGGAAAAGCCCTGCTGGGCGGCGGTGTGGTGCTTCTTTTCTTTTCCGTTGTGGACCTGGTGTTTAATACCGCACCCGAAGCGGGTTTCTGGGCTTCCCTGGCACACCGATTGGGCGGCGTCCCTTTGTGTACAGGCGTGCTGGTCCTATTCGGCCTCGTTGCTTATTGGGCTTCCAGCACATCCGCAAGCCTGCTCGTCTGCCTCTTAGGCCTGTACCTGCTGCATTCGGTGTCGCCTTCCCTTAACACCGCCGGACACACCGTCTATCTCATTATAGTTTCCGTGTTACTCTTACTGTGGACGGGGCTTTGGCTGTCACGCAAGGGAACGTTGTTTTTCCCGTATGCGGCGCTTATTGCACTCTATGGCGCCCTTGCTTTTTTTGGCGGGGAGGGTGGCAGTCCAAACGCCTTGTCCCTTTCCCCGGTTATTCTTACGCTGCTTTTCGTTTATGTCGTATTGAATCTATTGATCATGCATGCCTCCCTGGAACGTGAAACCGCTATGCGGGGGGGCGCTTTTCTTAACGGGGCGGGTTTCGGTCTTACCCTGTGGCATTTGACCGCCATGGCGCAGGCGGGACTGTTCTGGCTGGCGCCTGTGGTTCTGCTCGTTGCAGGCTTGGGGGCCGCACGGGTGACGCGCCGGTATAATACGCTCAAGGCTCTGAGTGACTTCTATCTCTGCCAGGCATTTTGGGCGTTGTTGTTACTGTGCCTGTGGAGCCTGCCTTCCGGTGTAGCGTTGATAACCGCCTCCGGCCTCTGTTTTTTGCCTGCTCTGTATGAAGTGTGCCGCGGCGGCGGCGTTTACCGGTTCACCGAATATGGTTTTATCCTGTCTGTTTTCACAGTGCCATTTCTAACGACTATGCCTTCGCGGTCCGTGGCCGTTGGACTGGCAGTGATTCCTTTATTCTCTGTGTATATACTTGCGGCGGCTGCCGTGCTGCTCCTGTTGGCAAGGGCCCATGATGGCTGGGCCCGTGCTTCTGAAAACCTGCGTCCTGCCAACCCTGTAGGGTTTGCCTGCGAACAAGAATTATGCGGCGCCGCCTGTCTGTTCGGCACGGCCTTGTGGATCATGCTGCTCACAATTCTGCGGCGAAACGATACGGAATCACTACCCCTGTTCCTGGCGCTCCAGGGGGTGGCATTTCTTGGGCTCGGGCTGGTGTTTTTACGGCCCGGCCTGGCGCTGGCCGGACTGGTTCCCGTGATGGCTGGCCACGCCTGCTATTACACTTCCGCCCAGTGGATGCCGTCCGTGGCCGTCCTCCCGCCTGAAATCCGGTTGCGTACCATGGGCGTGTTGCTGTCCGCTACCTGTGCCTTGGCGCTGTTATGGGATTGGCACCTGGGCCGGCGGGCAAAGGGTTTCCCCCTGCCTATGGAACGCGTTCTGGCGCTACTCGCCTATCTACCCCTGTTCCTTGCGCCGTTACCGGCGGGCCTCCTCCGGGACCTGCCTTATGTGTACCTGGCGCCGCTCCTCGCCGGGGCCGGGCTGATCGGCATTCTTATCCCGCGCGTGTCACGTTTTTTCCTTCCCGGCCTGCAGACCCTGGGCGGCCTGATGGTAGCGGTGAGTTTTCCCGTCTATCTGTATGGCCTTCGCTCCGGGACCGTGCCGGTTCACACCTGCATCGGCTTTCTTCCTTTCCTCGGAATGTACTTGATTGTGTTGATTATCCTTGAGCGTACTGGCGGGAAACGGGCATTCGGGATAAGCCTGGTTCTGTGCCTCGGTATTGCGGTGTGGGGCGCGCTGGGTTTGTATCACTGGAACAGCGGGCCCGTCTTTGCCGCTTCCCTGGCCGCCCTGGCGTTACTGACGGCACTTGTTGGCCTGGCCTGTAACGCCCGCGCCTACTATCATACCGCCTTGCTGCTTGGCGTGCTCGCCATACTCTGGTTGCTGCTCTCCGCCATCATACAGGTTTACGGGGATAAGACCGTCTCATTGCCGGAAATGTCCTCCGTAGCCCTTGTGGGCCCGCGGGGGTAATGTGCCATGAACGCGGCGGAACACAATAAACAGGGAGCCTTTTTGATCTGCAAAACCCTGTCGGCCCATGGATACCGCGCTCTGTTCGCTGGAGGTTGTGTTCGTGATTTTCTGCTTCACATTCCGCCTGCGGATATCGATATCGCCACAAGTGCGTCGCCCGCCGAGGTGGTTTCCCTCTTCTCCCGCACCGTGACGGTCGGCGCGAAGTTCGGCGTGGTCATGGTACTTCTACCGCAGGGCGCATTCGAAGTGGCCACGTTCCGTCGCGATGGTCCCTACTTGGACGGGAGGCATCCCAGCGAGGTGTGTTTTACCGGGGAACGGGAGGACGCGCAGCGCCGGGATTTTACCATCAACGCCCTGTTCTTCGATCCGGAAACGGAGCAGGTCATCGATTACGTGGACGGTCGGGACGATTTGCGGTCCGGAATCATTCGCGCCGTCGGCACGCCGAGGCAACGCTTCCAGGAAGACGCCCTGCGGCTGCTGCGCGCGGTTCGGTTTGCCGCCCGGTTTAACTTCCAGATTGAAGCGGCCACCTGGCAGGCAATTTGCGCTGAGGCGGTCCGTATTCACCAGGTCAGCGTGGAGCGCATCCGGGAGGAGCTTCTCAAGATGCTTACGGAAGGTCGCGCGCGGCTTGCCTTTGAGTTGTTGAACCAAAGTGGCCTGCTCGCGCGGGTGCTTCCGGAAATAGATGCCATGAAAGGGGTGGAGCAGCCGGCAGGGTTTCACCCGGAAGGGGATGTTTTTCAGCATACCTTACTCTGCCTGGAACATCTGCCTGAAGGCGCATCACCGTCCTTGGCTTTTGCCGTGCTGTTGCATGACGCCGGAAAGCCGGGAACCCAGACCTTTGAGGACCGGATTCGCTTCAATTGGCACGAGAAAGCCGGCGCGCGGATCGCAGAGGAGGTGTGCCGCAGATTGCGGATGCCGTCCCGTGACGTGGAACGCATTGCGTGGCTGGTGGAAAACCATATGCGCCTGAAAGACTTTTCGCGCATGCGCGAGCACCGGCGGCGCCGGCTCGTGCGTATGCCGGGATTCGAAGAATTGCTTGCCCTGTGCAGGATAGACGCCCTGGCCAGTCACAAAGACCTCTCCCTGGTGATAGCCGCCGAGAACTATCTGCATGAACATGACGGGGCGGACCTGCAGCCGGCGCCGCTGCTTAAGGGCCATGATTTGATTGAAATGGGATATGCTCCGGGCCCCCGGTTCAGGAAGATATTACATGCGATTGAATCCCTGCAGCTGGAGGGAACGCTGCGCGACAAGTCCGAAGCTGAAGCCTATGTGCGCACCCATTTTCCCTGTGAGGATACCCCCCCCGACTGAGACGCAGCTTCGGTTCCGTTGCGCATCAGGTTTAAGAATCGAATGGCGGGGCCGTGTACTTATTCAAAACGGCTGAAGTCGGGCGGTCGGCGCTCCATGAACGCTTGCATCGCTTCCGCGGCTTCTCCCGAGGCAAGCCGCCGGGAAAACCGGTGCGCCTCGCGCCGTATTGCTTCGTGGGCCGCTTCGGCCAGGGGGCCGCGTACCAGGGCTTTGGTGTCTCGCAACGCTTCTGGCGGCAGCGCGGCCAGAACGGCAAGCCGTTCTTCCAGCAGAGTGTCAAAGGAGCCCGTGTCGAGCACTTCCGTCAGCAATCCCCACCGTTCGGCTGTTGCCGCGTCAATAGTCCTTCCCTGCAGCAGCAGATCCCCGGCGCGCGCCAGGCCTATGATTTTAGGGAGCAGTAAACTCGAGGCGGCTTCCGGACACAGGCCCAGCCGGGTAAACGGCATTTGAAACACGGCCGTTCCAGACGCGTACACCAGGTCGCAGTGAAGCAGCATGGTGGTCCCGACGCCAATGGCCGGTCCTTCGACGGCGGCGACCAGCGGTTTCCGGAAATCCACCAGGCCGTGAAGAAATTGCAGGACAGGGCTGTTCTCATCGCCCGGCGGGTTCGATATGAAATCCATCAGGTCATTGCCGCTGGTAAAGCAGTTGCCGGCCCCGCGAAGACAGAACACCCGGACGGCGGATGCGCTGTCGGCGTAGTGCAACAGTTCCACAAGCCGTGAATACATGGCATGTGTAAGCGCGTTTTTCTTGCGCGGCCGGTTGAACAGAGCCGTCAATATCCCGTGACTCTCCGAAACGAGTATGACTTCTTCCGCCGCTTGCGCATCATTCATGGGGGTTTCCTCCCTTCCGCGTTACCGAACCCGTTCAGGCAATACCCTGAAGAACCTCCCCGAGGATCGTTTCCACATCATCCGGACACACGCCGGAATACCATACGCCGTCGGGAAACACCAGCACATTGGGGCCGTTGCCGCACCGGCCCATACAGCCCGACCTGCTGACCCGAATTTTTGTGTTCAACCCGCGTGTTTTTACCGCTTCCTTCAATAACGCGTGAATATCCGTGCTTCCCTTGGCGGCGCAACATGGCCCCGCTTCCCGTTCGTTGAGACAGACATACACTATTTTTTGATGGGGCAGTGGATTTCGTTCCATTTTTCTTTCCTCATCGGACCATGTCCCCGTTGCCTAACGGAAGAACAAAGCATGGAGCGCCCTTATTCCCGGGCGTCCATGGCGCACCGGAAACCATAATCGCGGCGGCCGGAATCCATACGGTCGAAATGCCTGGCTGACGTGCGCGCTTCAAATTTTTCCGTCAGGTAGGAACCGCCGCGCAATATGCGGAAAATCTGCCCGTAGTCTTTGGTAACATCGTGGTTGCCGGGATAGGCATCGTACCAGTCCATGACCCATTCATAGGCGTTTCCGGCCATGTCGATGCATCCGTGGATGGAAGGCGTGGCATAAAAATACCCGACGCGGGTTGGCATTCCAAGTTCGGTTTCCTTAGTGTTGCTCATTTGTGGGCTGAAGATGTCACCCCAGGGATAAATGCGTTTGTCAGAACCGCGGGCGGCCTTTTCCCATTCGGCTTCCGTGGGCAGTCGTTTCCCTATGGCTTCACAATAGCGCAGGGCCTCCGTCCAGGATATGCCCAGTGCCGGGAAGTTGTCCTGCCCTTTGGGAAAGGTATGGCTTGAAACCACTTTTTTATACGCCTGATTGGTAACTTCAAACCGGTCTATATAAAAGGCCGGCACGTAGACCTCACGGGCGGGGCGTTCATCAGGTGCCTGCTCATTGGTACCCATCGTAAACGGGCCCGCCGGGATCAACACCATACCTTGAGGCACTTTCCCCGCCGACATCTCCAAGTGAACGGTCTGCGGCGCGTTGGCCTCCAGCACAACCATCGAATCCGCCTGCACAAAGCCGTCGCTATGAACGCTGACCAGGTACCGGCCGGGACGCAACACAATGCTTGCGGGCGTACGTTGTGCCTGGGCAATATTGTTCAGCCAGATATTTGCGGAACTCGGACGGGAAGTGACGGTCAATTGCGATTCCATGGGACGAAGTTCATGCTCGAATTCGAGCTTAAAATTCTCTTCCATCAGAAAATCTTTTTTAACCGGGTAATAATCAGGATGCTTGATTTCATAGGAATAAGACCCGACCTGGAGCACTTTTTTCAGAATAGGGGTTTTGCCGATGAGCTCCCCGTCCAAAAATACCTCCGCCTCCGGCGTCGATGAGATGGAAACGTCCCCTACAATAGGCTCCATTTCTATCGTGAATTTCTGCTCCACCGCCTCCGTGACCGTGATGGTTTCAATCTTGCGCCTGTACTTGTCCAGGTTCATGATGACTTCATACGAGCCCGGCTGCAAACCGTATATCGTCACCGGGGTATAGCCCTGGTCATGTCCCGCCATGAGTACGGACGCACCGGGTTCCGGGATACTCTCGATAAGGACGGCCACCTGAACCGGTTCCTCCTTCTTGCCCCAGCACCCACACCCCGCGCAAAGACCCATGAAAGCCCCTAGTGTTAGTGTCAGGGCCACAAGGCCCTGTGTACGGTATCCGGGTTTCATCTTGCCACTTCCATAACCTTAATTAAGCCATATGCATTCAGATAGGATTGAAAACCAAAATAGAAGGTACACTACCACATTTATAAAGAGTATACCATCATTTGCGACAGCTTTGTTAATACTATTTTTTTTATTTTATATTAACTTTGGATAATAAATATAAATATGTAAAAAAGATATAAGAGTGCTGTAATCAAAAAAAGAAAGTCGTAACATTTAATAATATAAATGAACTCTAATCTTAAAGCAATATCGGGAGCACTTTTGGGGGGACAGGCACACATAATGCTGGGCCGGGCGCATTTGGACGCAGCCCGGTCGCTTTTCAACAGGGATACTGATTCGCCCTGAAGCGACAACCCATGTACTAATTTCACCGGCGTTGTCAATTGAATTAGGGTGGCCGGGATGCATAAACTGTTCTCCCGGGGGCAACCAACGGGAGATACCACCATGTTTACTGTTTTCTGTAGTATCGTTGCCGTCTTTACCGTCACGAAATCAACACCGCCCATGCTTACGGTGACTGTGGATGCCGCCCCTGTTCGTGTCATCGTGGGCAGCGGTCCAAGCACCCTGGTATCGCCGGAAGAGGGCCTGTGGTCTATTGCCACCGGATGGGAACAGGGTTGGCCAACAGGGTGGCGCCACGCGCATCCACACGCCGTGGAAACGGAAGGCCCGTGGACCATTGTCCGCGGGCAATTGCCCCTGGACCAGGGGACCTGGATACTCTCCGACAGGTACCGCCCGGAAGGCGGAACCATCCGGTGCACCCGCCGTTTTGAATGGCACGGCAATGCCCCGCTGGAACACTGCACCTTAAGCGTGCGCTTTTGTGTTTTGGGGACAGGTTCCGGGGTGGTTTTACCGGGCATCTTGTATCATGGAAATCCATCGGGGGCAAAAAGCGGACGCACACCGGTGTACGTCGGTAAAACGGGAGACGAGGCTTTTTTCGAGGAACACCGGTTTCCCATGCCCTTTGCCAGTTTCGAGTGGATGATGGAAGGCGGGGTCTATGGCGCCGCCCTCCATACACTTCCCTGCCCTGCGCCGTTCTCCAACCGACGCGACCAGTGGTGGTCTCTTGGTCTGAGCGCATACGGCGGCGGCACGGAACTGGCGCTGCTGTCGGGGCCTTGTGCTTCGAACGGGCGGCATAGCGTTATCAAGGCGGTACAACCCGGATTTGTGGAATACCCGGATGCGTGGTTGAAGGTGCCGCCGGGCGCTGTTATTGAAAAAACCTTTTACCTGGACACGTGGACAGCGCCCCGGGAAGGTGCCGGATTTCAGCACGCGGTACAGGCCGCTTTGGACCTCTATCCCCCGTTGGTCACCCCGGATCTGCCTTCCTTTCGTGAAATCATCGAAGGAAAGTTGCGTTATGCGGAAACCCGCTGGCTGGACCGGGGCGAGGTAGCCGGGTTTCGAAAGTATCCGGACAAGGACACCCTGGTTATGGGCTGGTGCGGCCAGGCGGAAGCGCTGGGGTATGCGCTGCCCCTGTTGGCGAAACACATGAACATTCCCTACGGGGGCGAGCGAGCACAACGATCGCTGGATTTTCTGTCGCAGGCGGCATTTTTTGAGGGCGGGTTTCATACCTGGTATCTGCCGGATAAGGACCGGTGGGAACGGAATGAACCGTTATCCCAGGGCCAGGCCATGCTTTGCTTCGCCAATGCCATTCGCAACGGACGTGAATCGGGCATGGATACCGGCCGCTGGGAGGCGTTTCTACGACGGGCCTGCGCCTTCCATGCCGACCGCATTGCGCAGCCGGACTGGTCGCCCCATTCCACGGACCAGGCCTTTTTTATCGCTCCCCTGAGCCAGGCCGCAGCGTTGTTTGAGGAGCCTGCCTGGCAGGCGGCCGCCGTCAAGGTGGGCGAGGTGTATGCCGAGCGGTCGCTTTCCATGCGGGAGCCTTACTGGGGCGGGACGCTGGACGCCAGCTGCGAAGACAAAGAGGGCGCTTTTGCGGCATTACAGGGCTTTCTGGCCTTGTATGAATCCACCGGGGAGCCGCGTTATCTGGAGTGGGCCGGCCATGCCCTCGATGTCGTGCTGAGTTATGTGGTAGTCTGGGATATTGACCTGCCGGCCGGGCGGCTGCGCAACCACGCTTTCAAGACCCGCGGCTGGACGGTGGTCTCGCCCCAGAATCAGCACATTGATGTATATGGAGTGCTTATCGCCCCGCTGGTCTACCGGATGGGCCAGTTGCGGGATGACCCCCGCCTGAAAGATATCGCGCTGATCATGTACCGCAATTGCGGTCAGCTGATGGACGCGCAGGGCAGCCAGGGGGAACAACCCCAGCATACTAACTATGCCCAGCGGGGCGAGGTGGATGATATAGACGCGTTGCGCGGCGGCTATGTGGAGGACTGGACCGTATTCTGGATAACGGCCCATTTCCTGAACGCGGCGGCACAATTCCTCGAACTGGGCGCTCCCGTTCTGGAGTGAGGTAAGGATGACCTCTTGGGTTAAAGGCAAGGTCCCGGTTAAATAGGTGTGCGTAATTGACAAGAATGAAGTTTGGCAATGAGCGGTAGATACGATGAAAATGGTTATCGGCCGTCTTCACGCTGTTGAAGCAAATAGGGCTGTAGCAATCTTTTCGAACGCATAACGCACAGGATATACACGGCATCGTTTTCGGCCCTATAAAAGATCCGGCAAGGGCCGACCACGACCTCCCTGTAAGGTGTACCCGCTAATTCGGGGGGATGCTTTCCTGACCTCGGATAGGCCTCGAGTCGCTCGGTCCTGCGCAACACCTTCTCGACCAAAAGAGTCGCCGCCTGTGGGTTGTCAAGAGCGATGTATTCGGCGATAGCATCCAGGTCGGTCAGTGCCGGCTCGGTCCAGTTCAGGCGAGCCACTTCTTCATCCTCTGCCTGGCTTCGGCGCCTGAGAACGTGCGATTCTCAAGTATTGCGCGTTCACCGCGAGCAATGCCTTCAAGAAGTTGCATCCTGTGTTGCATGAACTCGTAAGCGTCCACATCAACCAGGTAGGCTGCGGGCTTGCCGTGTTCCGTGATAAGAACGGGCTCCCCCGAATCCCGCAGATCGGCTATAAGCCGAGTGGCTTGCCGTTTCAGTGTTGTAACCAGTTCCATTTTCATAAATAAATGATACTATAGTGATACTATTTTTGTCAAGCCTTCTTTCAGTCCGCCGGCTTGATGGGGTATCACCCCGGAAATGCAATTGCCCGCGGACATCCACGTTGCACCCGCAGGTCATTTCCTTAAACAGGCAGGCAATATAGGGTAGGACCTGATGCGGCCAGAATAAGAAATGTGCCACACCGGACATGCTCCTGTTCGAATAATGCCTGTTTACCCGGACAATAGCAGCCGCATTTCCAAAAGAGAAACGGAACCGCCGTCTTCGCGACAACGGTTCCGCTTTTTTAGCGAACGTTATTATCTTTACTTGGCTGCACCGGCGCAGGCTTTCGCCGCCTTATCACTGCCAAGATAAGCGACATGTTTGTTCATGGCATTGAGATAGGCATGTATGGCCGCCTCGACGATGTCTGTGCTGACGCCGTTGCCGCGGTAGACACGGTCGCCGAAGCGCACGGTCACATACGCTTCGCCCAGGGCGTCTTTGCCCGGTGTGGTGGCGCGGATGTCGAACTGCTCCAGCCGGCCCGTGATACCGACAATTTTTTCAATGGCCACACAGGCCGCGTCCACGGGACCATCGCCGGTGGCAGTTTCTGTTGTGACTTCATCGCCGTGGCGCAATTTGACCAAGGCTACGGTCGGGTCCACACCGGAAGCGCGCAGCTGTTCCAGTTGATAGGTCTCAAATCCTTTGTCATACATGCCCACGATCAGCATGCGCAAGTCGTCGGAGTACACCTCTTTTTTCTTGTCCGCCAGATCGATAAAGAGTTCATACAACTGGTCAATTTCCGCTTCGGACAATTCGAAGCCCAGTTCCTTGCTGCGCCGGGCCAGCCCCGCCCGGCCGGAATGTTTTCCCAGCACCAGGTCGCTGCGTGCGCGGCCCACCGATTCCGGCGTCATGATTTCATAGGTCAGGGCATGGGCGATCATGCCGTGCTGGTGGATGCCGGATTC
>Ga0116149_1001131_pt1 | contig 33186 bp, 31 predicted proteins | sample AD_UKC057_MetaG_FD_89787 | JGI IMG/M metagenome (GOLD analysis project Ga0116149, IMG submission 89787) | Active sludge microbial communities of municipal wastewater-treating anaerobic digesters from USA - AD_UKC057_MetaG | ecosystem: Engineered > Bioreactor > Anaerobic > Digestate | place: USA...
GACGCGGATGGTGTGTTCGGGGGAGCGGATTTGGTTCTCGTGAGAGACGGACTCACAGACACATACAAAACAGGCGATTTGACGGTGGCGGGAGCGCTGCCGGACCCGTATAGCTTCACAGTCACGGCGGAAGACGACGCCGGCGCGACAGACGATGGCGTCGCGACATTCACAGTGACGAACGTCGCGCCTTCGGTCTCTGACTGCGCGTTTGATCCCGCAAGTGGAACTTCCGGTTTCAGTCCGGTGAGACTTTCCTGCACGGTGACGGACCCGAACGGGCATGGCGACATTGACAGCGTGACAGCTCCCGACGCGGATGGTGTGTTCGGGGGAGCGGATTTGGTTCTCGTAAGAGACGGACTCACAGACACATACAAAACAGGCGATTTAATGGTGGCGGGAGCGCTGCCGGACCCGTATAGTTTCACAGTTACAGCGGAAGACGACACAGGCGCGACAGACGACGGCGCCGCGACGTTTACAGTGACGAATATCGCGCCAGCGATATCCGCTTGCGCGTTCACTCCACCGAGCGGCGCTCCCGGATTCACCCCGGTGAGACTTTCCTGCACGGTGACGGACCCGAATGGTCACGCGGACATCAAATCGGTTGCGGCGCCAGACCCGGACGGCGTGTTCGGCGCGGCTCCTATCGCATTGACGAGAGTGGGCGCGACGGATGTTTATCAGTCCGCCGCGCTGACTGTTCAGGCTGTCGCTCAACTGCCTTATGTTTTCACCGCGACGGCGACCGATTTCAGCGACGCGGCGTCCAGCCAGTCCAACATGCAGTTCACGGTAACGGGTCTTGTTTTCCCCGGCGCGCCTGTTATTACAAACGCGCAGGGCGCGAACGGCGAGATAACCGTCACGCTTGTCGCCCCGACGATGAACAACGACGGGCTTCCTCTGACTAATCTTGTGCAGCATTCGTTGTTCGTGTCGCCGACGCCCGGAGGCCCGTACGCGGCGGCGGGGTCGGTTGTTTCCGCAGTCCCCGGAGCTACATACCAGTTCGTGCACAACGGCCCGTTCACATGGTATGACAGTTATTGCTATGTGGCGAGAGCGATCGACTCCGACGGCGGAGAAAGCGTGTATTCCAACGAGATGTGCGCGGTGGCTCAGCCACCGGCGTACAGCCCCGGAAAGACATGCGCCCAGTTGCCCGGCGATGTCTACATCGCCCCGGACACCCCCGGCTACGTGAACCGGCCCACAGGAGTGTCAATCGGCGCGCCGTCCCCGAGCGGCTTCAACTATGTGTACATCGCTGACAATCACAACAACCGCGTGTCCGTATTTGACGAGGACTGCAACTTCTACGAGACTTGGGGAGAATATGGAAACGAACCCGGAAACTTCATCATACCCAATGACGTTCTCTACCACGACGGGTTCGTATATGTGAGCGACGCGATATCGAGGATACAGAAATTTGACGCGGCCACCGGGGACTACGTGGCGCACGGCACGGTAACGGGGCCATGGATGATGGCCATGTTGCCCTCCGGCTCGATGCTTGTGGCGACGCATTATAAAAAACTCGCAGTGTTCGACCCCGTCGCGCTTGTCGAGAACACGGCGGCGGCTATGACCGTCCCTGATTCTAACGGAGTGGTTTACAACCCCTCGAACGGGCTGGTATATATCTCGGACAAGGAGAATAACGTTGTGATGGCCTACACGACAGGCGGAACGCCGCAGCCTGCGAACAATCTAGGTTACGGCCCCGGCAGCGGGTTCGGGCAGCTTGACACGCCCGCCGGACTGGCCGTTGACAGTTCAGGCAACATATATGTGGCAGACAGCGGAAACGACAGGATTCAGGTGTTCAGTCCGTCCAACCAACTGATAAACACTATCGGCTCGAAAGGCGCGGGGCCGGGGCAGTTGAGGTCTCCATACGGAATAGCGATATCATCCACAACCGGGCTGGTCTGGGTTGCCGACCACCTGAACCAGCGGTTCACAGGATACGCCCCTCCGCCCTGATAGAGCGCTGCGCGCGCGCCTCTGTTCAATGTCGCTCGTTTTCGGGCATGCGAGGCGCATGCTCGACTGCATTGCCGCTTCATATTCCGGGCGGTATAATTAGATAAGAAGAAAGAGGGAGTTGAAGGAATGAAGTATAGGGTGATAATCGAACAGGATGAGGACGGCGTTTTTGTGGCAGAATGCCCGTCTTTTCCGGGATGCGTGTCGCAGGGCGCAACGCGGGCGGAAGCCGAGGAAAATATTAAGGACGCCATCAAGGGCTATATAGAAAGTCTGATGAAACACAACGAGGCCGCCCCGCCGTCCATATATGAGTCATACGTCGAGGTCGGGTGAATGACCCGGCTGCCGGTAGTGTCAGATCAGGAAACTATAGCGGCTTTCAGAAAATGCGGATATGAAATAGACCACCAGACGGGCGGCCACATAATACTGAGGAACTCGAAACAGCCTCATCGCCGATTGACAATTCCAAATCATAAGGATATCGCAAAAGGAACACTGCGTTCTTTAATACGACAAGCCGGTTTGACTGTGGAAGAATTTGCGCGGCTACTGAGTTGAACCCGGATACCGACGGCGGGCGGTCAGCTTTTTTTCGAGGCATGCCGTTTTGCGGCGGGCTTTTTCTTCTGCCACCGTTTCGCCACGAAGGCTTCCACCTGAGCAGGCTCCTCGAAGAGGATCTTCGAGTCTTTGCCTCTGCGGTTCTGCGTGCAGGTGTCCGGCTCGTATTCCCGGCAGATGTAAGGCCTGTTCTCGTAATCCGAGCAGCGGTTGTCTTTAAGGAATTTGCACGGAGACTCGAATTCGAGCACCCAGTCGTCCTCTAAGTCTTTATAGACCGCCACGTTGTGATGCGAAACCAGCCAGCGGATATCCTCGAAATCCGATTTCGAATTCGGGGCGTCGATTACTATAGCGGCGTATCGGCAGCAGCTCGCGTTGCATTTGTCCGGAACACACTTCTTCATGGTCGTTATGCCTCTCCTGATTGTTCGCGTCTGGATGTTGAGAATCGCGAAAAAACCAAAGACATTATAGCGGACGCCCGCTCAGGGTAAAGAGGGATTTTAAAACGTCCGGCGGAGCTTGAATCAGAGTTTCGAGCCGGAGTAAAGCACCGATTTGTCCAGCGGTATGTAGAACGTGGCCGCGATCTTCAAGTCCTCGGCGGTGTTGTTAGGGAACGACACCACTTCGGTGACCACGCCTTTTGCTTTCAACATGTGTATCAGGTCGCAGAAATCCCCGTCGCCGGACACGAGGACGACGGCGTCGAGCCGTTCTGCCATAGCGATAGTGTCGATGGCGATGCCCATGTCCCAGTCGCCCTTCGCCGTGCCGTCCGGCCTGACTCGCAGGTCCTTGGATTTGATTTCGTAGCCGATGCCCGTGAGGATGTTGATAAAGCCGGACTGGTCGATGTCGGGCGTCTGCACGATGTATGCGATGGCCCTGATAAGTTGTCTGTCGTTCAGGCAGATGTTGAGAAGCTTTGTAAAGTCCACTTTCGCGTGATGTTGATATTTCGCGGAATAAAACAGGTTTTGGACATCCACGAAGATGCCCACTCTTTGAGCTTTCAGCGACATTTAATAGCGCCTCCGGTGAGTTCGATGTAGTTTTTTAGCGAGATTGCGGTTGTGATATTCATTGTTCGTCGTTAAGGAAAAAAGCCTCCTGACGCTCTTTGTGAGCGATGGAAATTGTTTCGCTGTCGAGGAAATCGATGTCGGCTCCTCTGGGGAGGCCGCGCGCGGGCCTCGTCAGCTTTATGCCTGCGTTCTTCAGCCTTTTAACGATGTACGCCGCCGTGGATTCCCCTTCAAGAGTGGGATTGGTGGCGATGAGAACCTCCTTTATGCCGCCTGCGCCTGCCCGGCTGAACAGAGAGGCGAGATTCAGTTTTTCAGGCCCCGATCCGCGCGTGTAGTTTATCGTGCCGCCGAGCACGTGGTAAACGCCCTCGTGGCTGCCTGAGCTTTCGAAAGCTATGACGTCTTCGGCGCTCTCCACGACGCAGACGAAAGAGCGGTCGCGAGTTTCGTCCGAGCAAATTTCGCAAGGGTCCTGCTCGGTGTCTATGCCGCAGACGGAGCATGGGCGGATGGCTTTCTTCGCCCTTACGATGGCGCGGCCTATCTCCCGCGCCTCCTCGTAGTCCATTGCGAGCACGGCTTCCGCCATGCGCCGCGCCGACCTTGGCCCGACTCCGGGCAGTTTGCGGAGCGCGTCTATGAGCTTTTGCAACGAAAGGGGTCTTTTCATCCGTAAGAGCGCCGTTCGGACGTCACATCGGCGGAAATTGCAGTCCGGGGATCTTCGGCAGCATGTTCGCCATCGCTCCCATCTTCGACTGCGAGAACTCCTCCGCTTTTTTCATGGCGTCTCTGACCGCGAACAGCACGAGGTCTTCGAGCATCTCCACGTCCGAGGGGTCGACCGCCGACGGGTCTATCTTCACCTCGAGGATGTCCCTCGTTCCGTTCACCTTGCAGGTCACTTTGCCGCCGGGGGCGCTGCCCGTGATGCGGGCCTCGTCCAGTTCGGCCTGTATTCGCGCCATGTCCTCCTGCATCTTTTTCAGGAGGCCTCCAATATTTCCCATATCGAACGACATGAGTTTTCTCCAGTTGTTATATTTCCCGGCCTTCGGGAAAAACCTCTTCAAAAGTGTCAAAGAGAGAAAGTTCCCTCGACTTGGCGGGTTGCGTCGTAAGGAAGTCGTCAGGGTCGGCGGGGGCGGGGGATTCCGCCGGCTTGGCCTCGGGAGCCTGCGCGCGCGGCGCGGCAGCCTTCTGCGGCGCGGTCGCCTCTTTTTTTGCGGACGCTGACGGCTTGGCGGAATCGTCCGCCTCAATTTTCACGCTGTATGCCGCGCCGCCGGCTTTCTTTATTGCCGCCTCGATTATGTCGATATTTTTTTTCTCAGACAACATTTCAGCGCTTAACGCGTTCTCCGCGCCGAAGCGCACGCTCAGGACGCCGCCGTCGATATTGTGCGGCGCGCCTTTGGCGAGCATGAAATACACCGGCATGTAAGTTTCCCGAACTGACTTAAGCACGGCGGGCCAAGCGGCCTGAAGCGATTTCAGGGCCGGGTCGTCCGTCTGAGGCATGGGGGGCGGCTGCACATCCGACCTTAGCTCTGTTTTAGCCTGAGCCGAAGGGCGAGAAGGCGGAGACGTTTTCGCCTCGGCGTGCGGGGCAGGGCGCGGCGGCGCGGGGGGAGGTTGCTTTTCAGACACACTCGAAGCCTCTTTCTCAAGAGACTCCTCCGCCGGTTCGGGGGCCGGTTTCGTCGCCGCTCTTGCGGGAGCGGACGCGGACGGCGAGTCTTCGAGAAGCTTCGGGCCGCCTATCATGTTCGCCATCTTCACCAGCAGTATCTCAAGCACTATCCTCGGATACGTTTCCCACCTTATCCTGTCCTCGACGCGCGATATCTCCGTCAGCAACTCGACTATTGTCTCCCGCGAAACCGTCTTGGCGTGCCTGCCCAGCGTCTTCAGATCCTCGTCCGACAGAGCGTCCGACAGCGGCTTGATTCTCTGTTTGACAAGATAGATGTCCCGCATGTGCTCCATGATGAGGCGGATGAAAAGGTTGAAACTTTTTCCGGCGTCGAAGAACTTGCCGAACACGTCGAACGCGGCGGACACGTCGCCTTCGAAGATGGCGTTTATGAAACCCGCTATCTCCTGCCGTTCCGGCATGCCGAACACTTTGGATACGTCGTCGAGAGAAATGGAGCCTTCGCTGAACGAAACCAGTTGGTCGAGTATGCTGATGGCGTCGCGCATCGAGCCGTCGGCGGTTTTGACCACAACGCGCAACGCGCCGTCGTCAATGCCGCAGTTTTCCTTTTTCGCGATGGAGCGTATGTGGTCCATAATCTCGATATCGGTGAGCCGCCTGAACTCGAAGCGCTGGCAGCGGGAAAGGATGGTGGCCGGAAGCTTCTGAGGCTCGGTGGTGGCCATGACGAACATGACGTGGGCCGGCGGCTCTTCGAGAGTTTTAAGTAGGGCGTTGAACGCCTCTTTGGTGAGCATGTGAACTTCGTCGATGATATAGACTTTGAAGCGGGCCTGAATGGGGGGGATGCGCACTTTTTCGCGCAAGTCGCGGATGTCGTCGATGCCCCTGTTTGAGGCGGCGTCTATCTCGATGACGTCGAAGAGGCTGTCTTTGGCTACCGCGAGGCAGACGTCGCACGCGTTGCAAGGAGTGGCCGAAGGGCCTTTTTCGCAGTTAAGGGATTTTGCAAGGATGCGGGCGGCGCTTGTTTTTCCGGTTCCGCGCGGCCCGCTGAAAAGATAGGCGTGCGCCAGCCGGTTGCGCTCAATCGCGTTCTTAAGCGTGGTTGTGATGTGTTCCTGCCCGACGAGGTCGTCGAACGTTTGCGACCTGTACTTGCGGTAGAGTGATATGTACCCCATGTCGCTCCTGACTTTTTAGAACGGAAGGCCGAGAGGAGAAAGAGACCGTGCACCGGATTCCGACAACTTCCCACCCGCGCTATCCTCGACAGTTGACTCAGACCAAGTTTGTCCGCGGCACAGAAGCGTGTCCGCTTACCGCTGCTACCTTCCGGTCCTGACGGGGTTCACAGTCGCCCCTTGCGCGGGACCCGGTCCTCAACGCCACTTATCGAGGGCGGACCGGACGGAACAGCGCCTCGACCCGGGATTCAACCCCGCTATAGCGGGTTGCGGGCTACAGGGTACCGCTAACACCCCGTCTAGCACGGTCCGTTCCTCTTCTCCGCCTCTTATCGGCTTTGTCTGCGCCGCTTTTCCACGCGGCTCCGCTTCCTCGCTCCGCTTTTCTTTTTGCCGGGCAATCAATTATATTATACGCGCCGCCCGCGTTCAACACTATATCAACCTTATATGGGACGGCTGGAACAAAAAGAATGAGAATAGGCGTCATCGACATCGGAACGCACACTTCCCGGCTGGCGCTTTTTGAAGCGGCCGCCCACGACGCGCAGTTGCCCGCTCCGTTTGCGGAGTTCAACTTCATCACGCGGCTCGGCGAGGGGCTGTCGGCTTCGGGCATACTCTCCGAGAGCGCGATGACGCGAACGCTGGACGCGCTGACTGTTTTCAGAGGAGAATGCGACGCCGCGCGCGCGGACATCGTGGCGGCGGTCGGCACGGCAGCCCTGCGTTCGGCGGCCAACTCCGGGGATTTCATCAGCCGCGCTCTCGACGCCGGAATCGCCGTTGACGCGATATCGGGCGAGGCTGAGGGCGCGCTTTCATTTGCGGGCGTTGCGGCGGGCTTTGACGTTCCTCCCTCGCGGTTGCTCGTGATAGACGTTGGCGGGGGAAGCACGGAGTTCACCTTCGGGGCGGGGAGCGAGCGCGCCGCGGGAGTCAGCCTTGATATCGGCGCGGTATCTCTAAAAGAGCGGCATATCGCGTCCGACCCGGCGACACCGTTGGAACGAGAGTCGATACACAGGCGCGTCACGGCGGAAATAGAGGCAAGAGTGTTGCCGATAAGCGACCTTGACGCGGTCTGCGCGGGAGTCGCCGGATGCGTCACCACACTCGCGATGATGGACCTCGGGCTAAAGAAATACGACGCGGCGAAAGTTCACGGCCATGTCTTGACCGCAGAGGGCGCGCGACTCCAGACGGACAGGTTATTCTCGCTTGATCTGGCGGGCAGGAGGGCGGTTCCGGGGATGGAGCCGATGCGCGCGGACGTCATTCACGCGGGCGCGGAACTTGTGTGCGCCGCAATGGAAACTCTCGGAGTCAGAGCGATGCGCGTCTCGGAGACCGACATCAGGCACGGGCTGGCCTTGCGCGAACTGCGCCACGCGGGGTTTTATAAATGAAGTCCGGAGTATAAAATAGATAAAGAGCAGCCGCACGGGAGCAGCCCTAAAAAAGGAGAATTGACGTGAGCGCAATTGAACGTCCGTCATGGGACGACTATTTTATGAAAATAACGCACGATGTCGCCACGCGATCGACATGCGTGAGGCGAAGCGTCGGCGCGATTATCGTCAAGGATAAAAGAATGCTCGCGACGGGATACAACGGGGCGCCGTCAGGGTTGGAACATTGCGAGACGCGCGGCTGCCTGCGCAATTCGATGAACATACCATCCGGGGAGCGTCAGGAAGTGTGCCGGGGCCTTCACGCCGAACAGAACGCAATCATACAAGCCTCGCAATACGGCTTCTCCATCAACGGCTCAACTATGTACTGCACGAACAAGCCGTGCATCACCTGCGCGAAGATGATAATCAACGCCGGAATACTGAAAGTGGTGTTCGAGGGAGACTATCCGGATCAGTTGTCCATCGAGATGCTGGAGGAGGCGGGCGTGCGGATGGTCAAATATCCCGGAGCAGAGAGCAAGCCATGAGGACGCAGCGCGCGCGTCGCGCCGCCCTGTTTCTATATTGTTGCGCCATATTCGCTCTTTCCTCGCGTCACGGATATCCTGAAATCGAAAGACATTTTCCCTTGTGGATGCCCGATCCCGGGATACTAGCGCATTTCATGATTTACTTCGGCCTCGGTCTTGTCGCATGGAATACGTTCAAACATGAAAAAGCGGCATGGCTGAGCAGGCGGGCCGCAATGGCCGCTTTCATTTTTACCGCTCTTTACGGAGTCACGGACGAAATCCATCAGTTGTTTGTTCCGGGGCGCAATATGCAGGCGCGCGACTTTATTATGAACACCCTTGCCGCGGCTGCGGCGGCATACTGCGCGACTCGACGCGCCGCGGCGACAGAAAAAAATAAATAATAGTTTTTCGCTCGGAAACAAAGAGGGAAATCACCTAAAACAAATAGGTCAGCCGTGTTTGGGCATCCATGCGCCCACGTTTTCATCAAACTCTCTGGAAAGGTCGTCGAACCGGGTTTCGAACAGAACGGCTTCGAGAAGGATGTGAGCTTTGCCTCCTTCGCGAAGGCATCCGACCAGAGTGTCGCCGCCGCGCCCGGCGACGACGTGAAGATGGGTTTTCGGAGCGTCGTCTTTCCAAGAAACGCTGCCGAAAGCCACAACCTCTCGCCCGTCCGCGAAATCGCCCCACATCGGCGCTGTGGGCAGGCTCATATCCTGCGGTCCCGTGACCACTCGTCCGCTTCCCAGCGCGCCGAGAATAAAAATGTACCCGTTGCGGATGTTTTCCTTCCGGGCAAGCTCCGCCAGTTGTTCTACCGCCGATTCTCCATGCTCTATCGTTATTGCGAATACGCGCTCCATTTTTCCCGTCGAATATTTCATGTTCGCTCCTCTAGGTTATATTTATCGCTTGCGAACCACCATAGTATATCAGCATGATGTGAAAACAACACGGATAAGAAGCGGCTCGGAGTCGTCGAAACTCGCCCATAAACAGAAAACCCGCGTCTTGCAGACGCGGGTTTGCCGTGTTCTCTTTTGAGGGCAGTTTATCGTCTTGCCCGGGACCGTCTACGACAACCCTCTTTGCAGTGCGCCACAGCGCGCAGTGTCCACTTCTTCATGTTTAACACCCCCTTTATCCCTATTATTATGTTTATGATAACTATTTCCGCCTTTAGTGTAAATCCCGCCGGGTTCAAGCCTAGCCTAATCCGCAGCGTTCAAAATATTAAAACTCCGGCGTCGGCAAAAAGGTTCCTATGTTAGAAAAATAAAATCACATCGGGTTCATCCCGCTGAAAGCCCGCAGGGATATGTCCCAGAACGCATGGAAAAGGGCGATTCCGAACACGTTGCCCGACATGCGGAAAAGAATGCCCGCGCCGCAACCCCAGATAATGAATGTGAAGACGAGGTAAACGGCGAGGGCGGCAGGCTCAAACATACCCCATGCGGAAGGCAGATGGAACACTGTATAAGCGGCTGCGGCAATAAGAATGCCCGCCGCCGGGCCTCTCGCCGCTTCGATCCGCGTCTGAATGTAACCCCGAAAAAAAAGTTCGAGAGCAAAGGCCGTTATGAAGACCGACGGCTTTGCGGCGGCGGCGAACAGCGCCATATTCAAGTCTCCGCGCGGAGGGAACGCAAGTCCCGCCGCCGGGACGGCGAATATAAGAATGGTTTGCGCCCCTCGAAGGGAAATGCCGAGCGTGGCCGGGGAGTCTTTCATCGAGGATGCGGCGGCGAGGGTCAGAGCGATGACGAAAGCGGAAAAAAGGATGTCCGCGCGGTCTGCGTCGAAGCGCCCGGCGGCAAGCCAGCTTGCGCCGGCGGCGGCAGCCGTCGCCGCGATGAAAAGCGCGAGCGCCACATGCTGCTGAGCGCGCGGGTTTTTCAGCTTCGGGGCCTTTATCCCCTGCGCCCGCCGGGTGGCGCGCATCAGCACCCAGCACAGAACCATCGACGCCCACAGGTAAGCGTGTATTCCCGCCCCTTCCAAATTCATGCTACAAGCTCCGCTCGCGCCCAGAATTCTGTTTTTCGTGTTTTAGGTTGAGTATCGCCATATTTATTATGGAGAAATCGAGATTGCTCGTAATTAAGCCTGCGCGTCACTCAGCCGGTTCGGCGTCGCAGCGTACGCCAAGCTTGTCCAGCCATTTCAGAGGCGCGACCCTTTCTATGACGGACGTGAGCGACACGGCTTCGCACAGCATGTGGAAGCCAATCAGAAGCCCGAGCGCCACCCATCTCATTGTGGCGGACAGCTCCCACACGACCAGCAGTCCGAGAACCGCGCCTATGACGTTCGATCCGGCGTCCCCTAGCATTCCTCGGCATCTAAAATCGATCGAGGCCATGTTGATGGACCATGCGATGAAGGGGCCGATGAGGAACCAAGTTATCGGCAGAATGGAAGCGCGCCCGCCTAACGCCCCTCCTATGAGGGAGCCTGCGAGAATAAAAACGGCGGCCGCCGCGAATCCTTTTATAGCGCGCCCCGGCCTTACGTCCAGCATGTTCACCGCGTTCGCGCACAGGGCGATTATCAGCGCGTCCACCGCTATCATGGCCGGGCCTGTCGCGCGCCTGAAAATTATGTTCGCCCCAAGAGCCAGCGCCAGACCGAAGAACGCTTTGATGAGCGCCGTGGATATCTCTCCGGTCGCTCCCGCCCGCGCCAGATGCCCCCTGAACCCGCCGCGCTCGCGCCCCTCAAGCAGGTCGTCCACCAGCCCAAGCAGCGAAAAGCCGATGACAATCAGCGCCAGCAGCCCGGCATAGTTCGAGATGTCTCCCAGAACAAGGGACGCCGCAGCGACCATAAGCATCGTCAGCAGCGCGTAGCCCACTCCGACGCTCGTCGGGATGCTTCTCGCCATGAAGTTTAACCTGACGTGTCCCGCCTTGAAGATGACGCGGGTCATCAGCCGGAACACTCCCGCGCCCGCCGCGAACCACACTAAATGCCATAATATCAGTTTCATTGTCATGCGATAATAATACTCCAAGGCGCCCGCGAAATAAACCCTGAAAAACATTCGAGGACAGTCAGTCGATGTAAGGGATTTCGATTTCCATGAGGTCGCGGGCGACGGAGGTTTCGGGAAACACGGCGCGCGCCTGTTCCTGAATATCCGACGTGTCGAGATAGCGGGCGCTGATGTGAGTGAGAGCAAGGCGGCGGACTCCGGCGGCGCGGGCGATTCCGGCGGCTTCGGCGGCGGTCGAGTGCTTGCGCATCCTCGCCTCGTCCTTCATGTCTTCGGCGAACATCGATTCGTGTATCAGCAGGTCGGCATCCCGGCAGAAGGGGATTATCGGAGGGTGATAGACGGTGTCCGTGCAGTAAACGACGCGGCGGCCCTTGCGCGGCGGCCCAAGAACATCTGATGGCGACACTGTTGCGCCGTCCGGCAGCGAGACTGTCTCGCCTTTTTGAAGAGAGCCGAAAAGCGGGCCTTCTGGCACGCCCAATTCGCGCGCGCGTTCGAGATCGAACTTGCCCGGACGCACGCTTTCCTGCACCGCGAACGCGAGGCAGGGCACGGAATGGTTCACGGGAGCCGCCTCCACGTGGAATCCGTCGCATCTGACGACCATGCCCGGAGCCGCGACATGGATGGAATATGGGAAACGCGCTCGCAACTTTATGTCGCGTTCGAGAGAACCGAAGAACTCCGCCAGTCCGGGCGGGCCGTAAACTTCAAGCGGAGCTTCCCGCTCAAGCATTGTTAGCGTCATGAACAGTCCCATGAGGCCGGAAAGGTGGTCGCCGTGGATGTGCGTGATGAATATCTTGGTGAGTCTTCCGAAGCCGATGCCTTTGCGCATGAACTGGGTCTGCGCGCCTTCGCCGCAGTCGAACAGCATTATCTCGCCCTCGTGCATGAGGGCCACTGCGGGGAGGGATCTGCGGGGCGTGGGTATGCCTCCGCTTGTGCCGAGGAATATCGCTCTCAAGGCTTGGCGGTCTCCGAAGAGTCGGTTATTTGTGATTCCATGAGTCTTTAAGGCAGGGGTGTTGCTCCCGCATGAACGCCGCAAGGTCTACCGAACCTCTGCCCGGCGATTTTGCCAGCGATATGTATGACGGCTGTTCAATGTTTACGAAAACTCCCGTCACAGCCGCCGACGAAGAGGCGAGCGACTCGTAGTTGTAGCCGCCTTCGAGAACAATGCCGACCGGGCATCGGGCCGCTTCCCGCGCGTACTCGAATATGGCCGCAAACCCTCCGTCGTCCAGAAGAGCGCCGCCCAGAGGGTCGCTGCGGTGTCCGTCGAATCCGGCGGATATAAGTAGCAGTTCCGGCTCGAAGCGTCTGATCGCCGGCCCGACGCACTCCTCCATAAGATACATATAGTCGTCATTGCCGCTGCCCGGTCTCATGGGCAGGTTCAGCGTGTATCCGAATCCGTCGTCGATTCCCATCTCCGTCCGCCCGCCTGTCCCCGGATAGTGGGGGCTTTGGTGGAACGAGCAGAAAAAAACGGACGGGTCTTTGTCAAAAGAATGCTGTGTGCCGTTTCCGTGGTGAATGTCCCAGTCGAGAATGAACACGCGCCCGACGTTGTGGTTTTCCTGAGCGTAACGCGCGCCGATGGCAATGTTGTTGAACAGGCAGAACCCGTGAGATTCGTCCGCCTCGGCGTGGTGGCCGGGAGGCCGAACGAGGGCGAAGAAGCCGTCCACTTCCTTTGCGAACAGCCTGTCGATTCCTTCCATCACTCCGCCCGCCGCCAACAGCGCCACTTCATAACTCTCCGGGCAGATAGCAGTGTCCGGATTCAGGTAGCTTATGCCCCGCGTGTATTCGCACTCTTTTTTGATATATTCGACATAAGAGCGGTCGTGGATCATCGCGATGTCCTGAGGAGAAGCCGCGCGGGGGGCCAGCCATTGTAGCCTGTCCGTCCAAGAGGCGGCAAGCAGTTCTTCTCGTATAGCCGCCACTCGACCCGGATTCTCCACATGAGCGCCTGTCTCGTGCTCCAGATACCGGTCAGAGTAAACTATTCCAATTGTGCTCATCGCGTGTCGCGTCTCCATGTGCCCGGCGGGGATTTCCACGGTGGTGGGATTGTCCGATACCGGCCATAACTTTTCTATTATATAATCGGCGGGCGGGAATTTAAAGACCGCGATTGTTTGCGCGCGCGCTACGAGTCGTCGGCGCAAACTCGGTTGAAACCGGGCGCGCTCAAGGATTCGTGAGCGATTGAAAAAAACTTCATCTGAACTAATAATAAACAAATGAGCGATGGCAAGGAAGCGCGCGGAGGCGCTCTGCGCGACAATTACGACAGGAACATCACCTATCTGCGAGTCTCGGTGACCGACCGTTGCAACATGCGGTGCGTTTATTGCATCCCCGAAGGCGCCGAGTTTATTCCGCACGAAGAGATTCTCACGTACGACGAGATAGAGAGGATTGTGAAGATTGGCGCGGGCGCGGGCATTAGGAAAGTCCGCCTCACCGGCGGCGAACCGTTGGCCAGAAAGAATGTGGAGCGTCTTGTGGCCCAGCTCTCGCGGATCGATTCTCTGGAAGACCTCTCCCTGACCACAAACGGGCTGCTGCTGGCGGAGAAAGCCGAGGCGCTCGCCGCGGCGGGGCTGAAGCGCGTCAACGTAAGCCTCGACACTCTCGACCCGGCTAAGTTCAGCGAGATTTGCAGGCGGGGAGACATCGGCGCGGTCATCGGGGGGATACGATCGGCGGGCGCGGCGGGGCTGCGTCCCGTTAAGGTTAACGTGGTGGTGATGCGCGGTCGCAACGAACACGAGGCCGCCGACTTCATCAGGTTTGCTCTCGACGAGGGCGTGGTCGTCAGGTTCATCGAGTACATGCCTTTCAACCGCGACGAGGAATGGCGCGCCAGATACGTTTCGCGCGACGAAACCATCGCCTCTCTCGGCTCCCTGATAGACGCTTCCGACGGGGGAAGAACCGACCCTAGCGCGCCGGCGAGATATTTCAAAATCAAAGGTTCCGACGCCTCGGTGGGTTTTATCAGCCCGATATCGCACGGGTTCTGCAACATGTGCAACAGGATGAGGCTCACCCCCGGAGGCCAGTTGCTTGCCTGCCTGTTGTCTCCTTCCGGAGTGGACCTGAAGTCGATAATTCGCGCCGGGGGCTCAGACGACGAGATACGCGACGCGTTCAGGCTGGCGGCGGAATCAAAGGGGCCGAGGGGCAATTTTCCGGACGCCTCGCGCCCAATGCACACCGTCGGCGGATGAGACGCAGGCGGTCGGGCGTTCGCAAATTTTAAGGAGAGTAGTTATGACAGGAGAGATAGTTTCGGTGAACGTGAGCGCGGGCAAGGGCGAGCGAAAGAAACCCGTCGAATCCGTCGAGTTGCGAATCGGACACGGCATTGAGGGAGACGGGCACGCCGGCCCCGATCCGGTCAGGCAGGTGAGCATGCTCGCGCTCGAAAGCATAGATAAAATGCGCGCCAAAGGTTTGGACGTCAATCCCGGCGACTTCGCTGAAAATATCACCACCAAGGGACTGAATCTCTGCGGGTTGCCCATAGGGACCCGTCTGCGCAGCGGAGCCGTCGAATTGGAAGTCACCCAGATAGGAAAGGAATGCCACGACCGATGCGCGATATATTATCAGGCGGGCGACTGCGTCATGCCTCGCGAGGGCATTTTCGTGAAAACAATAACTCCCGGATTTCTCCGCGCGGGCGACGCCATTTCGATTGTCGAATAATGACCGGATTGATTGCGTCGTCAGGAATTGAATAAAAAAGCGTTTGCGTTTTTGTGAAAAAATTCCGTCGCGATTCAGAAACTCATAGTCACGTTTATTCCCGTTTCCATCACGCGGTCCTGTTCCGGTTGTTTCAGTTGAATTGTGTTGTTTCTCGGATATGTCGTTCTATACCAGAGGTCCACTCTTGAAATGTCAGTCAATCTGTATCTGTATGAAAAGTTCGACTTATACTTTCTGCCCTGCGGAACTAGGCCGGCTATGGTGGTGTTCACTTCGTCAGCGTTCGTGATGACGTTCAGCCTGATGTCGTCGAACCCGAAGATATACGTCAAGTCGGATTTTTTCGATGTTCTCCAAGACATTTCATACTCCTGAGTTTTCATGCCGAATCTTAGCATTATGAAAAGGTCCTTAGAGTCGTATGTGGGCGAATCGGGATCGCAATCTGTGATGCCGTTGCCGATGAATATGTCAACTTTATTGCCTTGATCGTCTAAGAGTTCCGTTATGTTGCCGTCGATGCAGGTCGGGCCGAGGCCGGCTTTGACTATGCTGTATTTGCCGGACAAGGTTATCTTGTCGGTAAGGTAATAAGTAAGCTTGTTGTCGAAGTAAGAAAGCTTAAGAAGCGCGTCCGGGTCTCTGTTGTTAAGCCGCTCGAACAGGTTGAAGTTGACGAGGATAGCCATGTCCCCGTTGTCGACAACCGCTCCGGTGTCGAAATACATCGGTTTCCATTCGCCGCCTGTAACATACAGTATGTCGTTCTGGAATTTCTTTTCAGGTTTTTTGAAAGTCCCGCGCGCAAGATAGACTTCGAGACTCTGCAGGTTTATCGGCAGGATGTCTATTCCGAAGCTTGACATGTCGAAACCCGGCAACCCGAAGTATCTGGAAACGAATTTTTCTCCCAGCCGCATATATCCGAGGGGGAATATCTGCACCGGGCCTTTCGCATAGTCGAACAACAGATAATACGCGTCGTCCTGCGCGGTCTGGCTGGGAAGCTCCAACCATGTCTTATATTTGTTTTCCAGCAGGAAGTCGGAGCCGGTTATAGGAGAGAACGCGAGTTTGTATCCGTCTTTTTTATACGTGCTGTGACCGTATTCGGCGGTGACCTGCAAGCCCGGCACGAATGACAGTGGATACCTCAGGAATATGCTGTTGACGGAGTTTTTCATCGGCGGCTTAAAAAACTTGTGGTCGCCTACTTCCAGATCCCCTCCGATATCTTTATTGGTCTGATACCAGTTTCCATACCATGACGGAGTTATATCGTTGTGGTAGTCTTCCCATGTGGCGATCCGCGTGAAAAGCAGAAGCGAGCCGGGGTTTCCGAATATGCTTGTCTGAAGGCTGTGCGCCTGTATGTATTCCCGGTTGAAATAGGAGTCCGTCTGCCATTGGGACAATGTTACGCCTTGGCTGGCTCCGGTTTTAATGTAGTTCTTGCTGAACGAGGTTTCCCTGATTTTCCCAAAATTTGATTTGATGGAGTAATCGTTAAGAGAGAATTCCATGCTTATGCCGTCGTATTTTACGCCCATGCCTGTTAGGAACCAAGCGCCGAAAGCGACTTCTCCAGCGGAGAAATTCCTTAAGGAAAAGTTCCTCTGACTGCTCGATGTAAGGTTCTGATATTGAATAAGAAATCCGTCGCTGGCGGATGTTAGCTTCGACCTAAGAGTCATGTCGTCGTTTTTCCGGGGCTTGCTGTAAAGGTCCAGAGTCAAGCCCTTGCTTGATAGAGCGTATGAGTCATGGTCGTCGTCGCCGTCGTCTGAAACATCCGTGACGTGTCTGGACGAGTATCCCGCGCTGGCGCTGCCTGTGACCTTAAAACGTTGCTGGTCGTCCTTGAGCCTGTCTATTTCTCTCTTATTCGTCAGCACCTGTTTCCTGACATCCGCGATGTCTTTTTTAATGTTCTTTTCAAACTCTTTAACCACATCCTTTTCGACGTAGTCAATAAGGGCTTTGAGAATATCGACGTCTTTTTCAGTCAGTTCGACCGACTTGGCTAAGTTTTCAAACTGTTTGGGAGGCTTGACGGGTTTTTTTTCGGGTTCAGGCTTAGGAGTTTCCGCCTGTTGCGGGGTAGCGGCGGGCGCGGCGGGAGTTTCCACTGGAGTTTGCGCCGGGGCGGCTTTTTCCAGAATAATCTGCATCTCTGCCGGGCCTCTGCGCTGGAATCTGACGTCCGGTTGTTCTCCGCGAGGGTCTCGCCAGACGATTTCGCCGGTTTTTGGAGGTCGTGGCTGTGCGGAGACGGGAACGGCGGGCGCGGTGGAGGGTTGTGCGGGCGCTTCCACAATCATCGCCCCGGCGGACGGCGTTATCAACGCGCCCCGCGCGTCCGGCGCTATCGCCGCCGGGGAGGCCGCCGGGATTGTTGTGAACTTCCCTTCCGCCACATACCTGTTATAGTTGCTTACCAGTTTTGCGATTATTACAGACAACTCGTAGCGGGTGACGGGCCGGTCGCCTCTGAAATAACCGTCCGCCTGTCCGTCCATCAGCCCGATATCGATAAGATACTCCACCGCCTGATACGCCCAATGGTCCCTCGGCACGTCGTCAAACGCGCCCGGCGCGGACGCTGCCACAGGAGCGACCTGCCACAGCGGTTTAAGATTGGGCGATGTTTTTTCGTTTTCGAGGAAATCCAGCGTAAAAGGGTCTTCCGCCCATGCGGCTGAAGACACCGGCGCGCAGACAGCCAGAACCGCCGTTGCCAGAGTCGCGACAATTGCAGATATAACAGAAAATCTCATTTTCAGCGTTACAGCCGATTCTCTATATTGTTGTAACTTGCCCGCCCGCGCTCAACACAAAAGCGTCGCAACCGTGATTCAGTATTGTATATAACATTACTTATTAAAACAATATAGAAATGTCTTCTAAGTCCATTTTTTTAGGTAATTGCTTGGTTACTAAAAAAACATCCAGATTCATTATTAATCGAGTCAATTAATTATTGAAGCGAGCAAGAAATGCTTAAAGCGATGAAAATGGATTCCCTCGTTCGAGGGAATGACGGCGATGGAAAGTTATTCCGCTCCCGGTAAAAAACGAGTCTGTTTTGAATGGTTTTTATTGACTGTAAACCCGCCTGTAGTCAGTCATTCCTCCGATGAGGTTGTAGACATTCTTGAATCCGGCCTTTACAAGGAAATCGGCGGCTGCCGCGCTGCGTCTCCCGGTTCGGCAGACGACCGCGATATCTTTATCTCTCGGCAGTTCAACGTATCTTTGCGAAAGCTCAGCCACAGGGATGTTCAAGGCGTTTTTAATCGGAGCCGGGCCGGAGACAAGTTCTTCCGGATTCCTCACATCGAGAATCACTATGTCTTTTCCGGCGGCCATCATCTCGTTAAGCTGCTGGGAGTTTATGTTCGTCCAGCCGGTTGCGGCGGGCGGAATCGCTTCAGACTCTGTCGAGGGGGCCGCCGCAGGCTGGGCCGGCCCGGCTGTCTCAGTCTCCGGCGCGTTCCCTTTGTTCTTGTTCGTTCCCGAACATCCTGCCGCAATCGGGACAATCAGGCAAATCGCGGCCACCATGCCGATTATTCGTTTTTTCATGAGGTTCTCCTTTTAGGTCGGATATATTTTGATGAAACACCATAGTTGCCCCGAACGTTTCTTTTTAACTGACCATATTCTACATCTCTCAGGGGTGGTCTTGAACAGAGGCGGAATAATTTCGAAGGGTAGAGAGCCGAAAGAGAGTGTTTACATGGATGCCTGTTCGGATAAGAATATACGCGCCGGACGAAAAGCCGTCTTGTGGCGGGAAACGGAGATTGGGTGATGCCTATTTATAGTTTCGAGGGACGACGACCGAAAATTGACGCGAGCGCGTGGGTTTTCCCGAATGCGGTGATAATCGGCGACGTGACTCTCGGACGCGAAGTTTACGTGGGAGCCGGGGCGATTCTCCGGGGGGATTACGGCTCAATCGAAGTGGGAGACGGGAGCGCGATAGAAGAAGGAGTGATAATACACGCCCGGCCGGAAGACAGGACGTCTATCGGCAGAAACGCGATGCTGGGGCACGGCGCGATGGTTCACAACGCCGTCATTGAAGACGACGCGGTAATCGGGATGCGGGCTGTGGTTAGCGATTATTCGAGAGTCGGCGAATGGGCCATAATCGGGGAGGGCGGGCTGGTGAGAAACAACCAGATTGTTCCTCCGAGAACGGTCGCCTTGGGCGTCCCGGTCAAGGTTGTAGGCGATATCAAGGAGAATCATATTCAGATGTGGACATGGGCGAAAGAGTTGTACAGGGGGCTGGCGCGCAGGTATCCCGCTGGTCTTGAAAGAATCGATTGAGGCCGGTTTTTCCTCAATAGTCTCTGTTTCGAGTTATTCTTCTCTGCCGCCGACGACGAGGCGTTTGACCCGGATGTGAGGGCCGCCGTTGTCCACAGGCGCGCCCTGTCCGTTCTTTCCGCACGTGCCGGGGGATCTCAGATGGAAATCCCCGCTAACGGCGTCCACGTTTTCCAGCGCTTCAAGCACCATGCCGGACACCGCGACGTCCCTCAGCCTTTCGTGGAGCGCTCCGTTGCGGATCAGCCAACCCTCCGCCGCCCTGCACGTGAACTGCCCGGTCTCTGTGGACACGTAGCCGCTGAGCGCCCCCTTCAGCAGGATTCCCCGGTCCAGCGCGGACACCATTTCATCGAGGGTGGAATCGCCGGGCGCGATGAACGTATTGCTCATTCGCACTATCGGCCTGTTGGCCGCGCTTTCCGCCCGCGCGCTCCCGTTCGGCTCCGCCCCGAATTTGGCGGCCGTCTCCAGCGAATGCAGAAACTCTTTTACGATTCCTTTCTCCACCAGAACGCGCTTGCGCCCGGCAACCCCTTCGGAGTCATACGCGTAAGAACCCCACGCGCCGGGCAGCGTCGAATCGTCCACTATTGTGACGAGTTCGGAGCCTATTCTTTTTCCCATCCTGTCGGCGATTATCGATTCGCCTGACCACACGAGGTCGGCCTCGGCGTTGTGGCCGAACGCCTCGTGAACGAACAGTCCGGTGATGCTGTGGTCGAAGATGACGGGGTATTCTCCGGGAGGGGCGGGGGAGGCCGACAGCAGGTCGACCGCTCGCCGCGCCGCTTTTATCCCGAACTCTCCCGGCTCAAGAGCTTCCACTATCTCGTATCCGGCCAACCTGCCGACGCTCTCGTATCCAGTCTGCCGCAGTTCGCCGGAGCGCGCCACCACGTTTACCGCCGCGCGCGCCCGCGACGTTTCCATCTCAACGTATGTTCCGTATGTGTTTGCCACTCTGACAAAAGAAATCCCGTCGAAATAGGTGAGCCGGGTGTTCTCGATTCTCGAATCGAACTCGCGCGCCGAGCGCTCGTGCGCGAACATGTCCTTCACTTTTTCTGACACCGGAACAGAGTCCGGACGCCTTTCGGCGGAGGCGGGGACGGACGCCCTCGACGGCGCGACGCGGGCCACGGAGGCGGGTTCGGCGACGTGCGGAGCGGCTGCTTGCGCGGCTTCGAGCGCCTCTTTCAGGCATCTCCTTGCCGCAGCCTCGTCGTCGTCGTTCGTGGCGGAGAATCCCCATGCGCCTCCCACCAGCGTTCTAACGCCTATGCTTCGCCCTCGCGACGAATGCACTTTTTCCGTCCGCCCGTCCTGTATCTGTATCATCGTCGAGCGCCCTTCGCCTCTTCTTGCGTCGGCGAATTCAGCTCCAGCCGCTATTGCTTCATCCATCAGGTTCGAGAGCAATTTTTCCATTTTTCAACCTCCGCTGCCCGCCGCCGGGGCGCCGGGAATAAAAAAGGGCGGGAGTGATTTCCCCCGCCCTTTGTTCATCCATTTACAACTGTTTTCACTGGTCCTTTATCGTCATTTTCATCTTCGTCATCTGTTTGGCGTCAAGCGCCGTTCCGCCGCCGATAACCTGAATGACCGTGTCGGCGCCGAAATCGAGAACTGCCGGGTCGAACGGGAGCACGCCTTTGGCGCTCGCGACCGCGATTTTCTTGCCTTCTTTTACCGCAATCATGTTTGCGCTGCCGTGGCAGGCGCTGCAGTTGAGGGCTTTCTTCGTCACGTTGTGCGTGTAGTACGGCTCGACGGACACGAAGGTTTTTCCGCCGTCAAGCTTGATGGTCTTCACGCGGCCGGTCGTGATTTTTCCGTCTGCGTTTATGAGCATCGTCCAGTCCATCTTCGGAGTGAACACGCCTTTGTAACCGGACTTCGCGAAATCCGCAAACTTGCCGTCGAACATGGAGATGGAGGCTTCGACATGGCAGGACTGGCAGGCCAGTTTGCCTTTGTGAACTTTGTGGGCTTTGATTTCCTGATTCTCTTTGTGGCAGTTGAGGCAGGAGGCCTTGATTGCTCCGGCGTCGCTCTTCGTATTGAAGCTGCCTTCGTTGCCGTGGATATCGTCGAAGCCCTCGCCGATATGGCAGTCGTTGCAGATCATCTTGCCTTCATGGATGTCCAGTTTGCCCGCCGCCTTGCTCAAATCGAAAGAAGCGGCAATGCTCTGGTGGCAGCCGAGGCAGGTCTTCGGGTCGCGCGTGTCGGCGGCCTTCATGCTCGTCACGTGGCAGGCTTTGCAAGTGGTTGTGTGGCAGCTTTTGCAACCGAGCGTGTCGTATTCTGCCTTGGTCAGGCTCTTCAGCCCGCCGGCGGCATCGTACCAATGCTTCAACCCCGCGCCCGTCTTGTGAAGGCTCTTCGTGTGGAACTTCGTGTTAGCTTTCGCCGCGTATGCCGCTGACACGAAAGCCGCGAGCGCAAGCGCAACCATTGCGGACATCGCGATAGCTTTTGTTGTTTTCGACTTTTTCATCTCTCGCACCTCACCCTTTCCGTTTGTCGCTCTTCTATGTATATGAGCGGCTGTTTTCTTACATCTATCTTAAAAAAAGCGCGCGAACGACCAAATTCCCGCTCCGCACAGAGGCTAATAATATTACAGAATCGCTCCGGTTGTCAATTCTACTTTAAAAACCAGCGGCGTCTTTCCCGCGGCCCCGAAAAAACCTCTTTTCACGCCGGTTTTTGTGCCTGATGTGTTTTTTTAGAGCGCTTTTTCGTCGGACGCATGCCCAATCAGCCGGGGCGTGTTGAATATATATGATGTTTCTTAACAGTAGAACGATGGGATAACGAAGGATAAAATGTGCGGCAGTTTCGGTTCTGGCGGCGTTTGCGGTTGAGCTAGCATCGGTCGGCGCGCGGTCGGGTTCGGGTTGAATAAAGGGGAGGGGGCAATTACAATATCGGCGGTTGTGATAGAGAAAGGAAGTTCGAGCGGCGATGCCGGAGATAAGGCTTCATGGCAGGGGCGGACAGGGCGCGGCGCTGGCGTCGAGGCTTCTTGCGGAGGCGGCGTTCATAGAGGGGCGGCACGCCCAGTCGTTTCCGGCGTTCGGGCTGGAGAGGCGGGGCGCGCCGGTGACGGCGTACACGCGGATACAGGATACTCCAATACTTAATCATAGCAAGATATACGCGCCCGACGCGGCGGTGGTTCTGGACGCGACGTTGCTGAAGCTGGCGAACGTTGCGGAGGGGCTGAAGCCCGGCGGGCTAGTGGTGATAAACACGGACAAGGGGCCGGGCGAACTGGGGCTGCCCTCCGGGCTGAGGGTGGCGGCGGTGAACGCGGGCGCGATAGCGGCCGAGCGCGGGCTGGGGTCAAGATTGGCGCCGATTGTCAACACGGCGATTCTGGGGGCGTTCGCGGCGGTTTCCGGCGCGGTCTCTCTCGAAAGCGTTCTGGAGGCGATACGCAGGAACGTGGCGTTCAGGACTGAGGACAACGCGGCGGCGTGCGAACGGGCCGCGATAGAAGTGGAAACGGCGCTTTTATGATGGAACATCTCTATTACGACGCGGCGGCGATGGACCTGCTGAGGACGACGCGGAACACGTTGTCGAACCGGACGGGGTCGTGGAGGCACATGAGGCCGGAGTTCGGGCTGAAGGCGGCGGCGTGCGCGGCGGCGTGTCCGGCGGGCAATCCGATAGCTAGGTTCATGGCGGCGGCGTCGGACGGCAGGTTTGAGGAAGCGCTGAGGGAGTTGAAAAAGGAGAACCCGCTGCCGGGTGTGTGCGGGCGGGTGTGTCCGAGGCCGTGCGAGGCGGCGTGCAACCGGGCGGAGTTCGACGAGGCGGTAGGAACGCGCGCGGTGGAAAGGCTGCTTGGGGACATGGGGGCGGAGTTTGGGTTGTGCCTGCCCGCGACGATGGGGAAGACTGGCAAGAGGGTGGCGGTGGCCGGGTCAGGCCCTGCGGGTTTGAGTTGCGCGTATCATCTGGCGCTTTCGGGACACGACGCGACGGTGTTCGAAGCGGGGGGCGAGCCGGGCGGGTTGTTGCGTTTCGGCATACCGGCTTACAGGCTCCCGCGCGAGGCTCTGGACAGGGAGCTTGGGTTCATCGACGCGCTCGGAATAAATATGAAAACTGGATGCCGGGCGGACGCGGCGCTCGCGGCGCGGCTGCTGGACGAGTTCGACGCGGTGGTCGCGGCCACGGGAGCGCTTGTTTCTCCGGGTCTGGGCATCGAGGGCGAGGGCCTTGCGGGGTATTTCAAAGGGCTGGAGTTCCTCGCGGCGGCGAACGCGGGGGAGGCGTCCGGAATCGGCAAATCGGTCATAGTGATCGGCGGGGGAAACACGGCGGTGGACGCGGCGAGATGCGCGTTGAGGCTGGGAGCGGAAGACGTCACGGTGATGTACCGCCGGGGCCGTGAGGATATGCCGGCGTCGGACGAAGAGGTTGCCGAGGCGCAGGAAGAGGGAGTGAAGTTCGTGTTTCACGCGGCTCCGGCGAAACTCGTGGGCGAAGGCGGGCGGCTGCGCGGCGTGGCGCTGATGAGAATGAAGCCCGGCGAACCGGACGAGAGCGGGCGGCGGAAGCCTGAGCCGGTGGCGGGAAGCGAGCGGGAGGCGCACGCGGACGCCGTGATAGAGGCTGCGGGAGGTCGCGCGGACAACCCGTTCGGGCGGGCGCTGGAAGTGGACGAGTGGGGCGCGACGGATAATGAAAAACTGTTTGTGTGCGGAGACGCGGCTCCCGGGGCTAGGACGGTGGCGAGCGCTATCGGCGGAGGCAAACGAGCGGCGATAATGGCGGATGTGTTCCTCCGCGAGCTGGATATAAAGGAAGTGAAAAGGAAAGTTCTTGTCGGCGGGAACGGGGCGGCGAGCGCGGCGGCGCACAGGGAGGGCGAAGCGGCCCCCGGCGCGGACGGCTCGGTCGTCAGGTTCAAAAACGTCAACACCGCTTATTTCAGCAGGGCAGCGCGGGCGGCGAAGCTTGAGAGGCTGTCGCCGGAGGCGCGTGTCGCCGGGTTCGACGAGGTGTCGGCTGTGTGCGGGAGCGCGGCGGAGACCGCGCGGGCGGAGGCGTCGAGGTGTTTCCGCTGCGGCGAGTGCGACGACTGCGGAAACTGTCTTGTGTTCTGCCCGGACATGTCGATAATCGGAAAAGCGGCGGCGGTTGGGGCCGCTCCGGGGTTCGACGGCGATTATTGCAAAGGATGCGGCATCTGCGCGAGGGAATGCCCGCGCGGCGTGATAAGGATGATTGAGGAAGAACGATGAAGGAAGTAATGATGGGGGATGTCGCGGTGGCGCGCGGGGTGAAACTCGCGCGGGTGGAAGTTATCGCCGCGTATCCGATAACGCCGCAGACGATAATAGTGGAAGAGTTGTCCGAGATATGCGGCCGGGGAGAGCTTAAGGCGAGGTTCATCAAGGTTGAGTCGGAGCATTCGGCGCTGGCGTGCTGCATGGGGGCGTCGATGGCGGGGGCGAGGACATTCACGGCGTCGGCGTCTCAGGGCCTGTTGCTGATGCACGAAATGTTGCACTGGTCGGCAGGGGCGCGGACTCCGATTGTGATGGCGAATGTGAACCGCGCGATAGCTCCGCCGTGGAACCTGTGGTCGGATCAGACGGACAGCCTCTCCCAGCGCGACACGTCGTGGATTCAACTCTACTGCGAAAATAATCAGGAAGTGATAGACACGGTGATACAGGCGTACAGGATAGCCGAGACGGTGTATCTACCCGTGATGGTTGTGCTGGACGCGTTTATCCTGTCTCACACGTCGGAAGTTGTGGCCGTGCCGGAGCAGGAGGACGTCGACCGGTATCTGCCGCCGTTCAAAGCGGCGCTGACGCTCGACACGAACGACCCGCGCGCGTTCGGAAGCATTTCCGGGCCGATAGAGTATCAGAAATTGAAGATGGCGCGGCACGAGGACATGATGGGAGCGGTCGAAGTCGCGCGGCGGGCGGACATCGAGTTCGGCGAGATATTCGGAAGAAAATACGGGATAGCGGAGCGGTACAGGTGCGAGGACGCGGAGCTGATACTGCTGACTTCGGGCGCGCTCGGAGGCACGGCGAAGATAGCGGTGGACGCGCTGAGGGAATCCGGCGCGGCGGTCGGGGCGCTGAGAGTCAGGCTGTTCAGGCCGTTCCCGGCGGACGACATAGCGGACGCGATAGGCGGAGCGCCGAAGGTGGCCGTAATCGACCGCAACCTCTCGGTGGGCGCGGGAGGAATTTTCGCGCAGGAACTGAAGGCGGCTCTGTATGACAGGGAGCGCAGGCCGGCCGTGTTCGGGTTCACAGGCGGTTACGGCGGCGGAGATTTCACGCCTGAGGTGGTCGAGAAGATAGCGCGGCGCGCCCTTGAGATGGACAAACCTGATTCTCCGACGCTGTGGGAGGCGATCCCATGAAGCGCGCGCGGATGGAAAACGAACTGGTGAGCAAAGGGCATGTGGCGTGTCCGGGTTGCGGCGCGGCTCTGGCCATGCGCTACGTCCTGAGCGTTCTGGGACCGAAAACGATTATCGTGCTGCCCGCCTGTTGCTGGTCGGTGATAACGAACCGGCATCCCGAATGCTGCCTCGAAGTCCCGGTGTTCCACACCGCTTTCGAGACGGCGGCGTGCGTGGCGTCGGGGGTGCGCGCCGCGCTCGAAGTCAAAGGCGACAACGACACCAACGTGCTCGCGTGGGCGGGAGACGGGGGCACGTTCGACATCGGGCTTCAAGCGCTGTCCGGCGCGGCGGAACGCAATGACGACATAATTTACGTCTGCTACGACAATGAGGCGTACATGAACACCGGAGTGCAGCGCAGTTCCGCCACCCCGTGGGGCGCATGGACGACCACCACACCGGCGACCCACTTCAAAGGGCAGGAAAAGAAAAATATCATGGAGATAATGGCGGCTCACAGGATTCCCTACGCCGCCACCGCGTCGATATCTATGCCGGAAGACCTGATGGCGAAGGTCGAGCGGGCGAGGGACACGCGGGGAACGAGGTTCCTGCACATATTCTGTCCGTGCCCGACGGGGTGGCGCTCGTCGCCGGACCTGACGATAGAGCTTGCGCGCGCGGCTGTGGAAAGCCGGGCGTTCCCGCTGTATGAAATCTTCGATGGCGCGAAGAGAAGGCTTTCTCTCGACCCCGCGCCGCCCGCGCCTGTGGCCGACTACATCCGCCCGCAGGGAAGGTTCAGACATCTCGACTCCGAGCAGATAGAAGCCATCCAGAACCGGGTGGACGAAGAATGGCTCAGCCTCCTCCGGCTCATCGAAAACAACCCCGCTTGATTGCGGGACGCTAATGCTTAAATGAATTCGTTCGCAAGTTTGCGGCGCAACCGTTTTTTGCAAAAATCGGTTTCCCCGCGCCCCTTCCGAAAAACTCCTAATCAGCCGATTTTGTTGAACTTCGTTCAATGCAAAATCGGCGTTATCGGCGAATCCGGGTTCAACTCTGTCGGGTCGGCACGGGATTCATTCAAAGACAGTTTCTGTTATTGCTGATTTTGATATTCGCGGATTCTGTTTTTCTCGACAATCCAGAGTTTGCCTTCCAACGAACGCTCTTTTAAGGTCGATAAGAACATTTCAACCATCTCGCGGATGTCGGAAATGGCAAGTTTTGACGGCAATCTGAAAAAAACAATCCCATGGCTTGTGAGCGGCGAAAAATTGATAATGTTGGAAAAGTCTTTGTCCATCGTGACAAGACAACGTTTTTCCGACTGGCAGATTTCAAACAACGCGGCGTCGGTCGCGGCGCACAGACCTTCCTCCAGCACGGTGGTTGTCTGATGTCCGTATGCGTTAAATACGGCGACAAACTTAGGACTGAAGTTCTCATCCAATTTGAATCTCATACGGCTGTCGTTTCCATTGATATATCGACGTATCTTTCGCGGGACATCTCCGCGCCATAAGCTATGCAAGCGAGAATATCTTCGCGCGCTAGTTGCGGATATTCCGCGAGAATATCTTCTGCTGTGGCTCCGGAAGCCAGCAGATCAAGAATCATGGAAACCCATATTCTATGACCTTTGACGCAAGGTTTGCCGAAGCATGTGTCGGGATTGATTGAAATCCTGTTTAGTAGAGCCTGCTTTTCCATTAACATCGCCTCCGATCGCGCCTCATTGCCAGATTGTAGGCATTTCGACTTTCTTCAAACGATTGGCGGGTTGGCGCGCTCATTGATTCTCGTCAAGTTCATCCCCGCATGCGTCGTTTTGCCATTCTCGAACTATATTGTAATTGTAACACAAGAAACAGCCAGAAGAAACGATTAAACAACCCCGCTTGACGGCTGGGCAAAACCCATTATAATTGAACAAATATTCATATATGCGGGAGGCGGAATGAAAAAGGATTCTACCGTCTGCGAAGAGTTCCGCGTCCATCGCGGAACCGTCGCCAAGGTCAAGAAGATGCTCGGCGACGACGCCCTGTTCGCGAGGCTGGCCGAGTTCTACAAAGCTCTCGGCGATCCGACGCGCGCGAAGATTCTGTACGCGTTGTCGGTGTCCGAGCTTTGCGTTTGCGACATAGCGGAAATAATCGGGATGAGCGATTCGGTGGTGAGCCATCAGTTGAGAATATTGCGCAACATGCGGCTGGTGAAGTTCCGGAAGGAAGGCCGCTCGGCTTTTTATTCGCTCGACGACAGGCACATCGAGGTCCTTCTCATGCAGGGGATGGAACACGCGAAAGAGCGCTGATTTTTTTTGATGAAAATATGAATAGTTGTTCAAATATAACACATCGGAGCGCGGGCGATGTCGATTGCGGATAATGTCGCGAATGATGGAAAACGGAAGGCCGGGGCGGACTGTCCGGCGTGCGCGGCGGCTATGTCCGGCGGGCCGGATAAGAACGGCGCGGCGCTCATTTCATGGCCGCGCAAACGCAACGCTCTCAGGACTGCCGCTGCGGGAGCGTTGTTCGCTGCGGGCGCGGCGGTGGAGAACTTAACTTCCGCGCCGAGGCTCATGAGCGTGGCAATATACGCCGCAACGCTCATTGTGGCCGGCGCGCCTGTGTTTATCGGAGGGGCGAAGTCCATTCGCGCGCGCTCGCTGGACATGAACGCGCTGATGAGCATCTCCATTACGGGAGCCGTCCTTATCGGGGCTTGGGAAGAGGGCGCGATGGTCGTCCTCCTGTTTTCAATTGCCGAGATGATAGAGGAATACACTGTGTCGAAAGCGAACAAGTCCGTCGAGGCAATGCTTGAGTTGACGCCTGAGACCGCGCTGATAAAGACACCCGGCGGCGAGCGCGAGACGCCTGTGTCGGAGATAAGGCCGGGCGACGTTGCTATTGTCAGGCCCGGAGATAGGATTCCGGTGGACGGCGTGGTGGTTTACGGCGGCACGACTGTCGATCAATCGGCGGTGACAGGCGAATCTATGCCGGTCGCGAAGACGGCGGGCGACATGGTGTTCGCGGGAACCATCAACGTTGACGGAGCGGTGGAGATAGAGGCGACCAAGGAGTCCGGGGAAACGATGATAGCGCGTATCAGAAAGATGGTCGAAGAGGCGAGACAGAGGAAAGCGCCCGCGCAGGCGCTGATAGACAGGTTCGCGAGGGTTTACACGCCTGCGGCGGTGGCGGCGGCGGCGGTTGTGGCGGTCGCGCCCGTCGCGTTTTTCGGAGAGCCGTTTGAGAAATGGTTTTACCGGGCTTTGGTGATGCTGGTGATAGCGTGTCCTTGCGCGTTAGTGATATCGACGCCGGTGGCGATAGTGGCGGCGTTGGGGGCGGCGGCGCGCGGCGGAGTCCTTGTCAGAGGCGGCGCGCATCTGGAGGCAATCGGCCGCGCTCGCGCCTTCGCTTTCGACAAAACAGGCACGCTCACTCGCGGAGAGCTTCGCGTTTCAGCAGTCTCTCCTCTCGGCGGTCATTCCGAAAGCGAGACAGTTCGCGCCGCCGCCGCTCTCAACCGCCGTTCGGAGCATCATATCGCGTCCGCCATCTTGGAAAAAGCGCGCGACTCCGGCCTTGCGCCGCTCGAAGCCAGCGACTTCAAATCCGTCAGGGGCCGGGGCGTCTCAGGCATGATTGGCGGAGAGCTTTTCTTCGCGGGCAACCTCGCTTTCATCGCTGAAAACGGCGTTCCGCTCGCCGGACTCGAACGAGCGGTTGAAGATTTGGAATCCGGAGGAGCGACGGTAATCGCGGTGGCGTCAGCTTCGGAGGCCATAGGTTTAATCGCGATAGAGGACGAGCCGCGCGCGGAAGCCGCAGCCGCGTTGCGGGAGATTAGGCGGGCGGGCGCGCACGAGATTGTTATGCTCACCGGCGACAACCTTTCGGCGGCGCGCCGCGTCGCGGACGCGGTCGGCGTCGATAGCTTCGAGGCCGGTCTGCTGCCGGACGAAAAACTCGAAGCCGTAAGGCGATTGATGAAGAAACACGGCATTGTGGCGATGGTGGGCGACGGTGTGAACGACGCGCCCGCGCTCGCGGAGGCTGCGGTCGGCATAGCTATGGGTGCGGCAGGCTCGGACGCGGCTATCGAAACAGCGGACGTCGCCCTCGTGTCCGACGACATCGCGCGCATACCGTTCCTGATGCGTCTGGGCGCGGCGACCCTTTCCGTCATAAAACAGAACATAGCATTCTCCATAGCGCTGAAGGCGGCGTTTCTGGCTGCGGCGGCGTTCGGGTCTGCCACCCTCTGGATGGCGGTGTTCGCGGACACAGGCGCTTCTATTATCGTCGTCCTGAACAGCGTCAGGCTGGCGCGCGCCGGAGTTGTAGCCCGCAAGCGCGCCACCACCCGCACGTCCTTAACCCGGATTCGTCGATAGAGCCGACGAATCGGGGCGATTTTCATAGCGGCGAACTCACGCACAAAGCAAGTTTGTGCGTGCCACCCAACATTTTACCGTAGGGGCGGGGCTTGCCCCCGACCTGTCTCTGTTATCGGGCGGTGGCAAGCCCCGCCCCTACCGCAAAAACGCGCCTTGCGCCTCGCATTTCATCCGCTCTGAACAATCGCTCCCGAATCCTAATGACGGATTCGGCCTTAACCATGTCGGTTTCCTAAGAAAAATATATAATACGTGGAACAACAGACCTACCGCCTCTGTCAAATCAGATGAGGCGGGAACACATGTCAAGGCTAGCGATGGAAGCCGGACCTGCGCCGAAGGAAAATTACGCCGTCATGACGGACGAGGATATTGTCGCGCGCGCTCAAACGGGCGACACCGAGGCTTTCGACGCTCTGGTTCTGCGCTATCAGGACAGGGTGTATTCATACGCCCGGCGGATGCTTCGCGACCCGGAGACCGCCGCTGAAACGGCGCAGGACTGTTTTCTCAGGGCCTACCGCTACATCGGCGGGTTCAAGGGCGACTCGAAGTTCAGCACTTGGTTTTATACTGTGGTGACGAGCACCTGCCGGAACGCGGCGGCGTATCACGGCCTGAGGGACAGGCGGCGGGAATCCCCGGCTCCGTCGGGAGAGAACGATTTTTCGCCCGACCCGCTGGACCGCGCGCCGGACTCTTCTTTTGCCCCTCACGCGCTGGTAGAGCGCGGAGACCTGCGCGCCTCCATCGTCCGAGCCATCGAATCTCTGCCGGAACAGCACAGGCAGATAATCGTGCTCAAAGACATCAACGAGTTTTCTTACGAACAGATAGCCGGGATACTGAAATGCAGGCTCGGCACAGTGAAATCCAGAATCGCCCGCGCGCGCGCGGCGTTGCGCGAAAAACTTGAGGCCGCGGGCGTGACCGGACCGGAGTGTGATGAACGATGAACTGTGAGAGAATTGCCGCGCTGATGGACGCGCTTGTCGACGGAGAGTTGTCCGCCGCCGAAGCGATCGAGGCAGCGGAACACCTGTCGAAATGCGCAAGCTGCCGGGCGGCGGAGAGAGCGCGCGCGGAATCGGTCAGGCTCGTCCGCGAGCACGGCGCGGAGCGCGCGCCAGACGGGTTTGCCGAATCTGTGAAAAGAAAACTCGCCGTTCAGCCCGTCCCCGCGATGTCTGTCCGGACTCCGAGCCGGAAACGGTTTGTTTTCTCGCCTCCCGCGTGGGCCTCTCTCGCGGCTTCCTTCGTGTTGCTTCTCGCTTCGGGTTTCCTAATCCGCTCTTTCGTTGTCTCTCCTTCGGGAAACATCGCGACGACGGATAAATCAATATCAGTATTAAGCGAAGCTCCCGATCCGAGATTTTCCGCGCCCGCGCCTGAAGTTCAAACTCCGCCGGAACCGGGATTCGCTCGCGAAGATTCCGCGGCGAACGCCTCCGACGGCGGATCGGCTCTTGCCGACGAAGATTTACGGGCCGCCGCGCCTGAGGCCGCAGCGCCTGCGGACGCGTCCGCGCCGCCAGCCGCGCCGGTCGAGGAAATCGTTCTCCTTGCGGCGTCCGCAAGGGCAGGGGCAGGGGCGGTCGTTCTAGGGCCGTCCGAGGGAGCGCGCATGGCCGCGGCGGCTATCGCCGAAAGGCAAATCGCCTCGCCGCCCCCCCAGCCCGCGCCTCAACCTGAAGCCATTCGCCGCCGCTCTTCAGACGACATGCCGGCTCAACCCGAAGCAGTTTCGTCCGGCAGAGCGCCTGCGCCTCGAATGTCCGACCCCCGCCCAACCTCCCGGCCCGCCTCGCCCGCGTCAGCTTTTTCTTCCGAGCCGTTCACCCTTGTCGCCGCCAAGCAGTTGCGCGGCGAACTTTCCCCCCGCTCAACTTTTGACTCCTTTTCAGCTATGGCGTCGGACCCGGCGTCTAGTCTTTATGAAATTGAGATGCCGGACGGCGGCAAAGTCGTTTACAGGTTCGCGCCTCCGGCGGGCGAGGAGTCTCAGCCTCATTTCGACCACAAGGCCGCTAGAGCTTCGGACGCCTACACCGCCGACAACCCCGTCGCCGCTGCGGTCGAATGCGAAAAAATCGTCTCCTCCGCCCTCTCCCGCAAACCCGGCGAGCAGAACCAGTGGCAGAGAACCGAATCGAGGATAATCGTAAAAGGCTCATTCGAGACCCTGAGGCGGTTGCGGCTGGAAATCATGAAGAAATTCGAGCCTGCTCAGGCCGCCGAATATTCGGCCCGCGAGGAAAAAGAACTGGCCGCCTCCCGCGAATTCTCTCCCGACATGCGCGCCGTCCTCGAAATCCGCTTCATCGGCAAAAGATAACCTGCGCCGGGCGCGCCGATGTATATGGTCGCTATCGTTCCGGGATCGGATTGTTGTGAATCCGTTTGTGGAAGCCGCAGCGCGAAGTTCAACGAAACCTATATCCGTTTGGCGCAAACTTGATAGCAATACAATATTTATCACATACTTCAGACAGATGCTTATTATCGTCGTCGGCGTTGGTAACTAGGCTTTCGCGGGCGCACGTTGACATCTGTAGATTGTTTATGTCGTCGTGATCGAGCATTTGAAAATATATATGTTGAATGATTAATATTATGATCAAGTTAAAAATGAAAGATGCTATCTCCCAAATAGCTGACAACATCAATATTATGCCAGCAACCGGATCGCTAATGTTATTTAGTGGTGACCATATATAATCAATAAATTTCAGCAAAAAGTATGCGTTGGCTATAGAGATGATAATACCTAAATAGTAACACTACTGTCCGGTTAAGAAAATCGGAACAAAGAAATAGTAGCATAGAATAAGGAATAATTCACAAAAATGGAATTTTTCGATTTCAGACGGAAAATTCATTATTCAGAGGATTCCCTCCTAA
>Ga0116149_1001139_pt1 | contig 33092 bp, 34 predicted proteins | sample AD_UKC057_MetaG_FD_89787 | JGI IMG/M metagenome (GOLD analysis project Ga0116149, IMG submission 89787) | Active sludge microbial communities of municipal wastewater-treating anaerobic digesters from USA - AD_UKC057_MetaG | ecosystem: Engineered > Bioreactor > Anaerobic > Digestate | place: USA...
AAGCCCAGGCGGATACCATCTCACGGAGCGGGTATTCAAGGCCGGGCGCCATGTAAAAACGGGGCGCAAGGAGGTCATCAGTGGCGCCGATCAGTCCCTCTTCAACCGCCCTCCTGGCCAGCGCCGTGCAGGGATAGATCCGGATGCCTATCGTGATCTTGAGCGCTTCCAGGCCAAGTGAATCGGCAAACACGAGGCTTTCCTCCGCGGTTTTCATACTCTCTCCCGGCCCTCCCAGCAGAAGAAAGCCCATGCGCCTGATCCCCCGATCGGCAAACAGCCGGGACGCATGCCGCACGTCGTCCGGCGAAAAACGCTTGTTCATGGACGTGAGCATGTCTCCCGACCCGCTCTCTGACCCGAGGCTCACCTCCGCGCACCCGGCCCTCGCCATGGCGTCCGCGAGCCGGCCGTCTGTCTTCCACGGGTAAAGGATGCACCGCCATGACACACCCGGCGCTTCGGCTGCAATTGCTTCGCAGAGTTCGCGAGCATAGGCACCGGGGAGATTGAATGTGTTGTCCACGAAATAAAAGCGCCTGATGCCGGCCGATGCGCATCGCCCGAGCCACCGCGCGACAGCTGCAGGTGAGCGCTTCCTGAGCACGCGTCCCTCTATAGCCGGCGTTGAGCAGTAGGAGCAGTCCATGGCGCAGCCGCGCCTGGTCTGTACCGGCATCCAGAACTCCCGCTCCCCGTATGCTTCCGGAGGGAGGATTTCCGGACCGGGGAGCGGATAATCATCGAGATCATCTATGAAGCTCCTGGTCCCCGCAGGCGCGGTCCCGGCGCGATGCAGGAGATACGGCCCGGCGGGGTCTGCGCCCGACATGATGCGCTCCACGAGCATCGGAAACGCGCGTTCTCCCTCGCCGGGCAGTCCCATATCCGCACCCAGAAAGTCCAGCGCACTCTGCGGGAATATGCTGTACCCGGCCCCGCCCAGAATGATCGGGGCCCGGGTAAGCAGGCGGCAGCGGTCAATGACTGTTTTTACGTCCCGGAGAAGAAAATGAACTCTTTCCATCCGCTGGTCGTCAATGTTACGGACGGAAACGCCGATAACATCGGGCCGCGATTCGGCAACCGCGGCATCGAGGGCTGACATCGGATCCGGATGGCACAACAGGTCAAGCAGGCGGACCGCATGACCGGCGCTCTCTGTCGCCGAGGCGACGCAGGCGAGCCCCAGCGGCCATGCCGCCATGTTGACGTCCTCCCTGTTGGCTGATATCAGGAGTACCCGGGCGGTCGCGTTGTTCCGCATCATGCTTCGCGTCCCGTTTCTGGGGCGCTGGGCCGGTTAGCCCGCCCCGCACGCATCACTTCTTCTCCAGCAGGATGGCGTGACTGCGCCAGATGGGCTGCGGGTGGCCGGCCACCGTGAAGCCGTTACGAAGGGCCATGGCAACCGACGCATCGAAGTCGTTGCGCTTTACATGGCCCTCCGGCTCGGCGAAGAGCACTCTGCCGCCACGCCTGAGGGCACGGTTGATCTGGACAAAGAGGGACTCCCGGTTCGGGATCTCGTGGAGCACTGCAAACAGGAGAAGGAAATCAATGGTTCCGGCGAGGTCGTCAATCCCGAGAGAATCCTCGGAGCAGAGACGGTAATTCATTACCGCCGATACACCGGCTTTCTGCGCCCGCTTCCCGAGATAGCCGAGCATCTTTTTTTGGACATCAATACAGATGACATTACCCCGGGGACCCGTCATGCGCGCCATCGGGATGCTGAAAAAACCCATTCCGGCCCGGCATCCGCCACAACCATGCCCTCCCTGACGTAGGGCGAAAGAATCCTGTGCGGGTCCTGTTTTATCTTACGCAGGGGATGCACCAGGATGAACCCGGCCCACCAGGGGCATATATGCGCCATAATCTTCTCCTATATATCATGTCTGCTTTATTTTTGCATTTCCATAAACTTCTCCATCCAAATACGGGCAGATGGGCGGGTCGAGAATACCTCTCCGATGCTCATGGCGGATAACGGGTTCACCATGAACATATGGGTCGCCTCCAATCAGTACTCCGGCCGGCGCGAACGCCGCATTACACCGGATGAATGAACATCAATGGCTGTCAATAGTAAGCCATTTTCATATATTTGTCAAGAAAAGCGCGGGCTGCGTAGCCCGCGGAATGCCGCGGCGTTAGAATAGATGCTACCGGTGACAGCGGATGAAGCGCTCCACCGACCGGTCATAAGTCCGCTCGACGTCGTTCGGAAAAAAACAGGCGGGGAGCTCCCCTGCCCCGCGATGGTACTGGATGCATTCACAGCACTTTCCCTTGCGCGAGCAGGGCTCGTACGAGCAGTTGCATATGGTCATGTTGTTTTTGAGATTATCGCAGGCCACGGGAAAATACCTCCGGTGCTTGATCGTCCGCTGCGGGGCTGCGGGCAGTTATCGGTCGTTCGCTTCCTCGCGCGGGCACGCGACAAGGTAGGTCAAACCCTCCCTCGTTCCGGTTACCCGCTGTTCGTGCATGTTATAATAGTTGCATATTACGTATCCGTTTTGATACATGACATGGTTTTTACAGGTTCTGCAATCGTCAATCTTCATACACCATCCTCGGAGATCAAATCGGCCGTCTTGAAGGGCCGTTCATTGCGCGTAATAAAAAATGAATAGTTGCCGCGGGAGGCTTTCCGTGTCAAGCAAATATAATGCAGAAGGGCCAAATCCTTCGACGCGGCCGCGGTCCGCCGCTGGCCCGGGACGCGGCGCACGCGTCACCCCGAAACGCGGGACACGCATTCCCTGATAACGGGATACGCCCTGATGGAATAATAGAGCGCCGCACCGTGCAGGCCGGCGCCCGCAAGAACGCACACGTGAAAAAGGCCGTGGAAGCCGAACAGCTGCGGTCCCGGATCGGGCCGACGGAGCGCGTATACCATGCCGCCGATCCCGTACATGGCAAGACCGCCGACCAGCAGGGCTTTCATCAGGGAGAGGGGCACAAGGTGAGCCGGCGCCGTGTCAGCAACATGCCAGAGGAGAGCCATGGGCACGATTGAGATCATCCCGAGCGGCGCGTAAATTGCCACGCTGACCCAGTTCGGCGAGTCCATGAGCCTGATTTTCAGGACAATGCCGGCCGCAGCGCAGAGCGCGACCGCAGCCAGGAGGACGCGCCGCAGTTCTTCCGGGGCAAAAATATAGAGCGGGCCGACATAGGAGCCGGCCATCATCACGAAGATCGCGAGATGGTCGAGCGCGAGCCAGGCGCGCCGCCCCGTCCCGCCCGCCCCGTTCGCGTGGTACATGAAGCTCGACGCGAACAGGAGTATGTACGAAGCCCCCGTCATGCCGACCGCAACAGCAAGCGCCGTGTCATGGGCCGCTGCGATGACGACAAACAGCGCGGTCATGAATGCGCTGGCGGTCGCGCCGGCAAGGTGAGAAAACGAGTTGAAGATTTCATTTCCGGGTATGGCCATGGCTTTCCCGAACATCAGAGCAGGGGACCGCGGCAGACCTTCCTGATCCGTCGGCCGACAAGCGTGCGCCTCTCTTCATTGGTGTCACCCTTCTCTGCAGGAAATCCCGGGCAGAAACTATTGTCAAGATTATTTTAACGATCGTTAAATGTTAATTGACAATTCGCTCCTTTTACTATCTCATTGGCAGCAATCTAGATTGTTTCCGGAGGATCAATCATGGCGTACACAACCCTGCTTGTTGAAATACAGGACTTTATAGCGGTCGTCACGCTCAACCGACCGCCGATGAACTCGATCAACCTGGCAATGCGTGAAGACCTGGACAGCGCTTTCAACGCGCTGGAAAAAGACGAACAGGTCCGTGTTATCGTCCTTACCGGCGCCGGAGAAAAGGGGTTCTGCGCGGGCATGGACGTTGGAGATGTCGCGAACCTTGCCAAGGGTCCGGACGCCATTGAACTTTTCAACCGCATCGACCGGTTCCCAAAACCGGTGATCGCCGCGCTCAACGGGTTCACGCTCGGCGGCGGGTGCGAGCTGGCGCTTGCCTGCCACTTCCGCTTCATGCTCGACGGGCCCAGGTCCCGGATCGGCTGCCCGGAGGTCAACCTGGGCATCACGCCCGGCTGGGGCGGCATCCAGAGGATGGCCCGCCTCCTGGGCAGGCCAAGGGCCCTGGAGCTTATCCTGTTCAGCAAGAGGCTCACTCCCGCCGAGGCCCTGGAGATCGGGCTTGTTGAGCGCGTATTCCCGGAAGGCGGCCTGATGAGCGGTACCATGGAATTCGCCCGGGACCTCGCAAAACGCGCGCCCCTGGCTGTAAGCAGCATACTCCAGGGAATGACCGCCGGTATCGAAAAGGGTATAGAGGAAGGCCTGAAGACAGATCGGGTATGCTCTGCGCGACTGACCCAGACCGAGGACGCCAGAGAAGGCTTCATGGCCTTCATGCAGAAAAGAGAGCCGGTATTTAAGGGAAAATAGACCAAATGTGTACTAAATATGTACTAACGCAACAACAGCGCGTCTCGGGAGTAGCCGGAATAAAACTGACCGGTCAGTATTATTAATGTATTGACAAAAACCGCCCGTTGTTTATATTTCACAAAAAATAAAGAACAACCCGGTCCGCCGGTTTGTAATATCATGTGATTTGAGATGGACAACTGCAAGGTTTTAATCGTAGAGGATGATGCCCTGGTGGCATGCGATATCGGCATGATCATCGAGCGATACGGCTTTTCAGTCGCCGATACAGTCGATAATGCCGAAGCATCCATCAACGCCGTCCGCGCCACCAGGCCGGACATCGTCATCATGGACATTTTTCTGAAAGGGTCAACGGACGGCATCCAGGCGGCGGAGCAGATCAGGAAAGAGCACGACATCCCCATCATTTTCCTCTCCACCTATTCCGAAGAGCAGATCGTAAAACGGGCGACGACCCAGCTGCCGTACGGGTACCTCCTGAAACCGTTCAGGGACCTCGAGCTCGGTATTCTTCTCGACGTGACACGGAAGCGGCACCTGATCGAGCGCAATCTCCATGAAAAGAACCAGATCCTCACCCGCCGGCTGATAAAGAGCCGTGAATCGGAAACACGCCTCCAGGAGATATCTCTCGTGGACGAGCTGACCGGTGTTTATAACCGCCGCGGCTTCCATACCCTGGCAGGCCACCAGGTAGATATCGCGAAGAGAACGGGTAAAAGCATGATCATCTGCTTTTTTGACCTGGATCACATGAAGAGCATCAATGACGTTCATGGGCACGGAGCGGGGGACGAGATCATCAGGGCCGCGGCAGGCGTGCTGAAACGAACCTTCCGCACCTCGGACATTATATCGAGGTGGGGCGGGGACGAGTTCGTGGTCCTGATGATCAACGGCGAATGCGAAGACATGCAGGCCGTTGACGGGCGCATCATCAGGAACATCAATGATTACAACGAATCGGCCCGGCACAGCTACCTGCTCTCGTTGAGCTGGGGCACCGCACGGTTCGACCCCTCCTCGCATGAAGATCTGAACGACGTCATCGCAAGCGCCGACGCGGTGATGTACGGAAACAAGACAGGCAAACGGTCGTGAACCCCTACTTCCGCTCCATCTCCTTCTTGATGTACGACACGGTCGCGTTAAAATTCATCATGATCGGCATGCCCCTGTAATTCTTATATTTTTCCCTGAGCGCGTCCAGCTTCTCCGGGCTCGCGACCGCGTCCCTGATAGATGTAAAATACTCTTTCATGTCCAGGATGGCCTTCCGGTCAGACACCGGTCCATGACCCGGCACCAGCGACTTCGCGTCGAAACGTGCATACAGGTCATCCAGGTGTGTGATCCAGGACGCGATGTTGGTCCCGCTCCTCTCTATCAGGGCCGGGTGCTGGCCCAGGAAAACGAGGTCGCCGGTCACCAGCAGGCCGCGCTTCTTCAAAAACACGACCGTGTCGTTCTGCGTGTGACCGCGCCCCATGTTGCGTATGACCGCCGTCTCGTCCCCAACCGGGATGACCATCTCTTCACCGGGCTGTAGCGTCCGGGCCGGATAGGCGGCACCGCTTGAGTCCTTGTCCCACTGCTCTTTCCCGTACGCACCGGCTATGACCGTTGCCTTCGGATAGAGCGCGTTACCGCCGGCGTGGTCCGAGTGGTCGTGGGTATTGACGATGGTTATGGTGTCAGCCTTGATATCATTCCGCTGGACCTCGGCCGCGCCTCCCATCTTCGTGTCCACGATGAGGGCCGTCGCGCCGTCCTTCGTCGTCAGGGCGATAGAGTTACCGCCGCCCTTGTAAACAGTAAGAAGCGGATCGACCCTGATGATCTCGACCTTCTGGAACTGGCTGTACTGGTACCAGACGTACAATACGCCCGCGAGCAACAGGCCTGCAACTATTGAACCGGCGATTATCAGCTTCTTTTTCATGGATGCCTCCTTTCCCCCGCTTATTTTTTATTTTCCTCTTTCATTATATAGCGAAACACGCATTCCTCCGTGCCCGTTGAATGGCGGTCCTTGAGCACCAGCGTGACGTCGGGATTGTACCCTCCAAGGATCGCGTAGTCGGCATATTTGCAGTAGAGGCGCGCATAGTCGACCAGGCCCCACTTCCGCGCCGCGCCGATGAACGTGCATGCGCCGACACGCGCTTCGAGGTCGCCGTCCGGGAACGTCGGCCGTGCCGGAAAATTCTCCGCGTTTATATCCGTGTAGATGAGCCAGTTCCTGAGGGAGAGCGGCTTCCCGCGCGCCCGGACGGTCTCCGCAATCCTCCGGCCACGCTCTCTCCCGAACTCTTCGACCGCGGCCCGGATCAGCTTTTCGCCCTCTACCGGGCCCAGGCGGCCGATCACATGCTTCGCGACCGTGCCGAAGAGCTGGCCCGCCAGGCCGAAACCCGGGGTCTGGTACCTGCGTCCAAGCCCCATCCGCATGAAAAGTACGCGGACAAGATACACCAGGCTCAGTCCCTTTTTCTTTTCGCGATCCAGGTCATTCATTGAACTCCTCCCTTATACTATTTGGCCCCGGCCTTCTTCAGTATCTCGACGATCTCCTTGAAGGGTGAGCCCGGATCGTCGATTACCATGAACGAGGCGTACCCGGTCGCGGTCCTGCCCTCGTCGGACCGCGCGTTAACGTCGGCGCCGGCCTTGATTAAAAAGCGAACGATCTCCGTCTTGCCCCTGGCTGCGGCTTCCATCAGCGGGGTCCATCCCCCTTTTGCCTTCATGCCAACATCCGCGCCCTTTGAAACCAGGTATTCGGGAACCGCTGGCTCGAAGGCGCCCTTGATCGCGTGTAGGAGCGGGCTCCACCCGTCATTGTCAGTCTCGTTGACTTTCGCCCCGGCCTTTATCAAATACTTCACCGAGTCCATCTGGCCGAAATTTGCCGCAAACATGAGCGCGGTCATGCCATTGCTGTTTTTCAAATCCGCGTCCGCGCCGGCGGCCAGCAGCCTCTTCGCGACCGCGGGGAGCCCCTGGCCGGAGGCCCACATGAGCGCGGTCATGCCCTTATCACCCTTATCGTTCACGCGCGCTCCAGCCTGTATCAACAATCCGACTGTTTCCACGTAGAATTCCGGCTCCGACATGTTCTGGGACGCAAGGATAAGGGGCGTGTTTCCCTGCCCGTCGTGCGTGTTGGGGTCCGCGCCGGCCGCGGCCAGCAGCTTCAATATCTCAATGTTCCTGGCAGGCAGGGCCGCGGCAAGGGCCGAGTCCCCGTTCACGCTCTTTGCGTTTACATCAATTTTCGCATCGATGAGGAGCTTGACCATGTCCTCGTTCCCGCCCGCGCACGCGAGGTGCAGAAAACGGTGGTCAGGAGAATTAACCCGGGCGCCTGCGGCCAGCGCCGCTTTCGCCGCGGCCATGTCATTGTTCTTTATCGCGAGGAAGAGATCGTCGTCTCGGTTCGGCAGCTCTGCGGCGCCGGCCTTTATGAGCAGGGCGGCGGTTTCCGCGTCCTCGTTCAGCTTCGCATCCATCAGCGCCGTGCGCCCGGCTTTGTTTTTCATGTTCACGTTGCCGCCCCGTTCGACCAGGAGCGCGGCAAAACCGGCATTACCCGCCCTTGCCGCGAGCATCAGCGCAGTGTCGCCGTTGTTGTTCACGGCATTCACATCCGCCTTAGCGTCGAGCAGGGACCGGGCCACGCCAAGCTGCGGCTCCCTGTCAAACACGTTCATGCCGAGGACGTGCATGAGCGGCGTCATCCCGTCCCGGTCCTTCGCGTTCACGTCGGCGCGCGCCCTGATAAGGATGGCAATGATTTCGATGTTACCGCCGTCAATGGCGTACATGAGCGCGCTCATCCCGTCGTCGGACCTGGTATTGACATCCGCCTTTGACGCGACCAGGAAGCGTACCTTTTCCGCGCTCCCGAAAACCAGCGAGAGCATGAGCGGGGTCCGCCCCTGGTTCTTCGGATCGCGATAGTTTATTTTCGCCCCGGCCTTAAGGGCCGCCTTCATTTCTGCGACGCTCCCGAGGCCCGCAGCCGCGCACAGGTCGGCGTTCGGATCCGCATGCGCGGCGGCCGCGCAGGAGCAGATCATGGCAGCGGTAATCAGCGCCAGCATTGTTTTCATTCTCGTTCTCCCTTCAGCATTATGCCGGACCGCAGGTAACCGCGGTCCCGTTACAGCAGGTCAAACGGTACGCGCGGCACCAGCGACTCCCCGACCCGCCTGAATTCGTCCGCGTATTTGACGGCATCCAGCCGGTCCATCTTCGCCGGTATGAACGCGTCCAGCCGGAAGGTCCTGATGCCCGGCCGGTGCTTTTCAACATACTTGGCCGCAAGGACCTGGTTTATCGTTGACTCATTGCGTGCCTGGCTGAAGTAGGCGAAGACCTGGGCAACAAAACCCTTTTTACTTGTCTTTTCGTAGGGCACGTAGAGATCGGAGCTGCCGCACCCGAGCGAGAGGATCAGGACATCGTCATGGTCCCTGGCCAGGACCTCGGACATGTCATTGTTCAGGGTGCAGTTGTTGATCCCCTGCCCCCCGTCCTGGAACGTCGCCCCCGTGCGGGTGGCATCCACGGTGCCGTCCGGCGCGTAATGGTCCCAGGCGAATTCCGGGGCGTTGATCTTTCCGAAATAGTTCGCCGCGGAAAGGGCGGACCAGCTTATCACGTCGAGGAGCCGGTACCCGGCATCTTTCGGGTCCACGGAGTTGACGAAGTGGGTGCGGCCCGACGACAGGTTGAAGGTGGTGGCTACATAGCGGGTCAGTACCTCGCCGATATTCACATCGCCGATGACCGTGCCGAAACGTTCCCGGAATTTTCCCCTGTCATATTTGCCCTCTGTCCACCGTTTCGGGTTCAGGAAAAAACGCGGGTTGAACAGCGCGGGTCCTTCCGCCAGGTAGAGGTCCCGCACCCTGGCTGCGGGGATGCCGGCGGCCAGGGCTCCGCCGAGTATGGCGCCTGTCGAGGTCCCGGATATCATGTCAAACAGGCGGCTGATCGGCTCTCCTTTCCGCTCCTCGATCGCGGCGCAGATGACCGACGGAATTATGCCCCGGATGCCGCCCCCGTCTATCTGCAATATTTTATAGGTCATGTGAAATGCAGGTTATTTCTTTCCCGGGTCCATCAGCCGCGGGTCGATATTGCCCGTCCCGCCGCATTCCGGCGTGTAGCAGGTAACGTCCGTGAAGGCGCAGGTCTCCCTGCATCCGGGGCAGGTCTCCGGGGGTGTTGCGCCCTGGACCGTGTACCCGCAGGATGAGCACTTCCACCAGGCGCCCGGTTTCTTTTTTTCCTTTTTCATGGTATCGCCTCCTCAATGATCCGGCACCTGCCTCAGAAAGGCAGGATGCCCGTTTTTACCAGAGAGATAACCGCTGCGCACACGATCGCCGCCGCCAGGGCCCACCGGAGCGCGAGCTGCACGTCCCTCCGCATAAAGATAATGGCCGAGTAGTTCGATACGACACTTGAAGGTCGCGTTTCTCCGCTCACGAAAACCTTTTCCATGAAAAGAAGTATCTCTTTTGCGACCGCGGCCTTCCATGCCTTCCCGATCCCGGGACTGGCGACGCTGGGGTCGCCGCTGTAGGTGTAGCGCTCCTTCTTCTGGTCGTACATCTTTCCGGCGGTCACCAGGAACCTGACCCCCTCCTCCAGCGGCTGGCCGAGCGCCTTCATCAGCCCCCGGAGGACCGGCGTGATCCTTACGATCTTTTCAAGCGCCCGCGCCAGGCGTATGACCCCTTTCCCGAGTTGGATGCGGGAAGAGCCATAGGCGCGGTAGTTCTTCCCGACCAGCGCGCGGTTTTCCGCCAATATGATGGAAGTCTCCCATCCGCCGGCATGCTCCAGATCGGTGAGTCCCGCCTTCTCCGCGGCCGTCAGCTTTCTGCTCATCTCCGCTTCGAGGGCGCGGAACCTCTTGCCGAAAATAAAATCCTGGAATATGCGGATCCCGGGCGCGATGACCCGCATCCCGTACCGCCGGTTGCAGGTACGACATGCGTCATCGATGGCAAGATTATGCTTGGGACCGCCATGCCCGTTGGTGATCACCAGGTTCCGGAACCCCCACCGTGACAGGGAACGGGCGTATTCGGTCAGGGCGCGATATACGGTCTGACGGGAAAATTCGATACTCCCGGGGAGGGGGAGCTCGTCCGTCCCGATATTCAGGAGCGGGAGCAGAACCACCTTCCAGTCGGCATGCTTCCCGGCGAAGAGGCGGCCGGACTCTTCCGCCATGATCACCGCGGAAGTCATGTCGGTATCGTTGGGAAGGTGGTACCCGTGAACTTCAAGCGAGCTTACCGGCAGGATGAACACCGTCTTCTCCCGGTTCAGCGAATCAAAGTCTTCGAGCAGGCAATGGCCCGCCGTCACCAGATTCTTCCGTGAAGCCCTGTTTCTGCCCGAGGCCCTCGTGGCGCCCATATCCGCTCCTCCTGTTCCCTGGCTATTCTTCCCTATTTGAAGCGGACCTCGCGAAATATGTCAAGTAGAAGATGCGCCGCCGGATCAGCCGCCGCCCTCCTTCCGCAACGCCTTTTTGTCGATCTTGCCGACCGTGGTCAGGGGCAGCTCGTTCCTGAACTCGATTGTCCGCGGCACCTCATACGGGGCAAGGTGCTCCTTTGCGAAGGCAATGATATCTGCACGTACCGTGTCTTCGTCTGCGGCGGCGCGGCCCTGCCTGAGAACGATAAAGGCCTTGACGGACTCCGAGCCGGGCAGGTCCGGGTTCGGCACACCGATGGTGGCGACAAGCTCGACGGCCGGGTGCCCGGCGAGGATCTCCTCGACCCTCTTGGAAAACACCTTGAACCCGCTGATGTTTATCATGTCCTTGGTGCGGTCGACGATGCGCAGGTACCCCTCCTCGTCCTGCACCGCGACATCGCCGGTGTGCATATACCCGTCCCGGTCTATTGCGTGGGCGGTCTCCTCCGGCTTGTTAAAGTATCCCTTCATGACCATGGGTCCCTTTACGCAGATCTCGCCGGGCTCGCCCCGCGCCACCTCCGTGCCGGACCCGGGATCAACGAGCCTGATGTCGGTGTTGAGGATGGGCAGGCCGATGGTACCGAGCTTCTTCCTGCCCTTCGACGGGTTCATCACCGTAAGGGGGGATGTCTCGGACATGCCGTAGACTTCAAGGAGCTTCTCCGCGCCGATGATGCTCTCCAGCAGCTTCTGCGAATCTTCGGGAAACGGCGCCGCCGCGGAGATGCAGTACTTCAGGCCCGAATGGTCGAGGCCGGCGAACTTCGGGTTCGACATCAGCAGATAATAGAGCGACGGCACGTTGGCTATGAATTCCGGCCGGTACTTGCGGAGCTCCGTGCAGATGTGGTCCGTGTCGCGGGGATTGGGGACCAGCAGCTGAGTCCACCCCAGGAACACGCAGTTTGCGCAGAAAAAAAGGCCTGCTATATGGAAAAGGGGAAAGGCTGAGAGAGCAACGCCGTCACCCCTGTGCCAGCTGAGCCAGCGCTGAACGATCATCAGGTCGGCCACGGCATTGCGGTGGGTCAGCATCGCGCCTTTCGGCATGCCCGTCGTACCGCCGGTGTACTGGATGTAAGCGATGTCATCGGGCGTCAGCTTCACGGCGGGAAGAGTGTCCGCGTACGCCCCCTCCCGGATCACCTCCCTGAAATGAAACACCGTCTTGCCCTCGAGGGGCGTCACGGCCCCTTTCGGGATCTTGCCGAGGAGCTTGCCGAGAAAGCTTTTCACCCCTGGAAGGAACCCGCCCACGCTTGCCGCGACAACGAGCTTCAGGTTGGGCAGGTTGCCCGCGATGCCAACCAGCCGCGCCGCGTAGATTGCGTCCAGCGTCACGAGACCGCGCGCGTTCGAGTCCATGAGCTGGAACTCCATCTCGTTGGCGGGAAGGAGCGGAGACACGCCGGAAACCACGCATCCCGCTTTCAGGGCGCCCAGCCAGGCGATGAGGTACTCGGGAATATTGGGAAGATTGATCCCGATCACATCCCCCCTGGCGAACCCGTGCATAATCAGCATATTGGCAAATCGGTTGGAATACAGGTCCAGCTCGCGGAACGTGACTTCAACGCCCATGAAGCAAAACGCTGGCACATTCGGGTATGCTTCAAACGCAGAGCGGACAACATCAGTATAGGTGGTTTCCCACTCTTGCGGGTCCAGGTCGACAAGGCCCTGATCCCATGACTTCATCCAGAACCGATCGGTACTCATAGGCGTCCTCCTGATTATTGTTTTGTCAAGCTGCTGCAACCCCCTCCCTGCACAATTCTCGGACAGGAACAATCTTCCGCCTTATCCGGCAAAACGCATGATGTGGATTTATATGTCAGAATTAATATAGCACATCCACCGGGCATTGTGCAAGACATTATTCGCATGGGGTCAATTTTCCGTTATGCGATGCTCCTGAAGGCGGCACATTGCTTCGCAGGTAAACCGATACCGGCCGGTTTCATGGGTATATCATCATACAATTCTAATATAATTTTTTATACTAAAACGGACGCTGTTTCATTATTAAATTATGAGCATCTCTTGATGTAATGCAGGAAAACAACAAGACGGTACATAACATTTCAAAGCGCGGGGTTGACCGGAAAATCGCCGTCTTCAGAGCAATGAACATACCCGAAGAGATGATAAGAATAATTCATTATATATAATGTTTTAATATGAACTAAATATTGACTTTCAAAATCAATCAACATATATTATAACCACCCATTTCTGTCTGTATGGTGACTGTTTTCTGTTTAATCCATGCTCTCGGCTTTCCGGAGAGAAGGATGTTTTTTTGTCTAAAAAATATGATGATTGTCGGATTCTGCGACCGGTAACATCTATGTAGAAGAATCTTTAAAATACCGGCACAACACAAGGAGCCTGTTATTAATATGGAAAAGATCCTTGTTATTAACAACAATAGCAGCAATCCTGACTACTATGCAAACATCCTGTCCTCGGCCGGTTTCGATATCCTTACAGCTAGCAACCGGAAAGAAGCAATTGAAAAATATGGGGCCGAGAAACCGGACCTGGTCCTTGTGAATGACCAGCCGGCCGCATTAAGCGGCATTGAAACCGCCCGTATGATACGCCAGAAATACGGGACGCGCGAGGTGCCCATATTCCTGACGTCCTCCGGCGGAATAAGCAAGGCCGGGCGGCTTAAAGCGAAGGAGCTCGGCATCAACGACGTTATAATCGAGCCGATCAATTCGGCACAGCTCCTTTCCAAAATTATAACCTCGCTTAAAACTAAAAACGCGGATAAAGAGACGGTCAAAGTCCCGGATCCATCCCCCAATATCGGGGAAACATATCGTGCCGTCCTGGATACAATCGATGAAGGCTATCTCGAGCTCGACCTCACCGGAAAGATAACGTTCTGCAACAATGCGCTTTGCACCATGATCGGTTATCCGCGCGAGAAGCTTATTACGATGAACAGCCGCGAGCTTTCAACAAAAAAATCGGCAAAAGAACTATACGGAATCTTCAGGGAAATATCCCAAACCGGCAGGCCATCGGACATACCCGGGTTCGAGATACTCAGGGGAGACGGGAGCAGCGCCGCGGTATGGCTGTCGGTGAGCCTCATGACGGGCCTTAACGCTGAGCCGTCCGGATATCACGTCATGATACGGAACACTGCCAGGGATGCCGCGCTTGAAACGGGCATGCTCCTGAAAAGCCTGGCCGTTGAAAAATCAATAACAGCCATTGCCATAACCGATCCGGCGGGAACATACACCTATGCAAACAACGCATTTCTCAGGATGTGGGACCATGACGACAAGGCCGAGATCACCGGGAAGCACTTTATTGACACGTTCCATCCCGATGACCGGGATAACATAAGTGAGATGATGGAAGACTTAAAAGAGCTCGGCAGCTGGGTCGGAGAGCTTGCGCTGAAGAAAAGGGACGAGAGCAGCTTTTTCGCAATACTGTCCGCCTCGATCATCAAGAACGAGCAGGACAATGTCATCGGGACCATCATCTCCTTCGTGGACATATCACTGCGGAAAAAAATCGACGTCGCGCTGAAAGAGAGCCACTGGATACTTTCGAAGCGCAACGAGTTCATGACGCGCGAGCTCCGGATCGCGAAAACGACAGTGAAGGATATCATCAGGACGAGCCTCCCGCGCATCGATTCACTCAAGATCGACTTCAGGCACCAGCCGATGAATGAGATCGGGGGAGACTTTTTCAGCTTCTATCCGTACAGCAGGGACACTGTCGGCGTTTTCATCTGCGATATATCGGGGCACGGTGTCGCGTCCTCCCTCTACCTCTCCCTCCTGAAATCGATCACGGACGACCTGTCCGTGAAGTACGGCCAGTCCCCGGTAGAGTACCTGACCCGGCTCAACCTGGAGCTGGTGGGTCGCATATCATCGTATTTTATCACCGGCATATACGGGCTCTTTACCAGGACTGCCGGGGCTGGCGGTGTCGTCTTCTCTTATGCCAACGGCGGGCATCCCGGTCCCATCCTGGTCAGCAGGGACGGCAGGATAAAGCTGCATTCGATGAAAAGCACGCTGATCGGCATCTCCACCGATGTGTCCTTTCATACCAGCTCGATACCCATGGGCACGGGCGACCGGCTGTTCCTCTACACGGACGGGATACCGGAAACCGCGGACCGCTTGCGGAACATGATCGGCTACGAGTACCGCCTGCTCGACCTTTTCATGAAATCCTCCACCCTGTCCCTTGCCGAAAATCTCGATGCGATCTTCCACAAGGTGAATGCATTCAGGGACGGGGGTGAGGTGACGGACGACATGCTCCTGATCGGGTTCGAGGCTGAATAGCGGGGAAACCGCGGCCCCCTTCCCCGCCTGCCAATACGGGCGGCACAAAATTATTTTTTTATTGATTAAATTCGATATCCTCCCAGAATAACGACGTCCCGCGCCTGCCCCGACCGGCGCGATATCCCCGACCCGGAAGAAGTGACATGACAGGACTACTTGCAGCGACGCTGGCCGCCTGGATACACGTGACGGCCTACTCCTTCGATGACGCGGTGCGCGACATCGTACCTGGCCGCAACGGCGTAACGGCGATGAAAGAGATCGCGGGCATCATTGACCGCACCTCCGTACAGGTCACCACCAACCCTGAAACAGAAGAGTTCTTCGCATTTGTCAAAAAGACACTGGAACAATTTGACTTCATGAAGCTGTACCGGAGCAAGTACTGCGAGGGCATGAAAAATGGGTACTGCAGCGTGGCGCTCCAGGGCTGCGGCAGTGAGCAGGCCTACTCGGTCATTATCGAGTCTCCCGGGACCAGTCCGTGTCCCATGAAGCGTCTCTGGGACTTCCGTACCGAATACGGGCTGAAGAGAAACGAGCACAACGTTGCCGGCGGGCAATCATTTATCGCTTCCGTATCTTCACAAACAGCGACGGGACGCTACTCGCACAGGAACTTGATGGCTTTTGCCACTTCAATGCTCAGGATCCTCGATCCGTCGAACGTCGGCTCACTGCACGCGTCGGAAGCGCCGTTCTTCACCGACATCGGAGGCAACGGGAAAAAAATCATCAACGATTTCCACCAATCGTTCCCGAATGTTTCCGGGCTTTTTAACCGGTATGCCGAGCTGCGAGCGGTCGTTGAGACAAAAAGCTACGGGGGCGTTCCCTACACCCGCTGCGAGTTCCGTTATGGCTACCGGATGAAAAGCCTTGCCGCCGACTACCCCCGGATCGCGAGCTCGCTCAACGAAATCAAGGGGCTCTACCGCATAACAATGGATGTAAAAAATCCCCGGGGCAACACGATTCTCTATCTTGTTTTCGACAGCCGCGAAGAGGTGTTCACCCTTTCCTGCTATACGAGGAAGGGTAAGCTCGTCCCCAGGGACGGCGCGAACAATCCCATTTTCACCGAAGAGTTTTCGCCGGCGTCCCTGACCGATATATCCTACAATGCGGTACTCGGCATGGTCCACAGCGTGCACGGCCTGAATTTCACCACGCCCGCAACCACCGTCGGCTTCAGCTACCGTAATATACCTGCCGGCGGTTCGTGGCGGATAAAACTGCTGGACGTGTCGCGGACCGTCATCACGGGGAGCTATTACGACATTCTGCCGCCGTGGCTTATTGACGCCTTCATCCCCGGCGACATGGAACAGCTGATAAACGATTTTGCCCGTGTTTTAATCGGCGGCAATGAAGGCAGGGGCTCGTTCGTATCGTTCGAATGGAATACCCGCAACCCGTCAAATGTAATGCTTGATTTCACGGCAGCCGGGGAGTTCATGGACAACCAGTTTTTAAGGTACGGGCTCAGGGTATGGAGTAAAAAGACTTTCGGCGACAGGAAGCTTGCCGAGGAGGGCAAACGGCTCAGAAGGCAGATGATAGCCGCGTTCCTGTCCGACCTGAACAGGCTGAATCGTTAAAAAATATAAAATACTTGACGAAATTGAAGAATCCTTCTTCTTGTTTTAGCAAGCAGTGCGAACCATGTTCAATCACACGGTGTTTCCCATCTGCTACACGGGCGGGGGCAAGCTGAGATATGCGGCAGCACGGTGTCCGGGACGAAAACGGACAGCTGCATTCTTTCGTGCATGTCCCGGGAGGCGCCGGGAATCGGCTTGCAACCTTGATTGTACATGACTTATAAAATAAATAACGCGGGGAGAGACAATGGCAAAAGAACTTATCAAAAACGGGAAAAAAGCAGCAGCGAATAACACCGCAAAGGCGGTCAAGTTTCCGGAAAAATTCACGGCACAAACCATGCTGAAATATATTACGGAAAAACATGATCTGCCGAAGGCAAAGGCGAAGGACATCATCGAGGACGTATTCGAAGTCGTTAACGCCGGAGTCATGAAGGGCGAACGCGTACCGGTCGGGAAATTCGGCAAAATGTTCATCAAGGAAAGGCCCGCAACGAAAGAGCGAATGGGAAGGAATCCCCTTACCGGCGAAGAGATAAAAATCGCTGCAAAAAAAGCCACCAAGGTCCCGAAGTTTACGTTCAGCAAGACCTATAAAGAAGCATCGCTGAAAGCGACGATAAAAAAGAAGTAATTGAATCTTCTTCGGCACTTCCCTCCGCCGAACCGGGCGGAGGGATGCTGGTTCTCCCGGCTGACGGCCGGCCCCCCGGTCCGCATCCAGCACGCACGGACCAATAACCATCCCCGGGATTTATAATTCAATTCATGATGAAAATATGTGTTTACAGCTGCGGTGCCGTTATCGTATAAGCCGGGTGCGGGCCCACGCGTCCCGTCCGGGGCCGTTCCCGGCAAAGCGGGCACTACAGGACAGAGTAAACCGATTGTGATGAACACATTTTTTTTCAACCTCACGCCGGACATCATCATCAAGGCAGTTGAAGAGAGCGGATTTGAGCCCACCGGGCACTGCATGGCGCTGAACAGTTACGAGAACAGGGTCTACGACCTGAGGCTCGAGGACGGATCGCACGTTGTCAGCAAATTCTACCGCCCGGGACGGTGGAGCCGCGATCAGATACTGGAAGAGCACGCCTTTCTCCTCGAGCTCCGGGCGGACGAGATACCGGTGTGCGCGCCCCTGCATTTCCCCGACGGCACGACCCTGCACGAGACCGCGGGCATATATTACGCGGTCTGGCCGCGCACCGGGGGCCGCGTACCCGACGAGCTGTCCGATACCGAGCTGCAGATCCTGGGCCGTCTCTGCGCCCGGATCCATAACAACGGCGCCGCCGTCACCGCCACGCACAGGATTGAGCTGACCGGCGGCACCTATGGGCTGCAGCCCCTCTCGTTCCTCGAAGAACATTCCTTCCTGCCGAAGAGCTGCGCCGACCGGTACCGGCGCGCGGTGACCGAGATAGTCTCCATTTACGAGTCCATGCGCAGGGACGTTCCCTTCCACCGGATCCACGGCGACTGCCACCTGGGCAACCTCCTGCATGGAAGCGAGGGATGGTTCTTCCTCGACTTTGACGATTTTCTCTCAGGGCCGGCGGTCCAGGACGTGTGGATGCTCGTGCCGGCGCGCGACAGGGAGGGCCTCCGCCAGCGCGAAATTTTCCTCGAGGCTTACCGCCAGTTCAGGGATTTTGATTCTTCGTGGTTGCGCCTGGTCGAGCCGCTCAGGGCCCTGCGCTACATCCGCTATGCGGCGTGGATCGCCCAGCGCTGGGACGACCCGGCCTTCCCGGCCGCCTTCCCCCACTTCGGCACCGGGGAATACTGGGAAAAGGAGACGGCGGACCTCGAGGACCAGCTGGAATTTATCCATACCCGGACAGAAGAGCTGCCGGAAGGCGTCCGGCGCACGGAAGGATCCGGCGAGGAGAAGAAGGAGCTCACCAACAAGGACTTTTTCTGGGACTGGGAGGGATAGGACCGCTAGTCATCCGCCGGCGCGTTTCACAGTATAGCCTTCCGCGGCCAGCAGCCGCATGATATCATCGACCCTGTCGCCCTGTATGATGACGGCGCCGTCCCTGACCGTGCCGCCGGTGCCGCATTTCTGCTTCAGCCGCGCCGCGAGGGCCAACAGGCCGTCGGCCGGAAGCGGCAGGCCGTATATGACCGAAACCGTCTTTCCGCCGCGCCCCTTGCTTTCACGCTGCACCCTGACGATCCCGTCCTTTTTCATTCCCGGAGACGGCCTGGAAGAGGGTTTCTCCTGTTTCCTCAGGTCTCCCGCTTCCGTTGAATACACGACGGGATCTTTACCGGACATGGGACATACCCGCTTCCGGCATGGCGCGAAAACCGGGCCGACCCGAAGGACCGGCTATTTCTTTAACACTGAATTCCACTTGGCGATCCTGTCGGAGACCTTCTCGAGCAGCGGGGCCGTGTCACCTTCTATAGTGATCGTGGCTATGGAGTCGCCCTGCCTGATGCCGTTTACGACCTTCTGGTCGCTGTCATCGACCACGGCCCCGAAAACGGTATGCTTGCCGTCCAGCCAGGGCGTCGGCACGTGGGTTATGAAAAACTGGCTCCCGTTGGTACTGGGGCCGGCGTTCGCCATGGAGAGTATGCCGGGCCGGTTATGCTTCAGCTCGGGCGTGAACTCGTCGCCGAAGGTATAACCCGGACCTCCCGTGCCGGTGCCGCGCGGGCACCCGCCCTGGATCATGAAATCCGCGATAACGCGGTGAAACTTCAGACCGTCGTAGAACCCGCGCTGCGCGAGGTTCACGAAATTGGCGACCGTCACGGGCGTTTTGTCCGCATACAGGTTCAGCCTGATGTCCCCCTTGTTCGTTTTAATGGTGGCTGTGATTTGACTCATTTCGTATCTCCTTTTACGGTTTTCCGGCATCACACCGGTGATTTTCCGGGAAGGCTCCGGTACTGGGCGATCTGGCGGGAGATCGCAACCAGGGTGCCGTTCCCGTCCCATACTTCGCCGTCCTCCTCCAGAAGTCCGCAGGTTATGAAGCGCGTGCGGAACACGCACTTCAGCCATTCCGTCTGCGGAACGCTCCTGATATTGACGGTCAGCTCTATCGTTGGCACCCATGAGACCAGTCCCTGGCTGGCAAACACGGGCGGAGGGAACGCGTCGGCAACCAGGAACAGCGCCGCCATGTCGTACGGGCGCGCGCTCCTGAACCTGATCCAGCCTTTCTGCTCGGACCTGTCCGCGAGCTTCCCCTGCATCCACCCCGCGCACGCCGGGTCGAGCCTGATATCAAGGTTCTCCATGATCGTGTACTTCGGCAGGGCCGGTATGGCAACGCACGCGTCCGGCGCGGCTACCGTGGGCTCGCCCGCCTCGTACCGGTCCAGTATGCATTCCAGCTTCTCCTCCGCGAAAGTCCCGGTGGCGCGAACCCGCTCCTTTCCGTCCTGTACCAGGCGCGCCTGAAGGCGGTTGAACTGGGCCGAGCTCGAGATGGTCTCGACCCCGATGCCGGCGCTTCCGGGCACGCAGCGGCTGATGTAATTGGCCGTCACGATCGGCGTGGACCGCTTGTCGCTGTTTGCCATCATGGCGCTGGCCAGAAGCGCCATGATATACCCTCCGTTGGGGGTGCCGTTGATAGACCAGTTGTCCGAGACGGTCCCCCGCATTTCAAGCGGCCCGGCCGCGTCGAGGACCATGTCCGTATCGAAACAATGCATATCGTCCTATCCCGATTGATGTGTAAAACTGACGTCTGCCGCGGGCAGCACGCGCCGTGCGGCCGCTCCGGCAACAGGGACCGTTATCAGCGGCAGCCCCTATTTTTCAAGAAATAATTATGTTCGCGGTATTTCCGGCTGCTGCGCCTCAGTCCCTGTTCAGAAAGCCCATCACGCCGGTCATTATCATCTGCGATGCCAGCGCGGCCAGGATGAGACCGGTTACCTTGCTCAGGATTGTCAGGCCCTGCTTTTTCACCACCCGCTCAATGAAGCCGCTTGCGAAGAGGAAAAAACCGACGCAGACGACCGCGGTAACAATGGCCGCTATTGCGACCGCGATATCGGCCGCCCGGGAGAGCTCGCCTCCCATGACCAGGAGCGCCCCGGTGGTAGCCGGCCCCACCGCGACCGGTATTGCCAGGGGCACCACGGCAATGTCATCGCTCTGGCCCTGTACCTGCTCGCCCTTCGGGCCGAGCACCAGTGTCGCCGCGGATATAAGCAGGAGGATCCCGGTCCCGATGCGGAACGAATCCAGGGTAATGCCGAACACGGCGAATATCTGATTGCCGATGAAGAACAGGACCAGGCATACGGCAATAATCGAGACTGTCGATTTGATCGCGATCTTTCTTTTCTTGGACCCGTCCATCTCCTTTGTCATGGACAGAAATGTCGACAGGAGAAAAAACGGCGTAAGCAGGAAGAAAAACTTGATGAATGTATTGATGAACACGCCAAGCATGTGTGCAGGCGTATCGTATGCCCGTGCATTTGTCAAGAAGAGTATGCAGCCGAGGGGCGGCTTCAGGAAATCAGGTTGCGGCCTGCGATGGTGACGGGGCCTGCCTTGTCGGTGTACCTGCCGCTGACCCCGTTATAGAATGCCCGTATGGTCCGCATGTCTTCCTCGATATCGCCGGTCGGTACGATCAGCGGCCCGGCACCTCCGGTTTTGGCCGCATAATCGAGATACGCAAGCTGCAGGGGGACGCCGCCCCCCCTCGCGATATGGTAGAAGCCCGATTTCCAGTATTTCACTTTCGAGCGCGTGCCCTCCGGTGCTATGGCGAGGGCGAGCTTTCTGGCTTTTTTAAATTCGCCGACCACCTGGTCGACCGTGTGCTCGTGCGAGGACCGGTCTATGGCCATGCCGCCCAGCCATCTCATGACAGGCCCGAACGGCCGGCGGAACAATTCCTTCTTGGCCATGAACCGCGCGTCAAGCTTCAGGGAAAAGGCCACGATAATGCCGTAGAACAGGTCCCAGTTGGACGTGTGGGGCGCGACAATGATGATATACCGGGGAACATCCGGCAGCGTGCCGCTTTTCTTCCACCCCGTGATCATCATCAGGAACAGGGACAACAGCCTCAACAATGTTTTAATAACCGGCGTGTTAAAAATCGTATGTTGCATATCAGATAATTCCCCTCACTTTAATTTCCCCGCAGGAGTGACGAAACATTCAATTACGAAATACCCGCAATTGACAAAATTGGCACCATGAATAATGACAGGACTTTTAATTACGAGTTGCATAATTAGAAAAAATAGTAAAAATATGCAAACAAATGGCACCGATATGTCATTTCGGTACCATATTCATTATCCATTCTTTGCAAATGACCATAAAAATTAACAAAATAATTGATTTTGACAGGACTTCTTCCCGGGAACCCGTTATATTCCTTTTATCTAACACATCATCTTTTTCAGGGTTGTAATTCGTTTTTTTATTTGTTTTCAAGCGCATGGTTACGTGCGCGTCGTAATCCTTATAAATAACGACGTGTTTTTTTATTATAAGCACAAAGACATAGTGGATGCCGTTGTGCATGCCATCCTAAAAATCACATGAATCGCGGAGACCCTGCCGCAACCGCGGCATCTCCGCATTTTTTTTGCTTTTCAAGATTATAATAATTGATTTTTCACCATCCGGCAGGCTCTTACCAGGAGGACGCGAACATTGTTGAATCGCGCGGACAGACCAGAAGACCCGGAGCAGCGTCTGGAACATGCCGAAACCCGTAATTATCAACATCATACCCGATCCTGAATTCGACGACACTGCAGAGTCACTCGAATTCTACTCGCCATCCCGGGCCATTCTCCCCGGGCTCATCGATTCGGGATCAATCGTCCCTCTGGCGGATTTCTCCGGCAGGGACACGCTCACACAGGACCCGGTGGAATTCATGGACGCGGGCCGGTTTCCGGGCACGGGAACCGGCGGCCCGGTCGTCGTCTCCATCGAGACCGGATATGCCTTCGGCGACGGGACGCATGCCACAACCATGCTCTGCATGAAGTTCCTGCTCGAGTGCCTGGACGAAGTTCAGCCCGGCAGGATGGACGCGCTGTCGCTCCTGGACGCGGGCGCGGGCACCGGCATCCTGGCGATAACCGCGGCGCTGATCGGGGTCAGGGACATCGACGCGGTCGAGCTCTATCACCACGCCGTCCTCTTCGCTGAGCGCAACATCAGGGCGAACGGGTGCGGGTGGATCAGGCTCCATGAATCGGACATAGCTGGGTTTTCTCCCGCGCGGGTGTACGATATCGTGGCCGCGAACATGGTATCCGACGTGCTCGCGGACAACATCCGCAAGCTGCATGATTACCTTGCGCCGGACGGCGTGATGATCGCGAGCGGGGTGAGCGCCGGCAGGCACGAATCGATGATGGAGCTCTTCAGCCGCAGCGGCCTGCGCGTCATGCGGCAGGAAGGCCGCGACGGCTGGCACGCGTACATATTGATGCGGGATGACCGGCTGGGGGCCGGAGGGCTCTGACCCCCTGTTTTTTCTGGCTGGAGGGCTCGACCGGAGGGCTCTGACCCCCCTATTTCTTCAAAGCGAGCAGCTCGGACCCGAGGAGCTGTATATGCTTCTTCTCTTCGTTGATTATGGCGTCGATCCTGTCCCTGCCGAGCTTCTCCGGCACCAGGTCCTTCATCCCGAGATAGAAGACGATCGAGTCCTTTTCAGCCGACAGGGCAGCCATCAGGATCGACTCGATCGAGGTCATGTCGATCTGCTTCTGGTAGAACACGCGCATGTCCGCCAGGGCCTTGAGGTACAGGACAGCCTCGTCATTCGGGTCGAATACCGTCGGCTTCTTTTCTTTCCCGGACAGGGAGGCGCGCATTTCAGCAAAGGTCCTCTGGTGGAACACTTCCATGGTGGAGAGGTCAAGGAGGAACTTTTGATAATACTTGTCAGCTATGGTCTCGGATGCTTTCTGGTAAAAATCGGCACCGTTTTTTTCTATCTGTTCCGCAATTTCGTATACATCGTCAGCGTTAAAGTCGAAGGCCATGGCGTCACTCCTGTTCTGGGTTTGAGGTCCGGCGCGGAACCGGTTGGGGCGCCGCATGCTTTGATTAAGCGGACCGACCGTTACAAATCAAGCACTTTTTTCCCGGGACCGGGGCCGGTCCCTCCCCCTTACATGAACCCCTCGCAGAATGCGAGCGCGTTCATGCCGAGTGCACCGTGATTGTAGCCGCCCTCCAGCAAGGCGTAACGCCGCCCGCCGCACAGCTTTTCCGAGTACTCCTTCATGAGGCGGCCAAGCCCCGTGTAATCCTCGGGCCAGAGCAGCCCGCCCCAGTCGTCTATACCCTGGTCGAAACCGGCCGACGCCGCAAATATATCGATGTCATGCAGGCCCTCCATGTGCTCCCGGACCTCCCCGAGATACTCCGCCCGGTCGCCCGCGCCGGGATTCAGGATGTCGATCCTGAAGCCGTCCCGCCTGTTCTCGAGGATATTGATGTTGCCGTCGCCGGTGTGCAGGTCGAAATCCAGCACGAAGGCGGACCTGATCCTGCCCGCGGCGAAGAGGTTCAACAAGCTTACGCTCATGTTGTTGAAGTAGCAGAAGCCCCAGCACGAATCGGCGGACGCGTGGTGGCCGGGCGGGCGTATCACCGCGAAGGAGGGTTGTCCGCGGTGCGCCCGGTCCGCAGCGAGGATGGCGCCGCCCGCGGCAAGCAGCGCGAGCTCGTAGAGCTGCGCGTCCATCCGCACGCGCCGGACGTGGGACGGGCCGTGCGCGCGAAGGACGTCCTCCTCGGCCGCCGGCTCGGGCCGGATGAACTCGAACCGGTCTTCTTTCCCGGAAAGGGCCTCTATTATGCCGTCGAGCCGGCCCGGAGCGGCGGCCGGGTCAGGAGCGTAATCGGAATTGAAGAACTTTTCATGGAAGATTATCTTCATAATTGCCGCCTCCCGCAGCTCATATTAATTAACCTGTCATCGGCCCGCAACAGCTTCATAAATTGGAAGCAGCCGGACGCCCCCTCCGGGCCCGTGGGGGGTGATGCCGGGGATATCTCCTCAGCAATTTTTCTCCGGTGCCTCTCCGTTTGGCGGGGCATCGGGTTCCTCCTCCCATTCCTCCGCGTACTCGAGGATGCCGGCGCTGTCCGACGTGGGCAGGTCCTCCACCTTTTTCAGCTTCTTCTCGATGGTGCGGGACTTTTTCGTTGCGTTCTCGATGGTGGTGCTCGCCTCCTGCAGCTTCCTGTGCGTCTTGTCCAGCAGGTCGCCGAACCTGCCGAACTCGGTCTTTACCGCGCCCAGGAGCTTCCACACCTCGCTTGAGCGCTGCTCCACGGCCAGGGTGCGGAACCCCATCTGCAGGCTGTTCAGGAGGGCGACGAGTGTCGTCGGCCCGGCCACGACGACGCGGTAGTCCCGCTGGAGCACTTCGCACAGGCCGGCCCTCCGAATGATCTCGGCGTACAGCCCCTCCGTGGGGAGGTACATGATCGCGAAGTCCGTGGTCGCGGGCGGGTCGAGATACTTCTCCCTGATGGTTTTCGCTTCGTTCTTGATAACCAGCTCGAGCCGCTTCGACGCCTCTTCCGCGAGGGCGGCATTCGCCGCCTCCTGCGCCTCGAGCAGGCGCTGGTAGTCTTCCTGGGGAAACTTCGCGTCGATCGGGAGCCACACGATGTCGTCCCGGTCGCCGGTCCTGCCCGGCAGCCGTATGGCGAACTCGACCCGGTCCGCGCTCCGCTTCTTGGTGGCCACGTTCTCGGCGTACTGCTCCGGCGCCAGCACCTGCTCCAGCAGTATGCCGAGCTGGATCTCGCCCCATATCCCGCGCGTCTTCACGTTGGTCAGGACGTGCTTCAGGTCCCCCACGCTCGAGGCCAGGGTCTGCATCTCGCCCAGGCCCTTGTGCACCTGCTCGAGGCGCTCGCTCACCATGCGGAACGACTCGCCGAGCCGCTTCTCCAGCGTGGACTGGAGCTTCTCATCCACGGTCACCCGCATCTGGTCCAGCTTCTTCGAGTTCTCCTGCTGCAGGAGGGTTATCCGCTCCTCGATGGTTTTCCGCATGCTCTCCAGCCGCTGGTCGTTGGTGCCGGTGAGGTTGACGAGCTGCCTGGAGAACGAGTCGAGCTGGGCCTTGTTCGCGGCAAAGGCCTCGCCCAGGCGCCGGATCATCGACTCGCCGAATGTGGCGAACACCTTCATCAGCTCCTCGCGCATGTCGCGAGCGTTCGTCCCGGCCTCGATCCTGTTCTGGGTGACCTCGGTGCGGATGGCCGTCTCGACCCCCTTGATGGCCTTCTCGAAATACTCGAGCGCAGACTGGAACTGGCCCAGCAGGTTATCGTTGCTGGCCCTTGAGGCCCGGTACGAAAAGAAGATATTTACGAGGAGCAGAAACAGGATGAGCGCGGCAAGCAGCATCAGAATCATCGTTACATTCATGAAAAACCCTCCGGAACCATGACATATCGCGCGACAGGCAACGCCTCCGCGCAGGCCCACCCTTGTATACGAATACACCCGCATAAAAGAGAAAAAAGCAATAAAAAATGGGCCGCACCGTAAAATTTATTCGCGGGCGCACAGGACGCCATGGGCCAGTATAAAGATAGCGGAACAACAGTGACAGGAGATGTCAGGGTGCGGGAGATGGGAATTTTTTTTAATATGGCAGCAATTGCAGCACAGAAGAAGCACCGGGAACAGGAAAGAAATACAAAAGAATTGACAGGAGAAAACCCGGGTGTTATACTCCAGAAACCCGGTATCCGGGCATAACCGGCTTTGCAAGGAGAAGGACATGAAACGAACAGTGCTTGCCTGCATGATGGTGATGATAGCTGTCGCGGCCTATGCCGAGCTCCCGACAATCGCGGTCATGGACTTCACTTCCACGGAGATACACCGGCAGTACGGGGTAAAGGCCGCGGAGCTGGTGCGGCTGAACCTGATCAACAGCAGGGAATACACGGTGATCATGAAGAGCCAGACGGCCCGGGCGCTCGCGGCCCAGGGCATCCAGCTTGACGCCTGCTTCAGCATCGACTGCGCAACACGGGCCGGGAAGATGCTTGGCGCATCGCGGGTGGTGACCGGCACCCTGATGAAGACCGGCACGAAGGTCATCATGACCGGGGTCATCGTGGACGTGGCGACCGGGGCGAGCGAGTACAGCGAGTCGTCGACCGCGCCGGGGGTCGACGACATGAACGACGCCGCGGTCAGGCTTTCGAAGAAGCTGTCCCGCCGCCTGGAAAAAGCGGTCGAAAAGGACGCCGCCCGGGACAGGAAGAAAGCCGGTAAAATGGATAAGAAGGGGGGAAAATCACGCAGGGTGGCGGCAATGCAACTGTAAAGGAATTTATTAAAAAGTTCGGGCTGGCCGTCGGCACCTCGGCCTTCCCGGTCTGGAGCGGGAGCTTTGTCACGGGGTTCGACGCGGGCGGCCTCACCTTCACGGTGCTGAAATCATCCAGCGCCGCGTGCATTGTATATTACTATGGCTTTTTCAAGCCCGGGTATGAAAAATATTATGACAATAAAAAGACCAGGCAAAAAACGTACGAACTTGTTTATACTACTTTTCCGGCTCCAATAACGACTGTGTTTATTGCAATACATTTAGGGAACGAACCCAAATCGCTTGATAAGTACTCCAGGGATTACGACAAGGCTTTTATGTACATCGGCCTCATCGGCCTCCCCGTATTCACTATTGTGGACATGATCTATTCGGGCATTATGGTGTCACGGCATTACAGCAGCATCATCGCGACGCAGGGCGGCGGTGCAGGCGCGGTTTCCTGGCTCGCTGCGCCCCGCCTGTACGAGACCGAGCGCATCTTTCAGAGAAACGGCGAGGCCGTGACCGCGCGGATGTCGGTTATTGACGGCGCGAATGTGGGGGTCTCGTACCAGTTTTAAGGGCCGTCATGTTTATATTAAAGGATAATCAACTCCGGTAATACGCGCGCTCATCTCCCACAGGCGTGAATGGAAATCCGGCCCGGATTTCAGCTTCGGCTCCTTCATTTTCATGAAGCGGAAATACTTTCCGCTCACTCCATCGACCTCGTGAGACGACGCCAGGTGTATGGCGGTGCGCGCCGCCCTGGCCGCAGAGGGAAACGTCAGCTGGATAATGGCATCGGCGATATAGGGAAGCAGCCCAGGCTTTTTCGAGATGCCGGTGGCCATGGGGCCCGGGTCCACGGCATTGACCGTAACGCCGGTCCCATCGAGCCTGCGGGCCAGCTCCTGCGTGAAATAGGCCACCCCGAGCTTTGACCTGCCGTAGGCGCCCATGATGGAATACCGTTTTTTGCCGCCGTCGAGGTCGTCCGGGTCGAGGGCAGAGATCATGTGGGCGTCGGAGCCGACATTCACGATCCGGGCCGGGGCCGCGGAGATAAGCCGGGGCAGGACCATCAGGGTAAACTGGAACAGGGCCAGGTAATTCACGGCAAAGGTCTGCTCTATGCCGTCCACGGTGAGGCGGCGGCGCTGGTTCACCATCCCGGCATTGTTCACGAGCACGTGGATGGGGCGCTTCCATGAAAGGAACTCCCCCGCCCCGCGTGCAATCTCCTGCCGCGAAGAAAAATCGCATGCCAGGATGCCGGCAACGCTCCGGAACCTGTCCCGGACCGCTTCGCAGTCTTCAGGGGTGGGACCGTGAAGGATAATGTCCGCGCCCATGGCGTGCAGCGCTTCCGCGACCGCAAGCCCGTGGCCGCTGGTTGACCCCGTGACGAGGCAGGTTTTTCCTTTCATGGTAACAGGCGCGTTCATGTATATCTCCATTGATAGAACGTATTTTTTAAGAGAAAGCAACAGTTCCCGAGGTATGGTTCCCTATTCCCTCATCATCTCCACGGCCTTTCCGGCGAGCCACCAGTAATACCCGACGCGATGGGAAAGGATGCAGGAGGTCCGCGTGATTTCTTTGGACGGCAGGGTGTCAACCCCGGCAACGACATCGATCAGCAGGGACGCGGTCGGATTGAGCTGGTCGACCGCGACCTTGTCCAGCGTGTCATCCACATCGTATATATACAGCGGGGGACTGATCAGGCTGACGACCGGCACACCTGACTTGTGCAGGTAAAATGCGTCGGAGCAGACGCCGAGCGGGGAAAAGGTCGGCAGGAGTGCGAATCTCCCGTAATTATTCCCCAGCACCGCCTGTTTCGTAATCGAGATCAGCTTTTTATTTTCCGACACGAATATGCCCCGGGGCTCGATATCCCCGGTCATGGCCAGCCTGCCATTGTCGTTTTTCGCTTCCAGCCCCACATGCTCCACGCACACGTCCAGGACGATCCGCTCTCCCTTATCGTTGTGCTTTTTAATAAATCCCTTGTTCGCGATATATCCTGAGAAGTGCGAGTCAAAGGCCCCGAAGAGAAGCGTCTTGTCCCTGGCCGCGGATGGCGCACTGGAGAAATACTTCGCCATCGCCATTACGACGGCAACGCCCGTAGCGTCCTGCACTGCGCCGGTAAATACGCTGTCGTGGTGGGAATGGACAAGTATGATGTCTTTGCTTTTTCCGGGCAGGTATCCGATGGCGTTGAGCGCGAGGGCCGGTTCCACGCGCACGGCGAACTTCAGCGTTGCCCGGGCCGCGCCGGATCTTTCCGCGATCATTTTTTTCAGCTTTTCGCCTTCCGACTTGCTCACATACAGCCCCGGGATCTTCATGTAGCCCTTGTCGCGGAACTCGCTTGAAAGGGAAAGGTCCTCGTTGTAATAGGTATTCCGGTCAAAATAATCCACGAGCACGCCGACAAAGCCCGCGGCGCCATGCTTCTGCGCCCGGTAATAGTTGGAGGGAAAGTTTTTTGAGATATAGGGATTTTCATGCTTCATCCCGCCGTCGAGGGTCCCGCCCGGGTCATGGGTAAAATAGCTCATGCCCTTGAAGTCCCTCCACTCGACGTCGTAAAAAAGTATATCGCTCACCACTATCTTGTTTTTCACATCGACAGTTTCATAGTCTTCATCCGAGCCGGCGCCGACATACACGATATCGGCCGTCCGGCCCTGCGCACCGGCCGAGAACTCCCCGAACTCCCCGGCGCGCATGCTGTTTGCCAGTGGGAAGGCATTAATTTTTTTCCCGTCCAGCACGAGCTCACATGCGGTGGCTTCCCACCGGTAGGAATTGAATTTTTCAATTTCAACATTTTTGAGGCCGAAAGCCCGGAACCTGTCCCGGATATATTCAACGGCTTTTTTCCCGGCCGGGGTGCCGGTCCTCCGGTATCCGAACGAGGTGAGGTCTTTAATGTAACCGAGCATCTCCCGGTTGTCCGGCACGAATTGCCTATTTTTATCCAATTCCGAGGGGACCGCCCGATGATCTGCGCCGCAGGACAAGAGAAGCAATGCCGCGAGGATGATAATTAAAGAGATGTATGCATGGTGCATTTTCGTTGATGTTGAAAACATACGAGTCGCCTCCCTGTGACAATTGACGTGCTGACGGTGCAAGGAGCCTGCCCTGCCCCGCCTTCAGGATACAGTGCTTTTCCTCAGAAGCCCCTTGCGCGCAAATCGGCCAGCAGGTCAATCCAGAACTGCTCCTGCCCAAAGCCGGGATTCGCCTGGTTGAGCGACCCGGTAAAGGCCATGTGATGGACGCCCGCGCACCAGTCCTCCCCCTGGAGTATGCCGCGGTTCACCACGTATTTCGTGTCATGGATCTGCGAGGATACGGGTGTGTAGATGTCATTGTCGCCCCGCCTGAGCTGGACATATTTCCAGAGGAGATACAGGCCGGACCAGTCCGAAGGCATCCATTTGACCTTCGCGGCCCAGTTCTGGTAATAGACTCCCGGTGCATAATCGGCCTTATAGCCGCGGCCCTCTAACCTGCCGCCGGGCCCGTAGTCGCCCTCGTTCCGCATGTAGTCCTCGGTCAGGCACCGCACCGATTCAATAAAACGATGCACCTGTTCCCTGCTGCCCAGGGTGTCCGGCGACATCGCCCTGAACAGGCGCGCCTCCAGCGCCTCGGGCACAAGGTAATCATACGCCGCGATTCCGATATCAGCCATTGGGGTCCCGCGGCTCTCACCGGAAAGCCCGGTCCAGCTGGCGGTCAATTCCGCCATTCCTTCATTCGATATCATGTAGCGGCTGTCCTGGCACCCCTGGGAATGGCCAACCAGGTTTACTTTGAATTTTTCGCCGGGATGCTTCCTCATCCATTGCGACATGTATGCCCTGTTGTCGATATATTGTGAATAAATGAATTTCTTCAGCTCGCGCGCCCTGGCGGGCGTGGTATCGTAATCGTGCGTGTACACGGCCACCTGGACATCGGCGCCGTTCCGCCGGAGGACCTCGGTGACAGGCCGGTAAAAATATTCGAGGGTGTTTCCCTTCGCGTCCTTTTCCCTGTGCCGCGGCGGCCCCCAGTGATGGGCAATGACAACCGGGTACTTTGTCGCACAACTCTCATTGACCAGCGCAGCCGGGGCCCTGCCGGACGTCGCGGCATCCCTGATGTCCGATAAGACGACGGCGGCGCAGATAATAATGATTGAAACAATTAGAAGGAGAATGATTCCACAAATAATTTTTTTTGTGCGTTTCATGTACGTCCCCACTATCAATATCATTTCACCATCAATTGCATCCGGCTTTCATGATGCGGAAAGAACGACATATAGTATTCAATACAGAAAAAGCCGGACAGTGATCATGGTATTCACCCTTGCGCGCAGGAGTGAATTATTTCACTTGCAACGCCGTGCGGGCATGATGAATAAAATAAGAGGGGATGCAATAAATATCAAGAAGAAAAAAGGATCATGTAAGCTTATTCGTGCTATCCCCCTCTGCCACCATGTCGCGGAGGACGCCCCTGTCACTCTCGCCGGGCAGGTGCCCGGTGAGATGGCCCTCCATGACCCTGACGCCGTGCTGGTTCACGTATTCAGCCACGGCGCGGGCCCGGTTTTTCGCGTCGACGTCCGTGATCATGACGATGCAGGTTACGGTATCGCCGAAATACACCGGCTTTATGAACTTGAAGGACATGCCGGAGGCCAGCCAGGCCAGCTGTCCGCCCAGCTCGCATATCATCCCGCCCACGAGCAGGCCGTGGCAGATGAGCCCGTCGAAACCCTTCGCCGCGGCGAAACGTTCGTCGTAATGGACCGGGTTGTAATCCCGGGTGATGTCGCCGAAAACACCGGTATCCTCTCGGGTGAAGGTCCTCGTAAACGTGAAAACCTCGCCGGGGCGTATACCTTCAATGGTTCGTTTCCGCCACGTGGACATGGCCGGACCTCCTGGAGATACAATAATAACAGAGAAAAAGTGTAACGTTAAGAATATATCGTGTCAATTGGTTTTAATGATTGCCTTGTGAAAGGGCCGGGTTGATACCCGACCCTGCAGAATGTGATTCCACCCATCCATCACGGTACGACTGCCGTCGCCGGCATCACCAATACATTCTACACCCTGTTCTGGCCTGAAACTATAGTAAAGGTGGGCCTCGTAGTTCAGGGTGGAAAGCATGAACAGACCAAGCCCCTGTTACTATTCATGGGAAACATAAATAGTAACAGGACACTTATATCATGCAATCATGGAGCAACAGCCGTAGCCTGACGTACCGAAAAACCGCAACTGCTTTCGGATATTACGATAACCCGGTACGTCACACCGGTAGTCAATGTATTCGTTGGCGGAGGGGGCACACCAAACGTATAGGGGCCGGAAGACACATCAATCGGGCCCTCAATAATCGTTCCGCTTACCGTTGTTCCGGACACAGAAATCAATCCCTCCTCGCCAATATAGGCTTCTATGCTGCTCGGGAGAGGATCGCCGTTGATCGAGAACGTCGGTTGTGACAGTGTAATCTCCGCTGAGAACAGTGCTCCCGGTGTCAGAATCAGGCTATCCATTATCGGCGGAATACACGATGTATTTATCGAGATCTGGCGCACCGCGAGACCTGAGCTGCTCGTCGCCACCACGATGATCAGGTAGTACGTGTCCACCGACAACGGGGTAAAGTTATGACCGCCGGCCGACACGTCGAACGGACCCTGCGTCGAGTTCAAAACCCCGGCAACAGGATCCCAAGTTATAGCGCCGGCTCCGCTTGCCGGGCCGATCCAGGCCTGCACCGTCGGCGCCGGGACTCCCGTAACCGAGAAAGTCGGCTGCGCCAGGTTGATCGAGG
>Ga0116149_1001140_pt1 | contig 33090 bp, 23 predicted proteins | sample AD_UKC057_MetaG_FD_89787 | JGI IMG/M metagenome (GOLD analysis project Ga0116149, IMG submission 89787) | Active sludge microbial communities of municipal wastewater-treating anaerobic digesters from USA - AD_UKC057_MetaG | ecosystem: Engineered > Bioreactor > Anaerobic > Digestate | place: USA...
GACTTGAGGAAGGCGGCGCTCTGGATGGTCTGGTAGGCCCGGGCGGCCTCGGTGCGGTCCGTTTCGTTGGGGACGCTCAGGCGGGCCGGCGCCGACCGGGGCGCGGGCCTGGTCTGGGGCGTCGCCGGCTCTTCGGCGAGCAGCGTCTGGGCGGGAGCCGGCTTGGCGGCCCGCTCGGGCGGTTTGGGGGCCTCGGCGGGCGGCTGGTCCTTTCGGGAGTCCATCTCGCGCATTTCCCGCAGCGCGTCGCGGGCGGTCTGCTGCTCGGACGCGTTCGGACCGGGTTTGTCCTGTGCCCAGCAGGCTCCGTGGGCGGCCAGGGCTAGACAGAATGCGATGAGGATTCCTTGGTTCATGGTTCCCTCGATGCCTTCCCCCGCTCCCTCCGGGGCGGCGGGCAGATTCGGAATATACCATGAAATCACCGGATTGACAATTGTCATTTGCGTCGCGTCTTGCGCCGCAATCGAGTCCGGGCGGGAAGAAATCGTCGCCTCTGCGCATACTGAAAGTTGACCTGGCGACGGCGTTGGACTACAGTGGTTTCGGCGCAGGGTTTTGGGCGCCCGGACGCACCACGAGAAGGACTACCGACCAGGGAGGTCTACTTATGCCCGCCTACGACGGATCGTCCGATGTTTTCGATCAGCCGGCCGCCTCGGCCAGTGAGGATACCCAGCCCCTGCCGGCGCCGGAGGCGACGGGCGGAGAACCCAGCCGGATGCAGACAGTGCTGGCGCGTTTCAGCCGGCGGTTCGACGGCGACTTCCGCCCCCTGCTGGGGCCGTTGGACCAGGTGAGCCAGTCGCTGGAAGGTGCCCAGTTGCCCCCCCGGCTGAGGACGGTCCTGCCCACCCTCCGCGACCTGCATCACCAGTTGCAGATGCTGGTGGACAAGGTCGCCCGGCAGCAGGCCTACGTGCTGATCTTCGGCCCGCTCAAGAGCGGCAAGAGCACGTTCATGAACTCGCTGTGCTCCACGTACGTCAGCGAGGTGACGAGCCTGCCGGCCTACCCCTGCCTGGTCAGCGTGTCCGACGGGGGCCAGTCCGCCAGCGTCGTGACCTGCTACGACGGCACGCAGACGGCGTTCACCGACGCCAGGGATCTGCACGACATGGTCCTGCGGGCCCACGGCGAGCTGGTCGCCCGCATCCGGGAAGTCGAGGCCGGCGGGGAGCCGTTCGACCCCGCCCTCCACATGCCCCAGGCCATCCGGCGCATCGACGCGAAGCTTCCCACGCCCGTGCTGGCGGAGTCCGGCGCCGTCCTGGTCGACACGCCGGGCCTGTACAGCCGCATGAAGTTCGGCTACGACCGCATGACCCGCGACTTCCGCCACGCCGCCGCGTGCGCCATCTTCGTGGTCAAGACCGACAACCTGTTCCTCGAACAGGTATTCCACGAGTTCAACGACCTGCTCGAGCTGTTCAGCCGGGTCTTCCTGGTGGTCAACCTGGACCGCACGAAGAAGGACCTGTCCGCCGACGGGCGCCTCGTGCCCAGCCTGGAGCAGTCCAACCCGCAGGCGATCATCGAGGCGTTCCGCGACCTGACGATGAGCGCCCCGCTGAAGGCCGCCGCCGACGCCGGAAGGCTGAACATCTACCCCGTGGACCTGCTGGGGGCGGCCAGCCGGCGCATCCGCCGCTCCCGCGGCGAGGAGCCCCGGGCGGACGAGTTGCTGGAGGAGCACCAGGACGACGACCGCTTCGAGCGCCTCCTGGGCGACCTGACCGACTACCTCAACTCCAACGAGTACATGCGGGAGTTCCTGGGCGACAGCCTCCGCCGGGCCGCCGGCCTGGTCGGCGAGATGGGCGACCTGGTCGAGCACGAGGCCCTGAGAGACCTGTCGGCCCAGTTGATCTCCCTGCGCGACGAGCACGCCGAGGTCGCCGCCCAGGTCCAGGCCCTGGAGCACCTGGCCGGCGTGGACTTCGCCCACCAGGTGGGCTCGCTCCAGGAGTCGCTGCTGGCCGGCGCCGTCCGACACGCCCAGGAGATCCGCGATGAGGTCGGGGCCGTCCTCGGCCAGACCATCGACGGGTGGTTCCAGGACGACAGCAGCTTCAAGTCCCTCCGCGAGGGGCGAATGGAGGAACTGCTCAACTCCGCCCGCGACCGGCTCGTGCACCACGTGCGAGGCGAACTGGAACGACAGGCCTCGGCCGCCACCGGCGGGTTGGACCTCCCCCAGGAGCGGATGGGCGACCTGCGGAGCGTCTGTCTCGACGTGCAGTCCGCCGCCCGCGAGGTGCTGGCGGAGTCCATGGGCGAAGAGGAACTGCCCCGCCTCAAGTCCAGCCTGGAGACGGCGCAGATCCCGGTCCGCAAGCGCTTCTGGGACTACGTGCTGCTCCGCAGCCGCTCGTCGGTCCGCCAGCGCCTGCTGGGGCCGGGCGAGAACCCCGCCCGACCGCTGTCCACGGACCAGAAGGCCGCGCGCCTGGGCGACCCGGCCAAGCAGAAGATGAAGGAGCTGGCCGTCAACCAGCTCGAGACGGTGCTGGAGACCATCAGCCGCTACAACCCCGAACAGACGGTGCAGGCCTACGCTCACAAGCTGGCGGCCAGCCTCAACGAGCGGATCGCCCGACTCCGCGAGCAGATGACCGCCCGAGAGGCCGACCTGTCCCGCACGCTGGCGGAGGTCGAGCACGTCCTCAGCGACGTCCGCGTGCTGGATGAACACGTCCAGCAGGCCGAGCGGAACATCAAGGACATGCGCGAGGAGTTCATCGAGACCTCGCCCGCACGCACCGCGAACGAGCCCGCCCAGGCGCAGCCGCCGGCCAGCCAATCGGAGACGCCGGCGGAGGAGAGCCAGGCCGGCTCGGACTGGCAGCCGGAAGTCCAGATGGAGACGTCGCTGCCCGTCGAGGAAGACCCGCAGGAACCGGACGCGCCGGCGGCGACGATCCTGGCTGACAAGGATACGCCCGACGAGCCGCCTGTCACCCCGGAAGAGGAAACCCGCCTCCAGCCGGTCGATCTGGACCAGGACGAACAGGCTGACGAGCAGGCCACCCCCGACGACGAAGAGAAGACCGCGCCGCTGGACCTGGCCGGGCTGGATGATGAGAACCCGCCTTCCGAATCGGCCGACCAGGACGAAGACGACAAGCCGATCGCCATGGCGGAGGAGCCCATCGCGTTGGACCCCGCCGACGGCCAGGTCGAAAGCCAGGGCGAGTACGAAAGCGACCAGGGCGACGAACTGCCCTTCCGGTTCTCGGACACCGAAGACGACGACAGGCCCACGGCGTAGCCGTACGTTGTACGCGAGAATCGATCATTCAACCTGAGACTTGCATCCATTCGGAGATCGCCCGATGAATCGCGCGATGATCGCCCTGCTGGCTGGCGCGCTGCTGGCCGGCTGCCAGGAAACCCGCCTCAGCGACGTGAAGCCCGTCCCGGCCCAGCCCTCGCCCGCCCAGGCAAAAGCCCAGCGCCTGGAGGCGGAGAATGCCGACCTGGCCCAGCGACTCACCCAGGCCAGGCAGGAGTGCGCCGCGTTGGAGACCAGGCTGGCGCAGTCCGGGACCGACGCCCAGGCCCTCCGGACGGAATTGCAGGCCGCCAAGGCCGACAGCGCCCGCCAGAAGGAACTGCTGGCGGCGCTGGACCCGGCCCGGGTGCAGGCCCAGTTGACTGAGGCGCAGACCAAGAGCCAGGCCGCCGACGAACAGTCCCGCAAGTGGGAGATTCAGAAGGCCCAGCTCGAGAAGGACCTGCTCCGCCAGGAGCGGGAACTGGCCGTCCTGCGGGCGGAGCTGGCCCGTCGCGACGCGGAAGTGGCCCGGCTTCAGGCGGCCGCACGCACGCCGGCCGTCAAGCCCGCACCGGTCAAGCCCGCCACGCCCAAGCCGGCCCCCGCCCCCGTCGCGACCAGGCCCGCTCCCGGACCGGCTGGACCCGCCATCCGCGGCGAGATCATCCAGGCCCGGGCCGACATGGCCCGCGCCAGCGTGGGCTCGGCCGCCGGCGTCAAACAGGGCGACAAGCTGCCTATCTACCGCGGCCAACAGTTGGTGGGCTATCTCCACGTCGCGGAGGTCACGACCAAGGAGTCGGCTGGGTTCATCGTGGATCGCAAGCTCGAGGCCAAGGTCGGCGACCAGGTGGTCGTGCCCCTGAAGTAACAGGGAATAGGGTTTAGGGAATAGGGTTTAGGGAATAGGGACCGGGGCCCGGCATTGCCGTCCCGGCCCGAGCCTGCGTAGAATGGGACAGGCTCGAGGCGGGTCGCCGCCCCGATCGCCGCACGAGAAATCATCTGACGTCGAAAGGGGTCTGCGATGAAGATTCAGGAGTATCTCGAGCAGCACGGAGTCAGCTACCAACGCCACGAGCACGCCCCCGCCTACACCGCCCAGGAAGTCGCCGCCGAAGAGCACGTCAGCGGAAACATGCTGGCCAAGGGCGTCCTGGTCAAGGCCGACGAAGACTTCGTCCTGTGCGTCCTGCCCGCGTCGTTCAAGCTGGACATGGAGAAGGTGGGCCAGGCCGTCAAGGCCCGGCGGGTGCGCCTGGCCGACGAGAACGAACTGGCCCGCTGCTTCCCGGACGCCGAGGTCGGGGCGGAGCCGCCCTTCGGTAGCCTCTACAACCTCTCCACGCTGGTGGACCGCCACCTGGCCGACAACGCCGAGATCGTCTTCCAGTCGGGCAGCCACCGCGAGGTCATCCGCATGCACTATGCGGACTACGCCTCGCTGGTCCGCCCGCAGGTGATCGATCTGGCCGTGCGGGCCTGCTGAGCGGACGACGGAATATCCGCCCCGCGCGGACGTTTGACCTTTCACCAGAAAGGACAAACGCTCATGTTCACCACGACGCTTCGTTTCGCCTCCGCACTCGCCCTGTGCGCCGCCATCCTCGCCCCCGCCGCCGTCCGGGCCGAGACCCCCGAAGGCTTCACGTGCCTGTTCAACGGCAAGGACCTGACCGGCTGGGCCGGCAACGCCGACCTGTGGCGCGTCGAGGACGGGGCCATCACCGGCCAGACCACCAAGGAAAAGCCCGCCAAGGGAAACACCTTCCTGATCTGGCAGGGCGGCAAGCCGGGCGACTTCGAATTGCGGATCAAGTTCCGCATGCTCGCCCACAACTCCGGCGTGCAGTACCGCAGCAAGGACAAGGGCAACTTCTCCGTGGGCGGCTACCAGGCGGACATCGACTACAACAACACGTACACGGGCATGCTCTACGAGGAAGGCGGGCGGGGCATCCTGGTCAAGCGAGGCACGAAGATGCTCGTCCACGAGGACGGCAAGAAGGAAGTCCTCGGCCAGACCGCCACGGACAAGGAAATCCTCGCGGTCATCAAGAAGGACGACTGGAACGAGTACGTCATCACGGCCAAGGGCAACCACCTCACGCACGTGCTCAACGGCGTGACGACGATGGACCTGGTGGACAAGCAGGAGAGCAAGGCGGCCGCCTCGGGCGTGATCGCCCTTCAGCTCCACGCCGGCCCGCCGATGAAGGTGCAGTTCAAGGACGTGTACCTGAAGGAACTGAAGTAGCCGGCTGGAAGAGAAGGTTCAACAGATGAACGTTCAAGTTCCAGTGTTCAAGTGAGGCATCGTCCGCCTGCCTTGGACATTGAGAATCGAACGTTCATCTGTTGGACCTTCTTCGTTTCGGGCGGTATGCTGACCGGCCATGCATGACGCTCCTGTCGTTTCCGAGCTGGAGCCGGGGGGCGAGCCTCGCCCGCCGATCATCCATCCCCCTCAGGGGCGGACGGCTCGTCCGCCGGTATTGCTGAGGGCGCCGCTGGCGGCGGTGGCGGCCGCGATGATGGCGGGGCTGGTGCTGGGCCGCTACCTGCCCCTGCCGAGCGGATTCTGGGGAGCTGCGGCGGTCGCCGCCCTGCTGACGGCGCTGGCCCTGTCGTCCCGCCGCCATCTGCGCGCGGCGGCATCGCTCGCCCTGGGCGTCGCCATCATCGCCACTTCCGCCCTGCACCTGCGCTACGCCTGCTTCACGCTCGAAGGCGATCACATCGCCACGGCCACGGGCGAGCACGCGGTGCTGGCGAGCCTTCGCGGGCGGGTGGCGTCGATGCCGCAGACCCACGCGGCGTCGTCTCGCCCGGGCCGGCCGGCCGCTAGGACGAGCTTCCTGCTGGAGGTCCGCGAGGTGCTGTCGTCCGCCCCGGACCACTCCCCGGCGACGGCCTCGCGGAGCGCCGCGAGTCTGCCCCGTCGGTGGGAGCGGGCCAGCGGCCTGGTCCGCGTGAGCGTCCAGGAAGTGGAGGACCGACTCCAGCCCGGCATGGACGTGGAGATCATGGGCTGGCTGGGCCGGCTGGCCGGGCCGGACAACCCGGGCCAGACCGACTGGGCGGAGTTGGCCCGGCGTCACGGCGTTCACGCGCGGCTGAGCGTGGAGTCGCCCGAGGCGATTGCGTTGCTGAAGGTGGAGCGGCCGTGGTATCAGCGGGCGATCTGGCAGGTGCGGTCGGCGTTTCGCGAGCACCTGTGGGCGTGCGGCGGGCTCGAACAGGGCCCGCTTCTGGGCGCCCTGATCGCGGGCGAGCGCCAGCCCGCCCTGCGGCAGCTCAACCGCATGATGGTGCGGGCGGGGACGGCCCACTTTCTGTCCATCTCGGGGATGCACCTGGCGATCTTCCTGGGCTTCGTCTACGCCCTCTGCCGCCTGGTCAGCCTCACGCCCCGCCGCTCGGCCTGGGCGGTGCTGATCGTGCTGGGCGCCTACGTCGCGCTGGCCGAGCCGAACCCGCCCCTGCTACGGTCGGCGTTGATGGCCGGCTGCCTGTGCCTGGGGGCGATCCTCCGCCGCCCGTACACGTCGCTCAACGCGTTGTCGGCGGCGGCGGTGTTCCTGCTGGCGCTGGACCCGATGCAGCTCTTCTCGCCGGGCTTTCAGCTCAGCTTCGCGATCGTGGCGGCCCTGATCCTGCTGCACCGAGCGATCCGCCGCAGGCTCTTCGGGCGGTTCCTGCGCCGACGCGGACTCATCGTGTTTCGCGAGAAAGACTGGCTGGGGCGTTTCCTCCATTACCGCGCCGCCGACGCGGGGATCGCGCTGGCGACCGTCTCGCTGGCGGCGTGGGCGGCGTCGATGCCGCTGGTGGCCGTTCACTTCGGCCTGTTCAGCCCGTATGCGCCCGTGCTGAGCATCCTGCTGACGCCGCTGGTGGCGGCGGTGCTGGTGCCGGGCTACCTGGCGGCCGCGCTGGCGCCGCTGGCGCCCAACCTGGGCTACGCGCTGGGGCGGGTGTCGGCGATGGCGGCCGACTGGCTGACGGCGGCGGTGAACGCGGGCGACCACCTGCCGGGCCTGTCGTTCTCGCTGTATCCGCTGTCGGCGTGGGTGGTGGTGCTGTGGTTCGCGGCGCTGGGCCTGCTGGTGTGGGCGTGGCGGTGGCGGCTGGGGCGGATCGCGCTGGCGGGCGTGACGCTGCTGCTGGCGGGCCTGACGGCGGCGTCGCAGGCGCCCGCCGCCCCGCCGGGCGGGCTGGAACTGCACCTGCTGGACGTGGGCGCCGGGCAGTGCGCGGTGCTGCGCACCCCGACCGGCCGGACGATCCTGATAGACGCCGGCTCGCAGGCGGGCCTGGACGGCCAGGAACTGATCCCCCCGTTCCTTCGCGAGCGGAGGCTGGGACGAGTGGAGGCCGTGTTCGTCTCGCACGCCAACGCCGACCACTTCAACGCCCTGCCCGGCGAGCCGGGATGGATGGGCCCGGGGTGGCTGTACCTCAATCCGTGGATGGGGCTGGGCGGCGACGAGCCGAGCGAGGCGGGCGCCCTCCTGCGGGAGATGGACCACCTGGGCTGGCGGACGCAGCGGCTGGCGGCGGGACGGACTTTCCCGCTCGACGATCAGACCACCGTGGAGGTGCTCTGGCCGCCGCTCCAGCCGAGAGACCTGGCGATCAACGACACGTCGCTGGTGTTGCGAGTGTCGGCTGGGGGGAGGTCGATCCTGCTGCCGGGCGACGTGGAAGCGCACGGGCAGTCGGCCCTGGCGAAGCTGGGCGACCGCCTCCGCAGCGACGTGCTGGTCCTGCCCCACCACGGGGGATGGCGCAAGACGCTGCCGGAGTTCGTGGCGGCGGTCCAGCCGAAGGTGATCCTGGTGAGCGCCGGTCGCGACCCGCAAGGCACAGGCAAAGACGCCGACGCCTCGCGGGTCTTTTATCGCTCCATCAAGACGCCCGGACGGTACTTCTGCACCGCCCGCAGCGGGTGGATCTGCGTCCGCCTGCGAGGAGAGTTCGAGGAGGTGGAAACGATGAGACGGGGGGAACAGGGAACAGGGAATAGGGAATAGGGAACAGGGAATAGGGAGCAGGGAACGGGGAACAGGCCGTCGGCCAAGGGCGATTGGTCGTGGGCGATTTCTAGTGCTGCCCGAGCACGGGGCCGTCGTCCTCGACCTCCATGGCCAGGATGGTCAGGTCGTCGCTGTGCCCGTCCTGCTGGCGGAGGCGTGCGGCGTGGACGAGTTCGTCGACCTGCTGGGTCAGGGTGTGGTGGGCGGAGGCGGCGAGCAGATCGGCGACACCGGCCATGCCGAGCATTCGCTTGGGCGCACCGGCCTCCACCACGCCGTCGCTGAAGAGGAACAGGCGGTCGCCGACGGCCAGTTCGAGTCGCTCGACGCTCCAGAGCTTGCTCGACTGGGCGCCCAGGACGGGCCCGGTCGAGCCGAGGCTTCGCGCGCCGCCGGCGGTCAGGAGGGTCCCGCCGGGGTGCCCCGCGGCGACGTAGGTCCACGTTCGCTGGTCGGGGTTCCAGACGCCCAGGCACATGGTGACGAATCGCTCGTCGGGACTGGAGGCCAGCATGTCGTCATTGATGCGGTGGATGGCGGTCAGCAGGTCGCCCCCGTCGTGGAGGTGGTATCGCAGGGACATCCTGACCACGCCGGTCAGGAGGGCGGCGCTGATGCCGTGTCCGGCGACGTCCAGCACGGCGGCAGCCACCTGCCCGCGGGGCAGGACGAAGACGTCGTAGAGGTCCCCGCCGATCTCGGCGGCGGGCTGGTACCGGGCGGCCACCTCGACGCCGCGGACCTCGGGGATGGCGCCGGGCAGGAGGCGGGCCTGGATCTTGCGGGCCTCGCGCAGTTCGGCCAGGCGGCGCTCCTCGTGCTCGGACAGCTCGCTGGCCATGAGGTTGAACTCGGCGCAGAGCGAGAGGAACTCGGGCGAGCCGGCGGGGTCCACGCGGGCGTAGAAGTCCCTCGCGGACCAGGCGCGGGCGGCCTGCACCAGGCGCTTGACCGGACGGATGACCGCGAAGTGGATGGCGACGAAGACCAGCAGGATGATCTCGGCGGCGATGATGAGGATCTGGAGGGCCCGGCTGGAGAGGTCCTGGCGGAGGGCGTCGAGTGTCTGATCGAGATGGCGGGCGACGAGGACGGTCGCCCCGCCGTCGTCGGAGCCGGGTTCGTGGAGGCGGAAGACGGCCATCGGCCCGTTGGAGGTGCGGACGAGCTCTTCCTGGGGCCCGGCGGCGGGGAAGGTCTCTTTGGCGAGGTCGGCGCCCTGGTGGGCGGCCGCCGCGAGGACCGCGCCGTTGTCGTCAAAGACGACGACGTGGTGGCCCGGAGCGACGGAGGCGTCCATGCGGATGACGAAGTTGGTGAGGAAGCGTCCCAGCAGGTTGGCCTGGGTGATCCGCCGGCGGGCGGGCTCGACGCTGTGCGCGACGGTCCGCAGCGAGCGGAAGACGTCGGTGAGTTCCTTGCGATAGGCGCGGCGGAAGTCCAGCAGCATGCCCACGCCGGCGGTGATGAGAACGATCAGCGTGATGATGATGCCCAGCCGCAGCCCCAGGCGGCTGCGCACCGGCCGCGGCGGCCGGGCTTGCGCCTGTTCACGTACGTCCACGTCCTTTTGCACGCGATCAGTGTACACCGGCCCACGGGCGGTTGGCAATCGCGGAAAGCCCGCCGAACGCTTTCGGCGGGCTGTACACGGGGGTTGTGGGAGCGCAGAAACAACGGGAGCCGCGGGAAGGGGTTCTTCCCGCAGCTCCCATCGAGCGAGTCGCCAGGCGGGCGATCACCTGGCACGTCTTCGGCGGACGTAGCCGCCGATCCCGCCGCAGGCCAGGGCCAGGCAGGCCAGGCTGACCGGCTCGGGAATGGCGCGGACCTCGATCTCGTCGATGGCCGTCCCGCCGGCGCTGGCCAGGATCCTCACGCCGGTGGCATCGGGGATCGCGTCGAACTGCCACAGGTGGCGCAGATACCCCTCGCCGGGCCACTGGCCGGTGTAGTCCATGACGCGGATGGTGTTCCACGTGATGGTGTTCCAGTTGAAACCGGGGGTGGCCAGGGCGGCGTTGAGGATGGCCAGATCGGCCGTGGTGTACTGGAGGACGTACTCGCCCTGGTAGCGGTCGACGAGTTGGGTCGCCTCGCCGCCGTTGTCGCGCCCGAAGGCGATGGCGTCGATGGTGGAGGCCTCGGCGAAGATCACGCCGGCATAGGTCCAACTGCTCGTGCCGATCCAGCTATTGTTGTTGCCGTACGTCTCGTCGTTCAAGTGCGGGATGCTGTGAGCGGCGTAGCCGGTGATGCAGTCCTTGGCGAAGGCCTTCCCGCCGCGGGACTGGGCGGCCACGTTGTACTGCACCAGGGACCCGCCGACCTCGGCCAGTTGGAAGCTGGGGATGTCGTGACGAGCGAAGAGGTACTGCTCGACCTGCGACCGCTCGGAGGCCGACAGGGCGCGGTTGTACACAAGGACCTCGCCCATCTGCCCGGTGAGGGGGTAGGTGCCGTCGCCCCGGAGGCCCAGGGTGAGCACCTGCTGATAACTGCTGCGGGCGTTGGCAGCGACGATGTCGGCGGCCTGCATGCCGTCCACGCGAATGTAGCCAGTGTTGCCGTCGACGCGGATGTTGTACACGTGGGGCTTGCCGTCGGCGAAGATGCCCGCGGGCCCGAAGTCGGCGAACCGGCTCAGGTCGGTGCCGCTGGTCGACGCGGGGATGAAGCGGGCGCCAGCTTGCCCGTTGATGTGCAACTCGTACTTGAGCGTACCGGAATTGCTCCCGGCGCCGGTCAGGAACTGGACGGCCTGGCTGGCGGAGCTGGCGACGACGAAGATCTCGTAGTCGGAGTCGGCGATGTTCAGGGCCGTGCCGGTATTGGGCAGGTCGATCCACTGGGTGGGCGCGAAGCCGACGGACTGGTTGCCCGCGATCCCGCTGGGGACGATGGTGGGCCGGGCGGCTGCGTTGCCCTGGACCGCGTCATGGCCCTGCCCGGCCTGGTCGGTCCAGGTGGCCAGGCGCCCGGACGTGTCGGGGATGGTCCCCGCGTCGCCCTTGAGCCACGCCTGGAGATTGCCCGCGGGCACGGACCAGGACGAGCCTCCGTAGGCCTCGACCTCGTCGATGCAGATGGTGCTGCTGAAGTTGCTGTAGTACTGCGGGACGATCCGCAGCCCGGTGGCCTCGAGAGGCTGGCCGTTCTGGGCGACGCTGTACTGGTGACGATAGTAGGACGTGAAAGGCCCGCCTTTAGAGCTATCGTCATCGGAGGCGTAGTTGAGCGTGCCAATGGTGGCCCAGCCGGTGGAAGGATTCCCGGTGACGCCGGTGCCCGTTCCGGGGCTGGACACCTGGGTGTACTGGAGCGTGTAGAGGCCCAGGGAGCGGTCGGTGAAGTTCGTGCCAGAACGTTCCGGGTCGTTGCCGTTGTCGCGTCCGAAGGCGATGGCGCCGACGGTCTGGAGGCTGCCGAAGTTGATCCCGATGTACGGAGCGGTATCGCTGCCCGAGGGCAGCCAACTGTTGCTGTTGCCGTAGTACACGTCGTTGGCGTTGGCGATCAGGTGCACGCCCGCCCCGTACTGGCTGGAGCCGAACGCCGTGGCGCCGGTCGTGAGGCTGGCATGCGCGGGGGCGGGAGAGGCCGGGTTGAAGTAGTCGGCCTCGTTGCCGTCCCATGAGATGGAGTAGCCCGCGCTGGGCGTGATGACCACCCCGGCCTGAAGGGGCAGGGCGCACAGGGCGACCGCCAGGACCAGGCTCCACAACATCCGATTCGTCGTCTCCGTTTTCATCTTCGTTCTCCTTGGCCGTTCCGGGTGCCCCGGTCCGGCGTCCTCTTTTACCGCGGATTTGCATCAACCTGCCGCGCGCGCGGCCAGGCTGCGTTCACAGACGTGCTACGGGTACAGCTCGAACAACTCCATGATCTTCTCGTCGCTGGTCGCGTCGGCGTACCCGTCGGTGTTCGGGCTGCCGTTGGCCATCGCGACCGCCTCCACCTGCACCGGCGTGACGCCGACGTACCGCCCGCTGCCGTCGATGCGGGTGACGTTGTAGCCGTCCTTGTGGCCGTACTGCCCGCCGAATCGCGGGTCCAGGACGTCGGAGTAGATCACCGAGTTGGCCGGGGCGTTGGAACTGCGAAGGTGCTTCTTGCCGTGCGTCCGCCACCAGGACGGCGAGCGATAGTGATACCCGGCGATCAGGCGCCGGGAGTAGTTGCCTTCGGCCTGGGTGCTGTTCCACCAGCCACAGCCCAGTCCGGCCCACCAGTTGGGCTTGTCGACGTTCATGCTGTGCCAGTTGGTGGGCGCCTGTCCCCCTTTGCTCTCCACGTAGGTGGTGTTCAGGCTGGGGCAGTGCATCGAGCTGCCCAGCTCGCCGGAAGGCAGGTAGCCCGCGGAGACGCAAAGCCCGATGCCCAGGGGCTCCTGGAAGGGCGGGCCGGGCCAGCGCTTGCGGATGTCGAAGGAATAGGTCCAGTGCTCCGTGCCGGCGCTGTCGAGGTACTGCGAGATGGGCAGCGCTTCCCGCGACTCGCCCGCATAGGACAGGGCGGCGTGGATGGTGTTCTTCATGTGGCTGGCGCAGACGGCCCGGCGGACGAGTTCCTTGGACCGGTTCAGCGTGGGGGCAAGGATGGAGAGCAACACCGAGAGGATCGAGATGATCACCAGGAGCTCAACCAGCGTGGACCCGCGCCCGCGTCGCATGACCAGCCGCCTGCCTTTCGACCAGATGCCGCGCCGGCCAACATGCGCGAAATGGGGGACCCGCAGCCGGCGGAACGGACCCTCATCATCTAGCTTATACGACAAGTTGGCGGCCGTCAAGGAAAAGAACATCAAACTGAGAAGGCATCATTATAAGGGGACAGAGGCCTCCTGGACCGGGGGCGGGGCGTTCGTGGTGCGTGCGTCCGGGATCGGACACAAAGGCCCTGGGACCTGCCGGCAGGCGCCGCCGCAAAGGCCCCCGCACCTGGCGCCCTGTCCGGAGCGCCGCCTCACTTGTCCTGGGCGATCAGGGACATGCGGACCAGCTCGGCCAGGCTGCCGGCGGCGGTCTTTTCCATGATGCAGGCACGGTGGGTCTCTACGGTCTTGATGCTGATGCCCAGCTCGGCGGCGACCTGCTTGTTGAGCATGCCGGAAACGACCAGGTCCATGACTTCCCGCTCGCGCGGGGTCAGGCGGTCCAGACGATGGCGGACCAGGCGGCGGTGCTCGTCGTCGGCGCGGGTGGCCAGCTCCAGCCGCAACGCCTTGTTCACCCGCTCCAGCAGCACGGCGGCGTCGAAGGGCTTCTCGATGAAGTCGCAGGCCCCGCACTGCATGGCCCGCACGGCCATGGGGACGTCCGCGTAGGCGGTGACCATGATCACGGGCAGGTTGACGTGGCTTTCGCGGAGCTTCTCCAACAGGTCCAGCCCGCTCATGCCGGGCATGCGGACGTCCAGCAGGAGGCAGCCGTGCATGTCGGGGGCGAACGCGTTGAGGAAGGCCCGCCCGGAATCGAACGTCCTGGCGGACAGGCCGGCGGAGGTGAGAAGGAACTCGATGGACTGGCGCATGGCCTGATCGTCGTCGACGACGAAGACGGTGGCGGCGAGGTCCCTGGAATCGACTTGGCTGTTGGAGACGGTCATGGCCTCTCTCCCGGTGTGGTGAGGGTGAAGGAGACGATCAGGCCCCGGGGCGTATTGGGCTGGGCCCACATCCTGCCGCCGTGGGCTTCGACGATGGTCCGGCTGATGGACAATCCCATGCCCATGCCCTGGGACTTGGTGGTGAAGAACGGCTCGAATATCTTGTGCAGGTCCTCGTCTGGGCAGCCCGGCCCGCAGTCGGCGACGGAGAACCGGAGCGTTCGCGGGTTGGGGGCGGAGGCCTCCACCGTCAACTGGCGCAGCTCGACGGGGGTGTCCTGCATGGCTTCCATGCCGTTGCGCATGAGGTTGAGCAGGACCTGCTGGATCTGGATGCGATCGAGGGGGACCTGGGGAAGGCCGTCCCTCAAGTTCAGGATGAGCTGGACCTGGTGCTGGCGGAGGTCGGCCGTCAGCAGGTCGACCAGTTCGCCCACGAGCTTGGACGGCGCGACCGCCTGCCGCTCGGCCACCCCGTCGCGAAAGAACTCTCGGAGACGATGGATGATCTGCCCGGCCCGCTGGGCCTGTCGGGAGACCTCCTGGAGGGCCGGGCTGAGTTGCTCGGGCTCGGTCTCGTTGGACTCGATCAGCCGGACGCACCCCTCGGCGTAGCTGGCGATGGCGCCCAGGGGCTGGTTGAGTTCATGGGCCAGTCCGGCGGCCATCTCGCCCATGGTGCGGGTGCGGGCGACGTGGGCGAGCTGGTTCTGGTGCTCGCGGGCCTGCTGTTCGGCCCGCTCGCGTTCGAGGATTTCGTGCTGGAGCTGGCTGTTGGCCTGGGCCAGATCGCTGGTGCGCTGCGAGACGCGAAGCTCCAGTTCGTCGCGGGCCTTGCGAAGGTCCATCTCGGCCTGGCTGCGCCGGGCGACCTGGCGGTTGAGCTGCCACATGCCCCAGGCCATTCCGAGCACCAGGCCCACGCACATGAGCACGAGCAGTTGGAGGCCCGGGCCCCAGAAGGGCGCGCCGTATCGCTCCAGGCGAAGGGTCAGACCCGCCGCCCCCAGCTCCAGCGGCTGGAGGGTGATCAGGCGGGGGTTCAGCTCGTTCATGGCCGGCAGGGCGTAGACCCTCTGCCCGGCGGAGTCGAGCAGGCTGACCTGGTGGTGCTGGAGGACCTCGCGGGGCAGGACGCTCCTCAGGAGCCTCTCGCAGCCGTAGACGGCGATGATGGCGCCGAGGAACTCCTGGCGTCGAAAGACGGGGACGCACAGGGCCATCCCGGTCTCTCCGCGGGAGATGAGATAGACTCCGCTGTACGCGCTCTGGCGGGTCCGGCGGGCGACGTGCCAGGCCTGGCGGGGCGCGCCCGCCGTCAGGTCGATCTCATCCAGGACGGGCTTGGCCTTGGCCGGCGAGACGGCCGGCGCCATCCATCGCACGGCGGAGTCGGCGCCGACGTAGACCACGCCGACCAGTTCGGGATGATCGTCGATGTACTGGCTGAAGCGGAGGTTGAAGCTGTCGCCTTCGAGCACGTCGCGGGCGATCTCGTCGGCCTGGACGGCCAGGAAGTCCCGCGTGGCGTCGAGCGGGCGTCGGATGCTGTCGAAGGCGGAGCGGGTGCTGCTGGCCAGTTCAGCCCGCTCGCGTCCCAGTTCGCGGGCCTCCATGAGCCACAACAGCACGCCGAGGGCCACGATGAAGACGGCGGCGAGGAAGGCCGGCCCCACCCAGGCCCATCGCACAAACCACCCGTAGGCGGCGCCGGGCGGCGTCGAGGGGGTATTGCCGGAATCGGTCATGGCAAGACGTCAAGCAGCTTGTAGTACTCGTAAAGTTCTCTCGCGTTGGGTGCTGCCGGACCGACCGGGCGGAGGTTGTTCAACGGTCCCATGTCCGCCCATTGTACCGAGCCGTTGCCGAAAAGCCGATTGCAACCTTCGCCGCCGTGAGGGGCGCTGATGCGTTTCTTGAACCGCCCTCGACCCGGAGACTTGTCCAGCCCGACAAAGTCGGAGTAGATGACCTTGTTGGCGTGGTTGAAGGTCTTCCAACTGGGCAGGCCCTCGTCCTTGTAGGCCCGCGTGCGGGCGGCGAAAGAGGAGTTCAGCCCGGCTGGAGGCTCGGGCGGGCCGCCGGGCTTGGTCTTGGGCGGCTTGGCCAGGCCGATGATCTCGCCCCCGCTGATGCCGGCCACGTTCGCGACATCCGATTCCACCCAGCGGTTCTCGGGGGTGTTGCAGCCGAGGGAAGGCGAGGTGACGGCGTCCTGGGAGGGGCAGTAGAACGGCCCGATCTCCTGCACGTACGGCACCACGAGCCCCAGATTCACCAGTTCCTCGTCTTCGAGGCGGCACATGACGAAGGTGTCGAACGGATCGTTCTTGTCGTCGTGATGGATGGGCAGCGTGGCCGAGTTGTTGATGGCATAAGACCAGACGCCCAGGCCCATCTGTCGCAGCGAGGCGGCGCACACGGTGCGGGCGTTCGTAAAGCGCACCCGCAGCAGGCTGGGCACGAGGATCCCCAGCAGCAGGGAGATCACGCCGATGGTCACCAGCAGTTCCAGCAGGCTGAAGCCCCGGCGCCCGGTGTTGCCCGGGGGGACCATGGGTTCCAAGAAGTTGCTCGTCTTCCGTGCGTCCATTTCGCGTTATCGTCCGGGGCCCGTAGCCGGTTTCGCCCGGGCCGCCGCCGTCCTGTCGCCCCGAGAGGTTACACCCGTTGCCCTCGCGGAGACAAGCCTTCGTGGCGATCCCTGCGGAGACAAATGCATCAAAGGGCGGGCGGGGGCTGCCTCTCCTCAGCCCCCAACCCTACTGCTGTCTTACTACGCGTTAGGTTTCCCTGCCGCCACATGTATTCTCTCCGGTTCGCTCCAGGATTCAATCGGGGTTTACCCGGAAAACGGGTTTCTTCTGCCATACAAAATCCTTACATTTCGCTTGCACCTCTGTTCGTCCGATCCTAATATGTTAGGGTAAAGTTCGGTATTCTGACGGGTGGTTCTGCCAGGTTCTCCCCGTCGGATCTGCTGGGGCGCTGAGATGAACATCGAGCAGATAGGCGAGAGCGTCCGCGTGCTGGCGTCGTTTTCCGGCGGCAGCGCCGAGCCGCTGCAATTCGAGTGGTCGGGCCGGGTGTACCCGGTGTCGGCGATCAACGGCCGATGGATCGACCGCGGCGGCGAGGGCTACAGTTTGCACTTCAGCGTTCAGGTGGGCGAGGAGACGTACTTCCTCCACTTCTCCAGCGTCCAGGTCCAGTGGTGGCTGGACCAGGTGGTCGTGCCCTGAACCCGGTCCAAGGTGTTGTCGATGTTGCGGAGCACGGACAGGTTGATCGTCCACGTGGACGTGGACGCGTTCTTCGCCTCGGTGGAGCAATTGCTGGTCCCGTCGCTTCGGGACCGGCCGGTCATCGTCGGCAGCGGGTGCATCGCCTCGTGCTCGTACGAGGCTCGGGCGTCGGGCCTGCGCGCGGGGATGCCGCTGTCGCAGGCGCGCCGGCTGTGTCCCCGGGCGGTGGTCCTCGAGGGGAACTATCCGATCTACCGCTGTTTCGCGGAGCACGTGTGGGAGGTCTTCCGCCGCTACGCCACCGGCCTGGAAACGTTCCTGGACGAAGCGTACGGCGATGCGACGGGCATGGAGGCGGTGCACGGCTCGCCGCTGGAACTGGGGCGTTCGCTCCAGCAGGCCGTCCGCGCCGAGGTGGGCCTGCCGGTCTCGGTGGGGCTGGCGTCGGGGCGGATGATGGCCAAGCTGGCCAGCGGGTCGGCCAAGCCGTACGGCGTGGCCTGGATTCGCCCGGGCCAGGAGGCGGACTTCCTGGCCCCCCTGCCGGTGAAGAAGCTACCGGGCGTGGGCGGGCGGACGGCCGAGCGCCTGCACGATCTGAACATCCAGACCATCGCCCAGATGCGCCGCCTGACCCGCCAAACCCTGCGGTGCATGTTCGCCCGGCGAGGCGACGCGCTCTACGACCGCTGCCGGGGCATCCCGGACGAATCCGCCCTCTCGCGACAGGCGCCGCCGCTGCCGAAGACCATCTCCCGCGAGACGACCTTTCATCAGCCCACCAGCCGCAACGAGGAACTCCGCGGCATGCTGGAGTATCTCACCGAGCGGGCGGTGCGAACCGCGCGAGGCAAGGGCCTGCGGGCGGGCACGGTCGAACTGAGCATCCGCTACGACGACTGGAAACAGGACGCCTCCGCCGCCTCGCTGGAGGCGCCCACCGATCGCGACGACGAGGTCTTCGCCCTGGTCCTGCGGCTGCTGGATCGCCTGCACAAGCGCCGCGTGGCCCTGCGCCACGTGGGGATCACGCTGTCGAACTTCACCCGCGACCGGGGCGAACCCGCGCTGTTCGACCTGCCTGTCGGCAGCCTGCCTGCCGGAGGCAGGGCAGGTTGCGGATTGCGGATTGCGGAGCGCGGAGCGCGGAACGCGGAACGGAAAAAGCCCACGGACCTGTCGGTGAGCGTTGAGCGGCAGGAGTTTCCGGAGAGGTCCGCGCCGCCGAGGGACCGCTCGAATCTGTACCGCGCCCTGGACGCCATCCGCGACCGCTGGGGCCATTCGGCCATCGTCCAGGGCGAGTCCGTCAACCTCCTGGGAGAGTTGAAACAGAACGACTACGGCTTCATCCTGCGAACGCCCTCGCTGACGAAGTAGCCGCAGGCCGAGACTCCTATGATCTGTGCCCGCGACAATTCGATCGCGCCCCTTCACGCCCGCAGCGGGTATTCGCTGCTGCGGGGCTCGGCCCGGGTGGAAGACCTGATCGCCCGCGCGGTGGAACTGGGCCACCGCCGGCTGGCCCTGACCGACGTGAACGGCCTGTACGGCCTGCCGCGGTTCTACGCCCTGGCTCGCGAGGCGGACCTGGAGCCGATCGTCGGGGCGGAGTTGGAGGCGCCGGGGCTGTCGGCGATCGCGCTGATCGACGAGCCGATCGGTTACGAAAACCTCTGCCGCGTCCTGACGGCGATTCATGGTCCATTGCCCCATGACCATTGCCCACCGAATGAATGGGACTGGTCGGACCTGTGTCGCGGGCTGCACCTGATCGTGCAGGACGAGGCGACGGCCCGGCGGCTGCTGGAGGGCGGAGCGCAAGTGGAGCGGGTCTGGCTTGGGGTGGACCCGGCCACGCAGCGCGGGGTGGACATCGAGCGGCTGGAGGCGGCTTCGCGGCGTCTGGACCTGCCTCCGGTGGCGCTGGGACGGGCGCTGATGGCCCGAGCGGACGAGTTGGAGGTGGCGCGGCTGCTGGCGGCCATCCGCGAGGGCACGACGTTCGACAACGTTCCGGCCGCGCTGCTGCCCCATCCGCGGGCGTTCCTCCGCCGCCCGGCCGAGCTGGCCGGCGAATTGGCGGGCGAGCCGGCGTGCCTGGCCGAGGCGGCCGCCAACAACCGCCGCCTGGCCGAGCGGTGCGCGAGCTTTCGCTTCCTGCCGCGTTCGCCGGTCTTTCCCGCCTATCCCTGCCCCGGCGGCGCGTCGGGCCAGGACTATCTCCGCGCGCTCTGCACGCAGGGCATGGAGTGGCGCTACGGTCAGGTGACCGCCGCCGCCGTCCACCGCCTGGAGCGCGAGCTGGCGTTGATCCGAAAGATGGGCTTTTGCGAGTACTTCCTGGTCGTGTGGGACATCGTCCGCTACGCCCGCGACCGCGGCGTGCCGCTGGCCGGGCGGGGCTCAGGCGCCAGCAGCCTGGTGGCCTACCTGCTGGGGATCACCAACGTCTGCCCGCTGGCCTTCGACATCCCGTTCGAGCGGTTCCTCAACGAGCGGCGGGGCGACTTCCCGGACCTGGACATCGACTTCTGCTGGCGGATCCGCGACGACGTGATCGCGTACGCCTTCGCCCGCTGGGGAGTGGACCGCGCCGCCATGGTCAGCGTGCACACGACGTTCCAGCCCGCCTCCGCCACGCGCGAGACCGCCAAGGCCATGGGCTACAGCGACGACCAGATTCGGGGACAGTCCACGAATTTCACGAATTTCCCCAATCAAGTCGCCCGCCTGTCGCGCCGGCTGCTGGGCCTGCCGCACGTGCTGTCGGTGCATCCGGGCGGGGTGGTGCTGGCCCCGGGCCCGATCGACCGCTACGCGCCGATCCAGCGGGCGGCCAAGGGCGTGGCCATCACCCACTTCGACAAGGACGGCGTGGAGGCGGTCGGCCTGGTCAAGCTCGACCTGCTGGGCAACCGCAGCCTCTCAACGCTTCGCTGCGCCTGCGACCTGATCACCCGCCGCACGGGACGAACGATCGACGTCGAGACCCTGGGCGGCGACGACCCCGCCACGCTGGCCACGCTCCAGGCAGCCGACACCGTCGGCTGCAACCAGCTCGAATCGCCCGCCATGCGCCACCTGCTGCGGGCCATGCGCCCGCGACACGTGGGCGACGTGATGAAGGCCCTGGCCCTGATCCGCCCCGGCGCCGCCAGCATCGGCATGAAGGAGACCTTCATCCGCAGGCATCGCGAAAGGGGACTGGCTCCGAATTTCCGCGGCAACACGAAATCCGCCGACAACCATGGGCCGGAAATTCGGTGCCTGTCCCCTTTCGCGGACATCCTCCGCCCCACCCACGGCATCATGCTCTACGAAGACGACGTGATGCTGGTGGCCGCGGCGCTGATGGGCTGCTCGCTGGCCGAGGGAGACCGTTTCCGCAAGGCCGTCCAGAAGTGCCGCGACGACGCCGAGCGGGTGCGCCTCTCGCGCGAGTTTCTCGCCCGTTGCCGCGGCAACGGCGTGGACGCGCAGCTCGCCAAGGACCTCTGGGTGCAGATGGCCAAGTTCAACGCCTACTCGTTCTGCCGGGCCCACGCCGCCAGCTACGCCCAACTGGCCTACGCGATGGCCTACCTGCGGACGCACTGGCCGCTGGAGTTTTACGTGGCCGCCCTGAACAACAACCAGAGCATGTACCATCCGCGGGTGTACGTTGAGCAGGCCAAGCGCGAGGGCATCCGCTTCCTCCTGCCCGACGTCAACGCCAGCCAGGAGGAGTTCTCCTGCGAGGGCCCCGCCATTCGCACGGGCCTGTCGCGCGTGGGCGGGCTGGGTCCGGTCAGCGCAGAGACCATCCTCGCCGCCCGCCGGCGCGGGGCGTTCGAGGGCCTCAGCCACTTCGTCCGCCGCACCGGACTCGCGCGCGAGGAGATCCGCTCGCTCATCCTGTGCGGCGCGATGGACGCCTTCGCCCGCACGAGGCCGGAGTTGATGATGGAGCTGGACCTGTGCCTGGCCGGGCCGCGCGACGACGCCGGCGGGCCTCTGCTGCTGCCGGTCGCCCCGTCGCTGGGAACGACCCTGGACGACTACAGCCCGCGCCGCAAGTATCTCGACGAGCGCCGCGTCCTGGGCTTCAGCGTTCGCGAGCACATCCTGGCCGGCTACCGCCCCGCCCTGGCGGGCCGGACCGACGCCGACAGCCGCGACCTGCCCCGCCGCGTCGCTCGGCGCGTCCGCCTGGCGGGCGTGATCGAGGCCCACCGCACCACGTCCACGCAAAAGGGCGCGACGATGCACTTTCTGACCCTCGACGACGAGCACGGGCTGTTCGACGTGACGGTCTTCCCCGACGTGGCCCGCGGCATCGGCGCCCTGTCGCGCGACCGCTACGGGCCCTGGCTGGTCACCGGAACCGTCGAGGAGCAGTACGACGTGGTCACCGTGACGGCGGAGAAGATAGAATGGGTCGAGGCGGCGGCTGCGCCGCGGGAGGTTGTTCGTTGTTGGTTGGCGTCGTGAAAAGCCCGTGAAATCCACACCCGTTCGTGGAACCTGTAATGAAATGACAGACAACAAACAACAAACAACGAACAACAAGTACCGCATCGGCACCAGCGGGTACTCGTTCCCCGACTGGGTGGGCACGTTCTACCCCCCCACCACGCGGTCGGTGGACATGTTCGACCGCTACGTCGAACACTTCAACACGGTCGAGTTGAACTTCACCTACTATCGCGTTCCGTCAGCCGGCACGATGCAGAAGTTGGCCCGCGTCAGCCCGGAGGGCTTTGCCTTCTGGGTGAAGGCGAACCAGGAGATCACCCACAAGCACAACCGCTCCGCGAGCCGGGAGTTCATCGACAACCTCCAGCCGCTGACCGACTCGCTCAAGCTGGCGGGCGTGCTGTTCCAGTTCCCGCAGGGGTTTCATCGCACGACGGCCAACCGCCGGTACCTGGCGGCGGCGCTGGAGGACTTCGCCCCCCTGCCGACGGCTGTCGAGTTCCGCCACCGCTCGTGGGACCACCCGCTGACGCTGCGGAGCCTTCGCGAGCGAAGCGTCACGCTGGTGGTGCCGGACGTGCCCGCCCTGCCGGACCTGTACAGCGTCCCGGCGGCCGCGACCACCGCGACGGGCTATCTGCGGCTGCACTCGCGCAACGCCCGCAACTGGTACGCGGGCGAGAAGGACCGCTACGACTACGGCTACAGCGAGCAGGAGATGCGCGAGCTGCTGCGGGAATGGGAGGCCCTGGCCGGGCAGGTCGACCGCGTCTACGTCTACTTCAACAACTGTCACGCCGGGCAGGCCGCCCGGAACGCCGAGGCGTTCGGGAGACTGCTGGAAGGGCTGTAGCCGGCTGGGCGGGGCTGGTCCCGCCGGCATTCGGCACGGTCGGCATCCTCCTGGAGCGAGGAGGCCTTCGTCTATACAGCCTTCTTCCTCGGCCCTGAGTCTTCCTGGGGGAGAAGTTCGATCCTGCTTTGAACGCTGGCCCCCAGCGTCTCCAGGACTCTCGTCGCCCGGTCAACCGTGACTCCGTGGTACTCGTTCCGCTCGTCCCGTGAGACCTGGCTCTCGTGCACGCCCAGCCTGTCGGCCAGTTCCCGCTGCGTCAGTCCTCGGGCGATCCGCAGACACACCAGCATCTGGCCGAGGCCCTGGAGGTTCATCACTTCCCCAAACTCCCCGCGCTTGATCCGCTCGTAGACCTCGACCTCCTCCGCCAGTTGCTGATGAAACGACACCATCGGGTCCAGCACCCGCTTCACTTCCTGCCTGCCCAGTCCCATCGCCTTCAACTCCCTCTCCTGCGCCACCAGCCGATCCTTCTCCTGCCGCAGGCGGTCCACCGCTTCCTTGTACTCTTTCTCATTGCGGATCATGCTTGGCTCCGTATCTTGACGATTCCCCTGGGTTTTCCATCTCGCCTCGACCGCCGAAAAGCCGACGGGAATTCCAACTCATGGCCGAACTCATCACGAATGCCCGACAGGATGCCGCTACAGTGCGGATACAGTTCCACGCGATACTGATGCCACATCGGCAATTGCCTCTTGGGGTATCCACGATACGGGCGCCGACTCGCCGGGTCCCAAGTCCAGATCTTGTGCGGATCCAGAAGGTTCAGATCTCGTTCCAACTCGCCGTTGGCAAGCCGCAGCAGGTCGCATACGAAGTACCCGTCAATATCGTTGGGGTGGTCCTTGTCTTCCGCGAACGACCCGTCAATGAAGATGTCGGATACGCCGACCTGCCAGAGCTGCCTGACCAGGATCTCCAGATTGTCCACAAGCCGCCGCCGCCACGGAACATCCCAGGCCGCGGGTGCGCCCTGCCCGGCAGGTCCCGCCACCAGCGGAGAGTCACGCAACTCGTCCAGCGTCAACTCGAATTCGCCAGGCGGCAAAAGCCCTTCGGGAGTGAATGGCGGTATTGTGGCCATCGGCATTCTAATACATATTAGTCAATATAGACATGAATGTCAAGTGCGGGCGAGCGGTTTTCACGGATCGGTCAGGTTCGGGGCCCACAGGCCTTCGCGCAGCTCGGGCGTCTGCCCGGAGGCGGGGAAGGTTTTTCCCACAGCCGAGCGCAACTGGGCGGACAGGTCCTTGACCGCGTCGGCGCAGTCGGGCTTGTCGGCCAGGTTGGTCAGCTCGCGCGGGTCGGCGTCGTGGTCGTAGAGTTCCCGCCCCTTCTCGCCGTTGTCCCATTCGGTGTATCGCCAACGCGGCGTGCGGATGGTGTAGCCGAAGAACCGTCCGCCGCGCTTGCCCCCGCCGCGAGAGACCTGGCTGACGGTCCAGCCCCGGCCCGGGGCGGCGGCGTCCTGGAGCATGGCGGCCAGGCTCTGGCCCTGGAGGTTCTTGGGGGCCTTCACGTTGCACAGTTCCGCCAGCGTGGGGTACAGGTCCACCAGGCCCACCGGCGCCTTGGCCACCTGGCCCCTGGCCTTGACGCCCGGGCCGGCGATGATCAGCGGCACGCGGGCGGACTCCTCGAAGATGCTCATCTTCTGCCACAGCCCGTGCTCGCCGAGGTGGTAGCCGTGGTCGCTGATGAAGACGACGATGGTGTTGTCGGCCAGGCCCAGGCGCTCCAGGGCGGCCAGCACGCGCCCGACCTGGGCGTCCATGAACGAGACGCTGGCGAAGTAGGCCTGGACGCACTGGCGGCGGAGGTCGTCGGTGAGCTTGTCCTGCTCTCGCTTGTAGCTGCCCAGGGCTGGGGCGGGCAGGTCGGCCTGGTCCTCCTTGACGCCCTGGACGACGGGCATCTTGTCCTTGGGGTAGCGATCGAAATACGGCTTGGGAGAGACGTAGGGCGTGTGCGGGCGGTAGAACCCGACGGCCAGGAAGAACGGGCGGTCCTTCTGCCGGGCGCAGCGCTCGAGCACCCACTCGGCGTCGGCGGCGAGCAGGCCGTCGGTGTGGTACTGGTCGGGTTTGGGCGAGGCGTACCAGCTCAGCGTCCCGCCGAACTGCCCCGGCGTGAGGGAGAAGATGTGCGGCTCTTCCTCCATGCGGTCGCAGCCGGCTGGGTTGAGTTCCATCTCCCACGAGCCGGGGTCGTCGTGCCCGTTGGTGCCGATGGACTTGGGCACGTTGTAGTGGTAGAGCTTGCCGATGCGGGCGGCGAAGTACCCCTGGAGTCGGAAGGCCTGCGGCAGGCTGTGGTGCGAGGGGATGGTCTGGCGGAAGATCTGCGCGTTGGCCAGGATGCCCGTGCTGTTGGGGTACAGGCCGGTCAGCAGCGAGTTGCGGCTGGGCCCGCAGAGGGGGAACTGGCAGTAGGCCCGCTCGAACCGCACGCCGCGCTCGGCCAGGCGGTCGATGTTGGGCGACTTGACCAGCGGATGCCCGTAGCAGCCCAGCGAGTTGTTCAGATCGTCGGCCATGATGAACAGGACGTTGGGCCGGTCGGCGGCGCGGGCGGAAGAAGCGATCGCGGCCAGGAGGGCAAGAGGAACGAGACGGTTCATGGAAACTCCTTTGATTTTCGACCTGCCTGCCGGCAGGCAGGTTTCTGATTTTCGATATTCGATTGGTCGCTGGGTAGTATGAACGTTTGACGCCCGAAGGTAAAGTCCAGGGACCGGCTCCTGCGGGGAGGCCTTCCGTGGGCTCTCCCCGTGCACAGGTTCCGTAGTGGATCGAGCGTGGGAGAAGAGTCATGAGAACTCGACTCGTTGTGATCGGCGCGGCGGTCTTGATTGTCGCAGCCGTCTACCTGGGCTTCTTTCACAAGTGGTTACGGGCCCGAATCGAATCTGTCTCGCCGGATGGGATGTACAGGTACGAACTGGCCGAACGAAGCGACAAGTTCAATGTGGATGTGACCTTCGCGCTCTATCAAAGAGCCTCCGATTCGGATTGGGAACTGATGGAAGCCGGCAAGATCCCGACCGACAGCGCAGCCCCTTCGAACTGGAGTATCGACTGGCAGTACGATGACAAGCGTCGCACGACCGGGATCGTCCTGTTCGGCGACTATGGGAGCCCGCCCTTCGAGGGAACGGTCGTGTATCGCAAGAGCCTTGACCCGGGGGCCAAGCTACGCGGAGGGTCATGACTGCGCGAGGGCCTGCGAATCAGTGACCACACCCATAGGGCGTGCCCTGAGGAGCCCCCCCAAGGAGGCCATGCAGGAGAGGAAGCCCCCTGAGGGGGCATGAAGTATCCCCAGGGGATGAGCCGCAGGTGGATTCCGAAAGAGCCGCCTTGCACGAATCGAGTGCGTCTCGATCTTGATGGTCTGCGATCTTCCTCGATCGAGAGCCTCAGCCGCGACGGGACGAAGAAGCCCGAAGGGCTGACGGAGGGTAGCCGGGGGCGACCGAAGGGAGCCCCCGGTCGGCGCCCCCAAAGGTCCCAGCCCCGAAGGGGCGACGGAGAAGAACGAGTCGATCATGAGGCCGCCGCCATCTTCTCCCTCGCCCCTCTGGGGCTCTTCTGGTCGCCAACGCGTACCGGGGGCTCCGCTCGTATCGCCTTCGGCGATCCTCGCTGTACCCCCGGCTACTCTCCGCGGCCCCTTCGGGGCCGAATGCGCCAGCCGTGTGTTGGGATACTCGAAGGTCCTGCCGCATAGGCGACTCTGCCTGGGCGACCACCACCGAGCTTGCCTCGGTGGAGGCGTGATTTATGCCTAGACTCCGCTGCAGCGAACACGTCACCGCCGGGCTCGTCCCGGTGGGACGGCGATCCTCGGCCAGGCTGTCCGGCAAACGCCGCATCGCCGCTGATCGCCAGCGATATCCCCAGCCGGGGTGCCTGCCTCCGGCAGACAGGTCACGCTTCCACCGGGACAAGCCCGGTGGTGAGCTGCGTCTCCTGTCCAGGGGCTAGCTGTACATCATGCTCCCACCCGCACAAGGCGGGTGGTGAGCGGACACCCGCCAGGGCAGTCTGACAGCGAGCCAATTATCGGGCAGCCTCGACAATCGAGAATCGCAAACCTGCCTGCCGGCAGGCAGGTCGACAATCACTTCGGGGCCCACTGGACTTCCGGGTACTTGGCGGACCGGGCCAGGTCGATCCACTTCGCGTCGCCGTACACGCCGGCCTTGGAGAAGTCGAAGGGCTTGAAGCCGACCTTGGCGGCTGGGCTGTCCGGCTGGAGGCGGAAGTCGCGCTTGGCGGCGTCGACGAACCTGGGATCGGCGACGATCGAGCCGGCGTCGCGGCCGGACTTCTGCCATTCCTCGAAGCTCTTGCCCGCGGGCTTGACGGGCTGGCCGGCGTAGTCCCAGTAGAGGTTGCTCTTCATGACGTACTTGTCGTCCTTCCAGTTGCTGCTGAGCAAGTGGGCGTTGCCCTTGGAGGAGTCGAAGCAGACGATGTTGTTCTCGAACGTGAAGGAGATGTGCGGCTCCATCCGCGTCCGCTGGACCTGCCCTTCCATGCTGAAGGCCAGGATGTTGTTGCGGATGACGTTCTCCTTGCCGTAGTGCTGGTGGAAGCCGCCGGTCTTGGTGTTGTAGACGAGGTTGTTCTCCATGACGATGTGGCTGCTGCCCTCGTCGGTGTACAGGCCCCACCCGCCGTAGCTGTAGGAGTAGACGTCGTGGAAGATGTTGCCTCGGACGACCGTGCCCTCGGAGCTGCCCAGGGTGTAGATGCCGCCCATGTCGCTCAGCACGCCCCAGCCGAGATGGTGGATGTGGTTGTCCTCCAGGCGGTTGCGCTTGGCGACGCTTGGGGCGTAGCCCCACCGCCAGCCGATCGACACGCCGGTGTAGTAGAAGTCGGCGATCTCGTTGTGGGTGACGGCGTTGTCGCAACTGTGGCCGATCCACACGCCGATGGCGCAGCGGAACAGCCGCCCGCCGTGGCGGATGATGTTGTTGTCGACGGTGACGTGACTGGTGATCTCCTCGGGCTTGGGGTTGTTGTTGGCCCAGCCCTCGCCGATCTTCACGCCCCCGCCGCCCATCTCGTGGATGTGGGTGCGGACGACGCGGCAGTCGCGGCAGGCCTTGCGGAACCACACGCCGTAGCCGCCCAGTTGCGACAGCTCGCAGTCTTCGACGCTCACGTTGCGGGCGTGGTCGGCGGTGAAGGCGGCCTCGATGGACACCGCCGCCTGGCCGTCCGCGTAGCCCTTCTCGCGCAGGCTCACGCCGGTGTGCCGCAAGGCCAGGCCCTTGAACTGAAGGTGCTCGACGGGCTTGTCCGGCTGGCCCTGGATGCGGATGAGCATGTCGGCGACGGGGGCGACGACGTCGGCCTGCGTCATGTCCTCGCCCTCCAGCGGGATGTAGTGCAGGCTGCCCGATCGGTCCAGGAACCACTCGCCGGGCGCGTCCAGGGCGGCGCGGAGGTTCTCGACGTGGTATCGCTGGGCCTTCTCCCAGCGTCCGAAGGCCCAGTGGGCGCCGGTCTTGAGCAGCACGAGGTTCGCGGCTGGGTCGATCCGTTCGACGGGATGGATGGAGATGGACCACGAGTGGTAGGCGACGACGGCGGCGTCGGCCAGTTCCTCGCCCGAGAGGCCGGCCAGCGGCTTGATGTCTTCGGGCTTGGCCAGGAAGGCCCGGCTGCCGACGTCGACGGGTTTGCCGCCTGGCGTGAGGGGCATGGGTTTGGCCGGGCCGGCCATGCGGTGATAGAAGGCGTTGGGGCTGCGGGCCCGGGTGGCCCAGCGGCCGTTGACGTAGAGCTGCTCGAAGCGCCACTTTCCGTCGCGGGCCTCGGGGACGCTGGCCGCCCAGGCGAGCGCCTTGCGAGGGGCGAAGCGGGCAATGGGCAGGCCTCCGCTGATGACGGCCCGGCCGGGCTGGGCGGCCTGGTATACGATCGGCCCGGCGGCGGTCCCCCCGTCGGCGGGCGTGAAGACCAGGCCCTGGGCGAGACGGTAGGTCCCGTCGGCGATCAGGACGCGGACGCCCTGGGCGGCCTGTCCGGCGGCCTTCAGGTCCCGCACGAGCGCCTGCGCTCGGGTCAGGGAAGCGACGGGCCCGTCGGTCTTCTGCTGGTTGGGACGAGGGAGCTTGCCGGACCAGGCGTCCTGTCCGTCGGGTGAGACATGGATGACCGCCTGTCCCCACACCCCGGAGGCCGCGACGAGAACCACGCACGTAGCCGTCACAAACCGCAGAAAAGTCGTCATTTTGTATGACCTTTCATAAAGCCTGAAATTTTCCGGGGATAGAATTGATTTTGGGTGCATTTGCGCTTGTCTTTCTTGGACATTCGTTTAGAATCGTCTCAGTAGAAGCCTGCTCCATTCCCGCCCGGAGGCTCGCGGGCGGGCGGGGAGGAACGGCTCAGCACCGGGGAGATGCTATGGCTAACGACGCGGTTCGTGTCTTTCTTGCGGACGACCATGCAATGGTCCGCGAGGCGCTGGCGGCGCTGCTGGCAAAGAACGAGCAGTTTGAGATTGTGGGGCAGTGCGGGGACGGCCTGCAAGTGCTCCGGGCTGTGCGCCAAAGCCGCCCGGACGTGGTCGTGCTCGACATCACGATGCCGGGGCTCAACGGGCTGGACATCTGCCGCGACCTCTCCCGCAAGTGCAAGTTCGCCTCCGTGCTGATCCTGAGCATGCACGACAACGAGCAGTTCATCGCCCGGGCGCTGGAGCACGGGGCGTCGGGGTACCTGTTGAAGGGGGCGGCGGCAGCCCAGTTGACCGAGGCGGTGGCGGCGGTCGCCCGCGGCGACCTGTACCTCGGGCCGGGCATCCCCCGAAGCGTTCTCGAACGCCTGTCCAACGGAGAGGAAGACCCCTACGACCGCCTGACCAGCCGCGAGCGCCAGGTCCTGCAACTCATCGCCGAGGGGCGCACCAACCGCGCCATCGCCGACGAGCTGGGCCTGGCCGTCAAGACCGTCGACACCCACCGCATGCGCCTGATGCGCAAGCTCAACATCCACGACCAGACCACGCTGGTCAAGTTCGCCCTCAAGAAGGGGCTGGTGAGTCTGCAATAGAGTGGCCCGTGGTCAGTAGCCCGTAGCCAGTGGCCAGTTGGTCGCCGGACATGAAGATGCATATCTGTGGGCTGTCCAGCGACTCGGGGAAATGCGCCAGGGCAGGCCATCTTCAGCACCGGCAATAAGCACTTCTGAGCATCCGGTCACATCGGCGGGAACGGCTGATCGAGCATCCCCTTGAGCAGGGCCCATTCTTCGTCGAGGGCCTGCCTGGCCGCCTCGACGACCTGGTCGATGGGCACGGGGCGGACCTCTCCGGTGCGGCGGATCTTGAGTTCGAGCGTGCCGGTCTTGAGGCCCTTGGGCCCGGCGGTCAGGCGCAGGGGAAAGCCCAGCAGGTCGGCGTCGTTGAACTTCACGCCCGCCCGCTCGTTGCGGTCGTCGTAGAGGACCTCGACGCCGGCGGCCGCCAGCTTCTGGTACACGTCCTCGACGAGCTTCTCTTCTTCCTTTCCGGGCGAGACCAGGCTCACCAGGACCAGCTCGTAGGGCGCGACGCTGACGGGCCACTGGATGCCCGCCTCGTCGTGGTGCTCCTCGATGACGCTGGCCAGCACGCGGTCGCTGCCGGCGCCGTAGCAGCCCATGACGATGGGATGGCTGGCGCCTTTTTCGTCCAGGTAGGCGGCGCCCATGGCGGCGCTGTACTTGGTGCCGAGCTTGAAGATGTTGCCCACCTCGATGCCGCGGACGCTCCTCAGCGGCTGGCCGCACGCGTGGCAGGCGTGGCCCTCGGCCGCGGCGGCGATGTCGGCGACGACGGCGGCGGCGAACTCGCGCTGGTAGTTGGCGTTGCGGAGGTGGTAGTCGGCCTTGTTGGCCCCGCAGACGAAGTTGCTCATGGCGGGCACGAGGTCGTCGGCGATCACGATCGCGGCGCCCGCCTTCATGCCCACGGGCGAGCCGAAGCCGGGCTCGATGCCGGCGGCGCGGATCTCGCTGTCGTGGGCGGGCCGCAGGCCGCGGCACTTGAGGGCGTTGGCCAGCTTGGTCTCGTTGAGTTCCATGTCGCCGCGCAGGCAGGCGACGATCAGACGCTCCTGGGCCTGCTGGTCGTCGCCCTCGACCGCGAGCTTGCCCACCATGAAGACCGCCTTGACGATCTTCTCGGGCGAGACGGACAGGAAGGCGGCCAGGTCCTCGATGGACGCGCACCTGGGCGTGTGGACTTCCTCCAGCGCGGCCGGCGGATCGGCCTGGAGCTGGGGCTTGCGGAAGAGGGCGATCTGGCGGTTGGCCTTGTAGCCGCAGGCGTCGCAGAGCAGCAGCGTGTCCTCGCCGATGGGGCTGAGGGCCATGAACTCGTGGGCCATCGTTCCGCCCATCATGCCGGTGTCGCTGGCGACGGCGACGACCTCCAACCCGCACCGCCGGAACATGCGGTAGTAGGCCTCGTAGACGCGCGGGTAGTAGGCGTCCAGGTCGGCGAAGTCGCGGTGGAAGGAGTAGCCGTCCTTCATGGTGAACTCGCGGACGCGGATGAGGCCGGCGCGGGGGCGGGGCTCGTCGCGGAACTTGGTCTGGATCTGGTAGACCATGAAGGGCAGGTCGCGGTAGGAGCGGACCATGGAGGCGGCCAGGTCGGTGACCGGCTCCTCGTGGGTCATGCCCAGGCACAGGTCGCGGTCGTTGCGGTCCTTGAGACGGGCCATGTCCGGCCCGATCGCGTACCACCGCCCGCTGCGCTGCCACAGTTCGGCCGGGTGCACGACGGGCATCTGCACCTCCTGCCCGTCGATGCGCTCCATCTCCTGGCGGAGGATGGCCTCGATCTTCCGCTTGGCCCGCAGGCCCAGCGGGAGGAACTCGAAGATCCCGGCCGCCACCTGGTGGACCAGGCCGGCCCGCAGAAGGAGCTGATGGCTGGGGGTGTCAGCCGCCGCGGGCACTTCCCGCAGGGTCTCAAAGAACAAGCGCGACATTCGCATAGATCACCTGTCTGATGTACCTTCGCTGCCGCCGCCGGGCCCCGCGGGCCGCGACGGAAAGGGGGCATTATAGCCTCCCCCCGCGGAACGGGAAAGCGGAGAACCCGGAGAAAGAGAAGGTCCGACAGAGGAACGTTCGGGTCGCGATGGCCAGGGAGGCGGCCTGGGGGTCCCTGTTCCCCGATCATCGGGAACCGGACGTCCGCCCGTTGAGCCCTCTCGCCCGGCGCGCATGACAAGGCCCCCGCGGTCCGGAAGCCGCGGGGGCCGTGCAAGAAGACGATGTTCGGTTGCTCACGCCACCAGTGCGTCGCGGTTCATGACCTTGTGCATCTTCTGGAGCGCCCGGTTGAGCAGTTGGCGGACGCGCTCGGTGCTCAGGTCGACGGTTCGGGAGATCTCCACAAGCGTTCGCCCCTTGCCGCGCGTGACGAGGGCGAATCGTTCCATGACGATCTGCTGCTCGAGCTTGGTCAGGTCCGCCTGGTTCCGGGTGAAGATGTCCCGCACCCATTCGACGGAGTCCTCCCACTCTCCCTCGCGGGTCTGGCTGTCGATGTCCGGCTGCTCCAGTCCGGGCTCGATGTTGGCCGGGAAGTGCTGGCGGTAGGTGTGCGACTTTCGGGCCAGGCGATGGAAGCTCTTGAGGATGGCGCTGCACGCGTAGGTGGAGAACTTGTAGCCGCGGGAGACGTCGAACTTGTCCAGGCAGCGGAGGATGGCCATGTTGCCTTCGGAGATCAACTCCTCGAACTCGACGCCGGGGATCTGCACGCGCTTGGCCATCGCGGGCACCAGGCCCATGTTGGACTGGACAAGGTCGGCCTGGGCCTGCAACACCCGGGCGTGCCATCGCTCGATCCGGGCGGTGAGGCCGCCGTCGCGACCGGAGCGGCGGCGCTCCATCAGCTTGGCGGTCCGCCAGCGGGCGTAGTTGTAGCGGAGAAACAGCCGTCGCTCGTCCGCCGCCGACAGCACGCGCGGCGAGGGCAGGTCGGCCAGGAGTCTGTCGCCGAGCATCCGGATGAAGTCCACCCACTTCGGCACGACCGGGTCGGGACCGTCGGCGGGGAAGTATTTCCGTTCGGCCTGGGGCAGGACGAACGAGGCGTCGTAGACATAGTTCATGCCCGACCGGAGAAACTCCCTCAGCGGCGGCGGGAGGGTGTTTTCGTGTCCGGTTTTGATCTGGCCTGCACGCGTATTGTCCATGCCGCTTTCTCCTCGACTTGCTTCAGGCCCGCGACGTCCATCTTTTTCCCCGTCCGACATGGCGGCTGTCGCGCCGCACGAACCTGTTCATCATTACGGTTTCTATCCTAGGCTTTGGACGGACAGAAACCATCGGGCATCTGACCTGATTTGCCGTACGCGTTTTCCTAGGCAATAATAGGGGAAACCCCTATGCCCCGCGCCGCTAATACACCACCCGCCCTGACAGAACGAACCGCCTGCGACAAACGAACCGCCTGCGGTGTCGTGCCACAGCGATTATGTCACCCCTTCGCCACAGCGATTATGTCATCCCTGTGCCTGGGGTCTTATACCAAGAGTCGATCCTTGCGTCGTGCGATTTTCTGGATTTCGAGCTGGCCGTA
>Ga0116149_1001149_pt1 | contig 32906 bp, 26 predicted proteins | sample AD_UKC057_MetaG_FD_89787 | JGI IMG/M metagenome (GOLD analysis project Ga0116149, IMG submission 89787) | Active sludge microbial communities of municipal wastewater-treating anaerobic digesters from USA - AD_UKC057_MetaG | ecosystem: Engineered > Bioreactor > Anaerobic > Digestate | place: USA...
GCTTCGCCGCCGGTGGGACGGCGACGTGGACTACCAGAGCGAGGTCAAGAGCGCGCTCTTTGACTATCGCACGGTGGAGACGACCTTCACCATTCCGGCCCGCTCGAAGACCGATTACCCGGCGACGGTGACCACTCACATGGGTTCGAACAAGCGGCAGGACCGGGTGGAGTTGCAGTAGCTGGCCTGTCCAGCCGGGTGGCGGGCGCAGGCGGTTCTGCGGGGGGGGAGAGTCTTTCGCGGGCATCGCCTGCGACGTCGTCGACGGCTCACCACAGGTACGTGCCGGGGAATCCCGGCGTGCCGGGGTAGTTGCCCCCCACAGTCATCCGCGGGTAGATCTCGCCGCCCTCGTGGTAGGTCGCGTGCGAGTCGCCGTGCAGCACGGGCATTTCCGTGACAACGGTATCCTGGTAGGGGGCGCCAGTCTGAAACAGGCCCCGCCCGCCGTGGGCGATCTCGTGCAGGTCGATCGACCGGTAGAAGTTCAGGCGGTGCGTGATGAACGCCACCTCGCTGCTGCACTCCCGCGTTGAGGCCGGAGGGGGCGGCTCGCTGCCGATCATCGCCACCGCATAGCCTCCGCCCGTGAACCCGCCCATCCACATGTAGGAGGTGTAGACGTTGCTGCATGCGCTGTCCCACCCGCCGTAGCCGCTGCCGGCTGCCCAGTCCGTGCGACGATACTCGCCGTACGGCTGGGAGGGCACGCGGGCGACAATGGGGCAGGTGATGACGCTGGTATTCGTAACGTAGCGACCCCGCATGAGGCTGACGCAACTGGTGGCAACGCCGCTCTGGCGGTGGTAGTCGGGCGAGTGCTCGTTGCGGTAGGGAAACAGGCCCCGGTTGGCGGTGGCGTAGTTGTACAGGGCGGCATGCTGCTGGTTCATGTTGGACAGGCAGATGACCTTGAGCGTCAGATAGCGGGCGCGGCGAAGGGAGGGCGTCAGCATCGTCAGCAGCAGGGCGATGATCGACACCACGATCAGCAGTTCGACGAGGGTAAAGGCGCTCGGCCGTCTGGCGGAACGTGGCGGCGAAGGAGCCATCGCGGAATCTACACGCACATATCGCGACACGGCAAGGTCCTCAGCAAGTGTCCGTACTGTACACTCGACGGGTGGCCTTGTCCAGTCTCTTGCCGCCACAACAAAACGGCGGATCGAACGTTTGACTTGCCGGGCGCCGCAAGGCAAGATGTTCGCCTCCCAGACGCGTGGACGACGGCGCCGGGCGTGCGGCATGCGGGAACAGACCATCCGTGACATCCTGAGCGGCCAGCGCAGCGGGGCGGGGGCCTCGCTCCTGCGGGCTGCGCTGTGGCTGGCGTGCTGGCCCTACAAGGGCGCCATGTGCCTGCGCCGCTGCGCCTACCGGCGGGGGTGGCTGAAGTCCCACCCAGCCGGGGTGCCCGTCATCTGCGTGGGCAACCTCAGCACCGGCGGGACGGGCAAGACCCCCATGGTTGCCTGGATCGTCCATCGCCTTCGCGAAATGGGGCGCTTGCCCGCCATTCTCAGCCGGGGGTATAAGGCCGTCAATGGGCGCAGCGACGAAGCCGACCTGCTGAGCGAACTGTGCGGCGTGCCTGTAGTGATCGACGCCAACCGCCAGGTCGGGGCCCAAAAGGCCCGCGAGAACGGCGCCGACGTGCTGGTCATGGACGACGGTTTCCAGCACCGCCGTCTGCGGCGCGACCTGGATATCGTCCTGATCGACGCCACCAATCCCCTGGGCTACGGCTATTGCCTGCCCCGAGGGCTGCTTCGCGAGGGGCCCTCGGCCCTGAGCGACGCGGGCCTGGTCGTCCTGACCCACAGCGACCAGGTCAACGCGCAGGCCCTTCGCGACCTGTGCCATCGTCTGGCATGCCATACTCGCGCGCCGATCCTCCAGGCCGTCCACCGCCCCACGCACCTGATCGACGAGGGCGGAAGGGTGCTCCCGCTGGAGCTGCTGGCCGGACGAAAGATGTTCGCCTTCTGCGGGCTGGCCAACCCCGACCGCTTCTTCGCACAACTCGGTGGCCTCCATGCCCGCCTGGTCGGAGCGACCGCGCTGGACGACCATCAGCCCTACACCGATGCCCTGCTGGCGGAACTGAAAGACTCGGCCGCCTCCGCCGGCGTCTCGCTCTTGATCACCACACAGAAGGACCACATGCGCCTTCGCGGCCTGGACCACGGGATGACCATCTGGCAACTCGCGGTCGAGATGGACCTGGGTGAGGGACAGGAGCTGATGGTGGAGAAACTCAAGGGGGCTGTGAACGGGCCCACGACAAGGACCAATGACGCAAGGACCAATGTTCAATCAAGTGCCAATACTCCAATGATCTAATACCCCAAGGCGCCGCCCGGGCCTGGTCATCGGTCATTCCGCCTCCCTATTCCCTCGTCCCTATTCCCTGGTCCCTATTCCCTCGTCCCGGTCGGGGGAGTACAATTCCCCGGTATGGATCACTTGCTTGAACGTCTGGACCGCCTGGGCAACCCGCGGGTGGCCGTCGTGGGCGACTTCATGCTGGACCGCTACGTGTACGGCTATGCGGACCGGCTGAGCCCGGAATCTCCCGTACCCGTGTTGAGCGTGGTCAAGCGCGAGGACCGCTGCGGCGGGGCGGCGAACGTGGCTGCCGCGGTGGCCGCCCTGGGCGGGCGGGCCGACTGCGTCGGCACCATCGGCGCCGACGCGGACGGCGGGCGTCTGGTCGAACTGCTCTCGGCGGTCGGCTGCGCCGCCGACAACCTGGTCCGCCTGGATGCTCGGCCCACCACCGTCAAGACCCGCTGCGTGGGCCTGGCCCAGCACCGGCACGCCCAGCAGATGCTCCGCATCGACGACGAGGACGCCTCGCCGCTTTCGGCTGACCAGTGGCGCGGCCTGCGGCAGGCATTCGACCGGGCACTGGGCGACTGCGACCTCGTCGCACTGGAGGACTACAACAAAGGCACGCTGCACCCGGAGCATACCCCCGCGCTGATCGAGGCAGCCCGCTCGGCGGGCAAGGCCGTCGTGGTCGACCCCGCCCGCGTGAGCGACTACGCGCGATACCGCGGCTGCAGCCTCCTCACGCCCAACCGCTACGAGGCGGAGTTGGTCAGCGGTATGCGGATCGAAGACGAGCGAAGCCTGGCTGTCGCGGCCAGGCGGGTGATCGAATCCGCCGCGGCCGAGGCGGTGGTGATTACGCTGGACAAGGAAGGCTGCTACGTGGCCACGCGGGACGGCGCATCGGTTCGCGTGCCGACCCGGCCTCGACAGGTGTACGACGTGACCGGCGCGGGCGACCAGGTGCTGGCGATGCTGGCGGTGGCCCTGGCGGGCGGGTGCAGCCTGGAGGAGGCGGCCGGACTGGCCAACTTGGCCGGCGGGCTGGAAGTCGAGCGGTTCGGCGTGGTGGCGATCACGCGGGGGGAGGTCGCCGACGAGCTTCGCCGGATGGTGGGCCTGCGGGGCTCGAAGGTGATGGACCGCCAGGCGCTGGCGCTGGAGGTGCGGCGGCGCCAGGGGCTGGGGCAGACCGTGGTGTTCACCAACGGGTGTTTCGACCTGCTGCACATGGGGCACGTGCGGTATCTTCGCCAGGCCCGCGAGATGGGGCACTGCCTGGTGGTGGCCATCAACAGCGATGCCAGCGTGCGCCGCCTCAAGGGGCCCTCGCGCCCGGTGATCGCCGAAGGCGAGCGGGCGGAGATGCTGGCCGCCCTGGAGTGCGTCGACCACGTGACAGTGTTCGACGAGGACACGCCCTGCGAGCTGCTGGAGCTGCTGCGCCCCGACGTGCTCGTCAAGGGAGGCACGACGCCGGTTGTGGTGGGGCGGGAGATCGTCGAGGGCTACGGAGGGCGGGTCCTGACCACCGCCGCCGTGCAGGGCCTGAGCACGACGCAGATCATTGAACGAATCGTAGGACAAGGCAACACGGACTAGGGAATGGGGAGCAGGGACGAAGGACGAAAGAACAGGGGCTTGGCCCCTGGTCTCCGGTTCTGGTTCCTCAATTCCCGGTTCCGACAGCGAGGCAGCCATGGCCGCTAAAGCCGTCTTCCTGGACCGCGACGACACGTTGATCGAAGACCCGGGCTATCTGAACGACCCCGCCCGGGTGAAGCTCCTGCCGGGTGTGGAACTGGCGATCCGCTCGCTCCACCAGGCCGGGTACAAGCTGGTCGTCGTAACCAACCAGTCGGGCATCGCACGCGGGATGCTCACCGAGCAGGCGTTGGAGTTGATCCACGCCGAGATGCGGCGCCAACTCGCCGAGAAGGGCGCCCACCTCGACGCGATCTATTTCTGCCCGTTTCATCCCGAGGGCACGGTCGAGCCGTACGCGATCGAGTCGGACCTCCGCAAGCCCCAGCCGGGCATGATCCTCAAGGCCGCCCAGGAGTTGGAGCTGGACCTGTCGGCTTCGTGGATGGTGGGCGACGGTCCGCGGGACATCGAGGCCGGGCAGCGGGCGGGCTGCCGGACCATCCGCGTCCGCGGGAGGGCCATTCCGCCCATGCCGGGCGAAGAGGCCAGCGACGAAGGCGTGCAGGCCGACTTCACCGTCCGCAACCTCCTGGACGCCGCGCGGGTGATTCTTCGCGAGCAGTCCGCTTCCCGCACCCGGCCCGTCGCGCCCGTCGCGGCGCGGGGCGAGAACCTGGGCACAACCCTGCCGGCCGACGGGCCCGCCACGTCCGGGCCGGCTGACCAGGTCAACCAGAAGGTCCTGATGGAGATTCTGGCTTACGTCCGCCAACTCGCCCGCGGGCAGATGCATGAGGAGTTCTCGTTCACCAAGCTGCTGGCGGGGATCGCGCAGGCGGCGGCCGTCGGCACGCTGCTGAGCGTGGTGGTGTTCCTGCTGCGCGATCGCGCGCACTCCGCCCTCATCGCCACCGGCGTGGCGGGCGTGTTTCAGATGATGGCCCTGACGCTGTTCGTGATGAACCGCTCGCGCTGATTGCGGATTGCGGACCTGCCTGCCGGCAGGCAGGATGCGGAATGCCGTGCAGAGCCCACGGGAGGTCTTCCGTGGGCCCCCGCCGCCGACCAACAACCAACAACCAACAACCAACAACGAACAACGATGACCACTTCCATCCGCCTCAGAATGATCCTCGCAATGGACCTGCTGGTCGTGGCGGTTGGGGTGGTTGTGGGCGTGCTGGCGATCCGCTCGGCCGGACGGGAGATCGAGCGGAAGCTCGTGCTGGAGGCGGTCTCGAACGCCGCGTCCCTCATCCGCGAAAGCAATCTGCCGCTGGCCAGCGACGCCCTGCTGCAACGCGTGGGACGGGTGCTGGGAGCGGAAGTGGCTTCGGGCCCGGTTGACGCCGCCCGGATCGACGCCTCCAGCCTGGACTCCACCCGCCGCCACCAGTTGGAAGTGGCGTTGGCCCACAAGAGTCCGCCGGTCGACGTGAGCCTGGCCGGAAAGAGCTACCGCATCGCCTCGACCGTTGTCTCCACGCGGGCCGGCGCCCACGCCGTGCCGAACAGCCGCCTCTACGTGCTGGTCGCCCAGGAACGAATCGACGCCGCCACCCGCACCGCCGCACGGGACATCGCCCTGGCCACGCTGGGGGCGATTGCGGCGGCCACGGTGCTGGCGGTGGTTCTGTCGTTCACCATCTCCAGGCCCATCACTCGCCTGGCGCAACGAATGGATGAACTGGCCCGCCAGACGCAGGCGGCGCCGATGGGGGCCGACGCGCCGCCGGCCAACGCCGCCGCCGCCGTCGGGCGGCACAGTCCGGCCGAACTGGCTCACCTGGCCCGCTCGTTCGATCGCCTCATGGGCCAACTCGCCCAGGCCCGCGGCGAGATCGCCCGCTCGGCCGGCCTGGCCTCGCTGGGCAAGCTGGCGGCCAGCGTCGCCCACGAGTTGCGAAATCCCCTCAGCGGCATCCGCATGAACGCGCAGGTGCTGGCCGAGGAACAGCAGCGCAGCGACCGGCCGGACCCCAGCGTGGACCTGATCATCCGCGAGATCGACCGGATCGACCTGTACCTTCAGGAGATGCTGGCGTTGGCGGCGTCGGGGCGGACGGAGGCGCCCGCGACGACGGGTTCGCCCGTGCGTCTGGACGAGTTGGCCGACGCGGTGGTCGAGTTGGTCGCCGGGCGGGCGCGCCACGCTGGCGTCGAGATCGAACGCTCATACGATCCGTCGGCCCCGCCCGCGCTGGCCGACGCCAATCGCATCCGCCAAGTCGTGCTCAACCTGCTGCTCAACGCCCTGGAGGCCACCCCGCGCGGGGGCCGCGTCACGCTGGCGGTGGAGCCGTGCGGGCAGGCCGCCGTCCGCTTCAGCGTCCGCGACAGCGGCGGCGGCGTACGGGAGGGGCTGGATGTATTCGAGCCCTTCGTGAGCACTCGTGAAGAAGGCGCGGGGCTGGGGCTGTACATCTGCCGCCAGATCGTGCAGGCCGGCGGCGGGCGCATCGGGTACGACTCGACGCCCGCCGGCGCCACGTTCTGGATCGAACTGCCACGGGAGGCGTAAACGAGAGCGTCCTCGCCGCATCGGCACTGGGCCTGACGCGACGAGGACGCTTGCCTCAATCCCGCCCCGCGGGCGGGTCGTTCCAAACGAGGCGGGATTATTGGTTCTTCTTGGGCTTCTTGGGCTTGTTCTCGTCCTTGCCCTTCTTCTCGCCCTTGGGCATGACCTGGACGGTCATCGCGGTATTGTTGGCCGACGTGACCTTGGCCATCAGGCCGGTCTCGACCTTGCTCCAGTCGGTCGTTTCTTCGTTGTTGACCATCAGCTTGGTCGTGGTGGTGATGGTGATCTCCTTCTCGACCTTCTGTCCGCCCTCTTTGGTGGCCAGGACGAGCTTGCCGTCCTTGCCCGTCTCGGGAGCGGTCACCGAAACCACCTTGCCCACCAGGGGCTTCTCGCCCTTCTTGGGCTTGTCGCCTTTGGCCGCGAAGGCCGGGGCCACCAGGCCCATTACCGCCACTACCGCCAGCACCTTCATCATCTTCGTCATGGTTCTCTCTCCGGCGATCCTGTCCGATCGCGCTCATCCGGTCCGTCCCGCCGCGACCATCGCGGGCGGCTGCGGGCCATTTACGCCGCCATGATGACGAAGCGATGATGAGAATACCGTGAATAAAAAAAGAACCGCAGGCGATCCCCGTTCGCCTGCGATTCCGTGCAGCCAATGCTGTACCAGCCGCTCGAGAAGACTTAGTTCTTCTCTTTGGGCTTCTTGTGCTCGGGGGCCTTGGTCATGACGGCGATGCGGGTGGCGACCCCGTCGGTGCACCAGGCCGCGGCGCGCTTGCCGACCAGGTCCTTCAGGGCGGCCAGGTCCTTGGCCTCGCGGTCAACGGAGATCTTGGTGTCGGCAGTCACCTTCACCTCGACGGGCTTCTCCTCGCCATCCTTCTTCATGGCGATGGTGACGCTGCTCTCGCCGACCGCCTTCAGCACGCCGTACACGCTGGGTCGCTCGCCCTTGCCCTTGGGCTTGTCGCCTTCGGCGCCGAAGGCCGGGACCACGAACGCCATGACCGCCACCACTGCCAGCACCTTCGCCAACGTCTGCATGATTCTCTCTCCCTGCGACCGCCGTGGCGGTTCGCAAAAACCGAACCGGCCGAAAGGCTGCGCCACTCGCAGCCCGTGGGGGCCCGTTCCAGTGCCTCTATGCTAAATAACGTCGATGAGAAAGGCGTGAGAAGATCGAGGAATCGAGCAGACTTACAGGCGGGTCAGGGCGGCCAGGATCTCGTCCACGATCTGCTCCTGGCTCTTTCCGTCGCACGGGACGGTGAATTGGGCCCATCGCTGATAGAGGGGCTGGCGCTGACGGTAGAGGTCGTCCAGGCCCATGCCCGCCGGCAGGACCACCCCGCGAACGCTCAGGTTGCTCAGGCGGGCCGCCAGCAGGTCCAGGGGCAGGTCCAGGTGGACGATCGTCCCGCAGGAGCGGAGGTGGAGCATGGCCGGTTCGCTGTAGACCACGCTGCCGCCGGTGGCGATGACACTGGCGGCGGTCTCCAGCGAGAGGACGTACGCTTCCTCGATGCGGCAGAAGCTGTCCAAGCCCTCGCTGTCGAGAATGGCCTGAAGGGTGCGACTCTCGTGGGACTGTATGTAGACGTCCGTGTCCAGGAAATTGAGCCCGGCCGCCTTGGCCAGCAGGACGCCCACGGTGCTCTTGCCCACGCCGGGCATGCCCACCAGGACGATGTTGCCCTCCTGTCCGGAAGGGGGGACGGGGCCAGTCTTGTTCGTGTGTTCGATCATGTCAGGCGAAGAGACTCGCAAAGGCACGCAGCCAGATCATGTACCCGAGTGCCAGCACCAGCACGAGCAGCCAGGCGATCTTGCCGTAGTGGCCGATCGGCCAGAACCGTTGGGACGGGGCCCAGAAGTAATGGCAGTGGAGGACCATGCCGGCCGCCGCCGCCATCACCCCGCCGGCCCGACCGTCCAGGCGCAGGACGAAGAGAAGCCGGACGCTCTCGGGGTTGAAGATCATGTAGCCCCCGACCAGCACGACCAGGCCGGCGACGCCCACCCCGTACAGCCACCGCTTCACCGGGCCCACGGACGGCGCCTCGGCCAGGTGCTGCCCAGCCGTCACCAGGTCCTCGGGTTTGGTCGGCCTGTAGAACATGCGGATGGGGATTGTAGCACATGTCCGCAGTCGGCGGTCAGACATCCCTGTCGATGGCCTGGGCGATTCGTTTGAGCACGGGCATCAGTTCGTACAGGGTGGCCGGGGTGATGGACTGGGCGCCGTCGCTGCTGGCGTGCTCGGGGTCGTTGTGGCATTCGAGGATGATCCCATCGGCGCCGGCGGCCACCGCGGCGCGGCACATGGCGGGCACGAGGTGGGCGTGCCCGGTGCCGTGGGAGGGGTCCACGACGACCGGCAGGTGCGTCTTGTCGTTCAACTCGGGCACCACCGCCAGGGGCAGGGTGTTGCGGACGTAGTCCTCGAAGGTGCGGATGCCCCGCTCGCACAGGATCACCTGCTCGTTGCCCGCGTTGATGATGTACTCGGCCGCCAGGAGGAACTCCTCCAGGGTGGCCGACAGCCCCCGCTTGAGCAGGACGGGCTTGTCGGCTTTGCCGACAGCCTCCAGCAGCGCATAGTTGTGCATGTTGCGGGCGCCGATCTGAAGCACGTCGCACAACTCGGATACCAGGGGGATCTGCTCGATGCTCATGACCTCGGTGAAGACGGCCAGCCCGGTCCTGGCCCGGGCCTCGGCCAGCAGTTTCAGGCCCTCCTCGCGCAGGCCCTGGAAGGCGTAGGGGCTGGTGCGGGGCTTGAAGGCCCCGCCGCGCAGGCCGATGCAGCCGGCCTTCTGGGCGACGTCGGCGAGCAGGAGGATCTGCTCGCGGCTCTCGATGGAGCAAGGCCCGGCGATGATGCCGACCTGCCTGCCCCCCAGAGGGAACTGCCTGGGGCCCACGCGAATCTGCGTGCGCTCGCCGCGGACCTCGCGGCTGGCCATCTTGTAGGGGGCCAGCACGGGCACGACGCGCTCGACCATCGAGGCGTTCTCGATGGCCGACTTGTCCACGTGACGCTTGTCGCCGATACAGGCGACGACGGTACGGTCGGTGCCGTGGATCACGTGTTCCTTCAGGCCGAAATCCCGCACCAGGTCCACCACGTGCTGGACCTGATCCTCGCTGGCGCCGGGTTTCATGACAATGATCATCTGCGTATCCTTCCACTCCACTGTATGCAGCACGGAGCAGGCGGGGGATTCGGAATTGTCTCTGCCAGGACCAACGCCCACGCAGAGCCTCCCGTCGCGGCGGGCAGGTCCGGGGTCACCGGGTCTTCACGCTTCGCGGGCGGGATTATTTCTCGAGGCCCAGGCCCTTGTAGCGGTCGTCGATCTTCTTCTGGAGACTGTCAATGGTGCGGGCGGGCGTGGAAGGGGGCTCGGCGACAGGCGGCGCGGGCCTGGCGGGGGCGTCCCTGGCCGGGGCGGTGGCCGGCTGGGTCGTCGGTTGGCTCGCGGCTGCGGGGGGCTGGGCCCCGATCTGCTTGTTCTGCTCCTGGATCTGCGCCTCGACGTCCCGCTTGATCTTCTCGACCTGGTCCACGCGGGACTGGGCGGTCCGGTTGATCTCGTCCACCTGGCGCTTGACCTGCTCCAGCGTGGTCTTGGCCTGCTGCTGGGATGACTGGGAGCCGGAGATGGATACGGTGGCGATGCTGGAATACATCCACATGCCGATCGCCACCACGATCAGCAAAGCCAGCAGGCCAAGGCCTGCTCCCCAGGCGGGCGTCGAGCCTTTGCGTTGCACGTGTTTCATTGTGCATCCCTTTCCCGGCATGGTCGGGCGTTGTGCGGCGCCGCCCGGCCGGTCGTTACGCGCGCTTCTCGATCCGCTCCATGCCGTTCATGTACGGCCTGAGGGCTTTCGGGATTGTAACACTTCCGTCGGCGTTCTGATAGAGTTCCAGCACGGGGACGAGGACTCGAGGGCTGGCGATGACGGTGTTGTTGAGCGTGTGGACGTAGTGCATCCGCCCGGACTCGTCGCGGTAGCGGATGTTCAGGCGGCGGGCCTGGAACTCGTGGAACCGGCTGGCCGAGTGGGTCTCGCCGTAGCCGTTGCGGCTGGGCATCCAGGTCTCGATGTCGTACTTCTGGATCTGGCCCTGCCCCAGGTCGCCGGTGCAGACGTTGACGACGCGGTAAGGCAGTTCCAGGGCCCGAAGCACGTCCTCGGCGTTGCGGAGGATCTCCTGGTGGTGGGCGATGGAGGTCTGCTCGTCGTTGCGGCACAGGATGACCTGCTCGACCTTGTCGAAGTAGTGGATGCGGTAGAGCCCGTAGGTGTCCTTGCCGGCCGCCCCCGCCTCCCGCCGGAAACACGTGGACAGGGCGACGTACTTGCGGGGCAGGTCCTCGAAAGACAGCACCTCGTCGGTGTGGTAGGCCGTTACGGGCACTTCGGCTGTGCCCACCAGGCTCATCTGGTCGCGCTCGGCCAGGTAGGCCTGATCGCGCCCGACGGGGAAGTAGCCCGTGCCGTACATGACCGATTCCTTGACCAGGACCGGGACGGTCATGAGGGTGAAACCCTTGGCGGTCATTTGGTCCAGGGCCAGGCGGAGGATCGCCTGGTGGAGCATGGCGCCGGCGCCCTTGAGGATGAAGTTCCGCGAGCCGGCCAGCTTGACCCCGCGGGGGATGTCAATAATGTCCAGGGCCTCGCCGAGCTGTACGTGATCCTTGGGCTCGAAGTCGAAGGTGGGGACCTGCCCCTCGACGCGGAGGACGACGTTCTCGGTGTCGTCCTTGCCCAGGGGGACCTCGGCAGCGGCCGGCTGGGCGACCAGGAGCATGAGTTCATCGAACTTGGGTTGGAGGCGGTCGATCAGATCGCCCAGTTCCTTGGCCCTCGTCTTGAACTGGGCCATCTCGGCGATGGCGGTGGCCTTGTCGTCGCCGGTGAGCTTGGCGATCTTCTTGCCCGCGGCGTTCTGGGCGGTGCGGGCGTCCTGGAGTTCGCGCTGGGCGTCCAGGATCTGGCTGTCGACCTCCAGCAGGGCAGGGATGTCGACCTTGATATTCTTGTTGCGGGCCGCGTCGATGAACTTCTGCGGTTCCGCACGGATCAGTCTGATGTCAATCATGCCGAAAAGGCTACCTACGGGCGGCGGGGGAAATCAAGGGGATTATGCGTCCGGCCGTCAACCCGGCAGGCGCCCCGGCGGTTCGAACAGAACCGTTCCATGAGTCTCGCGATGGCGCGGGGCCCTCACCTGCTCGCCTGTCGCCGTTCGTAAACGGTCTGGACCGCGTAGCCCATGTGGACGTCGGCCAGGGCGAACGGGTCGTATTCGTCCGGGCCCCAGGCACAGTAGCCCTTGGTCGCCTGGGCCTTCAGGGTCGCCAGGTCGACCTCGTAGACCTTGCCGCCCTGCTGGGGCGGCAGGCCGGCGTAGAGCTTGTCCTTCTTCTCCGGTCGGGGCAGGATGACGACCGTGGCGTCGGCTGGGGCGCCGGCCAGATCCACCCGCTCGAGCTTGCCCGCCTTGTCGAGCGTCCACAATCCGCGATCGGTGGGGAGGTACAGGTACTTGGCGTCCGGCGAAAGCAGGGCGCGATAGACGGCTGCCGGCTTGTCGTGTCCGCTTTGCGACCCGACCTGCCTGGACACGTCCAAGACCCGCCCGTCGTGGACATGGACGGCCAGCGCGAGGTTGCGGCCGAACTGGAAGCACTGCCAGGCGCCGGGTCCGGGCGAATGGGCCCACAACTCGCGCCCGGGGCCATCCGACGGGTACTTGTCAACCACGTGCCTCAGGGCGAGGTCCAGGCCGGGAGCGGCCTCGATCTTCTCCGCGGTCGGGCTGTCGCCGGCGCCGGCGTAGGTGGGCTGCCATCGCCCGGCCTGCTCGTCGAGCAGGTAGATCTGTCCGCGTCTCAGGCAAAGGGTCTCGCGGGCGGTGGCGAAGATGCGGTCGCCCTCGTCGGCCAGGTGGGCCTGGCCCGGCGCCAGGCCGGGGACGTCGCGAAGATGGCCCTCGGCGTCGATCAGGAAGGTCCGGCCGTCCCAGCGGACGGCCCACTGGCTGCCCGGATGTCGGGCCGGGTAGAGGTAGAACGTTCCCTTGAGCTGGGCCCACTGGTCGCTCAGCCGGCCCTGGTTGGCGCTGAGGAAGTCGAGGGCCCGTCTCATGGCCTGGCGTTCAGCCTTGGCTGCGGCCTGGCTGCGGGGGTGGACGGCGGGGGGATCGTCCTCGTCGTCGCTGGGGGGCGGAGAGGCCCGCTCGGCCCGATCCAGCGCGATTCGGGCCTGGGCGAACAGGGCGTGTCGCAGGAGGAAGCGGGTGTGGAGGGCCTCGACCTCGGCGCCGCGGACAGCCTGGAGATTGAATGCCTGTGCCGTGCGGTCCCAGTCCTCGGCATGGCTGGAAGCGTTGAGGGACAACAGGTCCATCGTGTGCCGGACGAATGCCCGCCGCCCCGGATCGCTCAGCAGGTGGATGTCGCCGGCCTTTGCGACCAGGAATGGGGCCATCCGCGAGGCCACCGCGACATGGGAACGCCACTGGGGTGGGCCCGCCTCCAGCAGGGCGACGAAGCGGTCCAGGCCTGTGGAGTTGGGCAGGAGCCGGCTGACCTGGTCGTTCTGCCCGTCGGCGGCGGCCTCCGCCAGTGCCCACAAGCTCACGGCAGCCTGTTCGGCCGACGCGTTTCTTTCCACGTAGGCCAGAACGAGTTCCCATGCCACGTCGCAGGCGGCCTTTACGTCCAACCGGCGGACGGCGGCCTGGACGGCAAGCGAGGCAGAGTGCGTGTCCTTGCCGGAGGCAGCATAGTCCTTGACCGCCTGTTCCATCCGCCCTTCCCGCAGGGCCAGATACAGCGAGGCATAGTCGGGCCTGGCGCTGGCAGGACGCTTGATCTCCTTTGCCAATAACCAGTTACGTCCCCTGCCGACCAAGTGCGTGCGAAGCTGGTCGATCTGGCTCTCTCCGGCAGCCTGCGCCTTGATCTGTTCGAGAAGCACGGCTGTCTGCAGGGCCGACAGCGGGAGACCGAAGTGCGTCTCCAACAGGTTCATCTCGCTCTGATCGTGGAAGTACCAGTGGTTACGGAGGTGTCGCTCATATACCTCCATGGCCCGGGTGTGGTCCAGGCAGTACTCCGCCGCTCCGGCCAGGGCGACAAGGCCCCATGTGTCTTCCATGTCTTCCCGGGCGGCCTGGTCAAGGCGGGCGTAGGCCTCGTCGTAACGCCGGGAATGGAGGGCGGCGAAACCGGCGGACTGGTTTTCGCCTCCGTGGGTAAGATCCCAGTTGGTGGAATAGAAGCCGATCGTTCCGGGCGCGACGGCGACCTCGCGGAGCTTGCCGAACCGCCAGATCAGTAGCGTCCGATCGCTGGTGGCCCTCAGGAAGGGGATTTCCTCCTGCCCGGTGATGTCCCGGTCATTCATGCGTACAACCACATCCCCGGGCTGAAAACCCAAGCGTTCCGCTTGGGAATTAGGCTGAATCTTAACGATCATGGCCCCCCGGGTCAGCCAGCGGTAGCTGAGGATAAGCTCCCGCACGCGAGTCTGGATCTCGGGGTCGGCGTGGTTGCGATAGGGATAGATCAGGTCGAGGATGCCGGGCCCCATCTGGTGCAGGCGTTCGTAGGCCTCCTGTCTGGATTTATAGTCGCTGGAGCCCATCTGCTCGACGAGCCTGTTGATCTCTGCGGGCTGAGTTGTTCGGGAGGCCGAAGGCGGCGCGGGACGCGTCTGGGCGGCAAGCGTTGCCGCTAGTGCGATCAGCCAAAATGCCCCGGCCGGCCTCATGCGATTAACCAGTTTACCGCAGGAGGTGGTCAGAGAGGTATGTTTTTTCGTTGACTGGGGGGGTATCCCTACTATAGTCTTAGTCAGATACTTGATCTACGACGGAAATGGCTCCGGCAGGTAGATGGCCCTGAATGCAACCGCAGGAAGGGAAGCGGAGTCTTTGTATTAACTCTGCGCCTTGGACCGGCCCGGGAATGGGCGGCCGGGCAGACAAGACGATAGTGGAAGGGTCCGGCGGGACGTCGGGCGATAGCGATGTGTATGGACACGTGTAAATCAGGCAGGGAGTCACGGCAGTGATGTGCCTGAACAGGGTCAACGCTGGTGCATCAGCATAGGCCCAGTACGATGTTGCCTCGTGCCGGGGCCTGGAGAGGACCAGGCCCGCCGAGACTGGCATGGGAGGGTTGAGGTTTGCGCGCGGCGAACGCCGGTTGGAACGAGAGCGTATAAAAGTCGCGGGCAGACCTGGACCCCCGGGCATGCCGGACTGCGGCTTTGGAAACTGGGCGAGGCACCCAGTTTTTTTGTTTGTTGAAGTGGCCGCGGCAGGACATAAGGAAACGCAGATGAATCAGGAATTGTTGCGAATTGTGGACAGCCTGGCCAGGGACAAGAACATCGACAAAGAGACGGTGTTCGAGGACCTGGAAGCGGCGATGCTGTCAGCGATTCGAAAGGCCAATGCCGCCAGCGAGGACATTGTCGTCCGGATCAACCGCCAGAACGGTGAGATCACGGCGTCGGTAAGCGGGCAGAAGATGAGCGTGAGGGACCTCGGGCGGATCGCCGCCCAGACGGCCAAGCAGGTGATGATCCAACGCATCCGCGAGGCCGAGCGGGGCAGCATCTACGAGGAATACCTCGACCGCAAGGGCCAGATCGTTACCGGGCGAGTCGCGCGGTGGGACGGGGGTTCCCTGATTGTCGACATCGGGCGGGTCGAGGCGATTCTGCCCAAGAGCGAGCAGATCCCCGGCGAATCGCACATGCCCGAGGAGCGGTTGCGGGCCATGATTCTGGACGTCCGCGAGCAGCCCAGCGCGGTCAAGATCGTCCTCAGCCGGACCCACCCGGACTTCATTCGTGCCTTGTTCGAACTGGAAGTGCCGGAGGTGGCCGAGAGCATCATCGAGATCAAGGCCTTGGCCCGCGAGGCGGGCTATCGAACCAAAGTGGCCGTAGCCAGCCTGGACACCAAGGTGGACGCCGTTGGCGCCTGCGTGGGCGTTCGCGGCAGCCGGATCAAGAACATCGTCGACGAACTGGGCGGCGAGAAGATCGACATCGTCCGCTGGAACGATTCGTCGAAGATCCTCATCGCCAATTCGCTCAAGCCCGCCGAGGTAGCCGAGATCGCCCTGTGCTTCGAGTTGGGGCGAGCCACGGTGGTGGTGACCGACGATCAGCTCTCGCTGGCGATCGGCAAGCGGGGACAGAACGTTCGCCTGGCGGCCCGGCTGACCGGCTGGGACATCGACATCCTGACGCCCAACGAGTACAACGCGGGCCTGGACACGCTGGAGCGGGCCCTCCGCGAGGTGTCGGGGGTGGATTCGACCATTGTGGACCAGGTGGTCGCAATGGGCATGGTGAACGTGCTCGACGTGGAAGAAGTGGGCCCCGAACCGCTGATGAACGAACTGGGGATGAATCGGGAACTGGCCAGCCGGTTGGTGGTGCGATGCGCCGAAGAGGCCAAGAAGGTTGCCGATCAGCAGGCCGCCAAGGGCCGCTCGGCCCGCGAGGCGGCCCGGGTAGAAGGCGAAGCGACGCCCGCCGGCGAGGCGGACGAGCAGGCCAAGCCCCCCAGCCAGGAAGCCGGCGAGGTGGAACCCGCCCCGGCCCAGCCTGAACCACAAGAACCAGCCCAGCCGGACGAGACGGCCAGTGATGCCGATTCCCCGGCCCGGCCCGACGAAGGCGCCGCCCCCTAGAGGCTGAGGCGGCGCCGCTGCGCGACGGCCCGGCTGATCGTCAGCCGGACGAACCAGGACGTTGATTGATTGCCGGAGGTTTTCTTGGCAACGCGTGTATTCGAATTGGCCCGTGAACTAGACGTGCCCAGCAAGGTGATTCTCACCAAGTGCCGGGCCGAGGGCCTGGACATCAAGAATCACATGACCACCCTGACCGCGGGCCTGGAAGCCACGATCCGGGAGTGGTTTACCGAAGGGGAGTCCACGACGGCGGTGGAAACCGCCGAGCACGTGGACCTTGACCTGGCGCACAAGCAGGCCAAAAAGGAACGCCGTCGCCGTCGCAGTGAGCCAGAGGCCGAGAAGGTCGGCGAGGAAGCCGCGGAAGCGGAAACATCCGTCGAGGAAGAACTCGTCTCCGATCTGCCGTCGGCTGAGGAGGCCTTGGGCGAGGAGACGGAACTCGTTGAAGAGCCGGCTGGGGAGGAAGTCGAGCAGGAAGCGGCGGAGGCTGCCGAAACGCCCGCTGAGGCCGTTGCGGTTGCCGAGGCCTCGCCCGCCGATGTCTCGGCTTCGGCGGAGACCGAAACGCCCCCCTCGACCGAACCGGCCGTTGCCGAGGCTGCTTCGGCCCAGGCCCAGGAGCAGCCCTCCCAGGCCCCCCCTGCGACCACGCCCCCGCAGGCCGGCGCCAAGTCCAAGGAGAAGGCCAAAGGCAAACCCAGGGACACCATCAAGCCGGCAGGGCCCCAACTGGTTCCCCGGCCTGCAACGCTCAAGGGGCCTCGGGTGGTCCGCGTCGAGCGGGCCGATCACGTGCCTCTGCCTCGCCGCTCCGCCCCGCCCCCCGCGGGCATGCCTGGACCCACCTCCGTCGGGCGGCGAAAGCCCGGCAGCGGGGTGCCCACTACGACCGTCGAGGAAGAGGAAGCCAAGAAGGGCAAGCGCCGCAGCCCCCGCCGCAAAGGCGGACGCAGCGCCGACAGCGGCGAGAAACTCGTCGAGTGGCGAGATCGGGACCTGCTGGAACGCTCCCAGCGGCTGGCCGCGGCCAGCGGGGGAAGCCTGCGCCGCCATCGCGCCAGCGTTGGGCGCAAGGGCGGCGAGATGCCGTCGGCCATCAAGGGCGATTCCCTCGAAATCGAGGAGCCCATCACCGTCAAGAGCCTTTCAGCCGCCAGCGGCCTGAAGATCTCCGACATTATCCGCAAGCTGATGCAGGAAGGGATCATGGCCACCGCCAATCAGGTAATCGATCGGGAGCAGGCGGAAGCGGTCCTGATAGACTACAACGTGGATCTGGTGGTCAAGCGGCCGAAGACGGCCAAGGAAGAGTTGGTGGAGAAGTTCGAAGCACTGGCGGGCGAGGCCACCTCGCCGCGGGCCCCGGTGGTCACATTCATGGGGCACGTGGACCATGGCAAAACCTCCCTTCTGGACCACATCCGCCAGACCGCCGTCGCGGCTGGCGAGGCCGGCGGCATCACCCAGCACATTGGCTCCTACCGCTACGACGTGGGCGACAGGCACGTGGTGTTCCTGGACACCCCGGGCCACGAGGCCTTTACGGCCATGCGCTCCCGCGGGGCCAACATGACCGACGTGGTGGTGCTGGTGGTGGCTGCCGACGATGGCGTGATGCCCCAGACCGTCGAAGCCATCAGCCACGCCAAGGCCGCCAAGGTTCCAATCATCGTGGCCCTCAACAAGACCGACGTTCCCAACGCCAACGTCCAGCGGGTGCTGGGGCAATTGGCCGAGCACGGGCTCAACCCGCGCGAGTGGGGCGGCGATACGGAAGTCATCCAGACCAGCGCCGTTACCGGCGCCGGAATGGACCGCCTGGTCGAGACGCTCAGCCTGGAGGCCGAGCTGCTGGAACTCAAGGCCGACCCGGGCGCCCCGGCCAGCGGGTACGTGATCGAGTCCGAGATCGACCCCGGTCGCGGGCCCGTCGCCCGCCTGCTGGTCAAGAACGGCACGCTTCACATCGGCAACGTGCTGCTGGCCGGGCGAGGCTTTGGTCGCGTGCGAGACATGATCGACGCCTTCGGCCGCGGCCTGGACGAGGCAGGCCCGTCCACCCCCATCGAGGTCTCGGGCCTGGACGAGCTGCCCGAGGCGGGCGACAAGTTCTACGTCGCCGAGTCCATCGACCAGGCCCGCCAGATCGCCGAGGAGCGGCGCGAGCAGGCCCGCGTGGCCTCTGCCGCACCGGCGCGGGCGACCACGCTGGAAAGCCTCTTCAGCCGGATGGACGCCGGCGGGGTCAAGCAAGTGGCCCTGATCATCAAGGCCGACGTTCAGGGGTCGTTGGAGGCCATCACCGGCTCGCTGAACAAGCTCTCGACCGACGAGGTCAAGGTGAACATCCTGCACACCGCGGTGGGCGGGATCAGCACCAGCGACATCGCGTTGGCCGAGGCCTCCAAGGCACTGGTGTTGGGGTTCAACGTGGTGGCCGACTCGGGCGCCCGCCAGTTGGCCGAGGAAAAGGGCGTCGAGGTGCGAAGCTACCGCATCATCTACGAGATGATCGACGACGTCCGCAACGTGCTGGAGAAGGGCTTGGCCCCGGAGATCCGCACCCAGCGGCTGGGGCAGGCGGAAGTCCGCCAGGTGTTCAAGATCTCGCGTCTGGGCACGGTGGCGGGCTGCTACGTCACCGAGGGCCTGGTGCGGCGAAATGCCAAGCTCCGGCTGATCCGCAACAACGTGGTCGTCGAGGACGATCGCCAGCTCGAGAGCCTCAAGCGAGTCAAGGACGACGTGCGCGAGGTCCGGGCGGGCATGGAGTGCGGCCTGAAGATCGCCGGCTACGACGACGTCAAGGAAGGCGACATCCTGGAATTCTACCAGCAGGTGGAAGTGGCGAGAAAACTGTAGACGGCAGCCGGCAGCCGGAACGGGTGAGCGGTTGCGGACCGCCGGCAGCCAAGAAATCAAAAGAGTATGGCGACGACGCTTGGCCTGCTGCACCTGGAGTTTCGCATCGCCGGGGCCTCGAGCCTGAAGGATAAGAGGCGGTCGGTCAAGAGCTTCAAAGACCGCCTGGCCGCCCGGCGGAACGTGTCGGTGGCCGAGGTGGAGGCCCAGGATGACCACCGCCGTGCGGTGGTGGCGGTGGCCATGGTCGGCAGCGACCGGCGCTACGTGGAGGGGGCGCTTCAGCAGATAGTGAACGAAGCCGTGGCCTACCGGGACATGGTCCTGGTGGAACATGAGTTGGAATGGTTGTAGGAAGCAGTCGAAGCAATGAACCGTAGAACCGAGCGCGTAGCCAGCCGAATCCGGGAGATCCTGGGTCAGGTCCTGCTGTCGAAGATCGCCGATCCGCGGATCGACCCGGCCCGAACGTCGGTGACGCGCGTGGAGATGCCGGACGACCTGCTGACGGCCAAGGTGTACATCTCGGTCATTGGCGACGAAGGCAAGCAGAAGCTGACGCTGCAGGCCCTGCGCCATGCCCAGGGGCACCTGCAGGAACTGATGATGCGTCAGATCAGCCTGCGGAACACGCCGATGCTGCACTTCGTGCCGGACAAGCAGTTTAAGAAGACGTTGGTGACGCTGCAGTTGATCGACCAGGCGATGGAAGAGATTCGCCAGAAGGAGCAGGAAACCGCCGCGGCCGGGCCCGGCCAGCCGCAGGAGGATGCGCTGGGCGCATCCGACCCGCCGGCGGATGAATAGGGAACAGCGGTCATGAAGAATGCCACGGCGTACGAACGAAAGGTCAAGAAGCTTCTGTCAGGCGCGAGCAAGTCCTCTCAGCTCTCGGTCCGCGACGACTGCATGGAGGTGCTGATGCAGGGCATCCTCCAGGCCGATGCTTCGCGGCGCCAGGCGGAAAGGGCCCTGGACACGCTGCTGGAGGAGTTCGTGGACGTCAATGAACTCCGGGTGGCCCCCCATAAGGAGATCACCGACTGTATGGGGCGAGACTTCCCGCGCGCCCGCGAGAAGGCCGAGACGCTCACCGGCGTGCTCAACCGCATCTTCGACCACAGCACGACCCTCTCCCTGGACTACGTCCATGAGTTGCCCAAACGGGAGATCCGTCGCCACCTGAAGGAATTGGGCCTGGATACGTATGCGTCGGCCCTGCTCATGCTGGCGAGCTTCAGCACCCACGCCCTTCCGGTCGACCAGATGCTCGTGGACTGCTTGGCCGCCGACGGGTTGATCCATCCGGGCAGCGACCCTGCCGACGTGCAGGGTTTCCTGGAGCGGATCGTCTCCCAGAAGGATTCCCGCTCAGCCCACGAGTTCCTGCGGGCATACGCCGAGAAGCGGTCCAAGAGCCTGCCGCCCAAACGGACGGCGGCCGAGGCGCCCGCCGAGGCCGAGGCGACGGGCCTCGCGGAGCAGCCGGCCAAGGCCGCCAAGCCCAAGGCCGCCAAGCCCAAGGCCAAGTCGGCGGGCAAGACCCCGCGCAAGGCCGCAGCCAAGGCTTCCAAGCCAATCCGCAAACCGCCGACCAAGACGGCGGGCAAGACCAAGGCCTCCTCCGCCGCCAAGCCCAAGCCCAAAGCCAAGGTCAAGCCCAAGCCCAAAGCCAAGGTCAGGACCAAGCCCAAGGCCAAGGCTTCCAGGAAATAGGCCCGCGATACGGGTTGAGCGGGCGGGACGTGAACCAGCGGCCTCGGCCGCCCAGACGAGAAGAATGAGTTGATGGCACACAAGACCCCCGACGACAAGCTGGTGCTGGGTTTCCCAAAAGGCTCGCTGCAAGAGAGTACGCTGGACCTCTTTACCCGGGCCGGCTTCAACATCCAGATTTCCTCCCGCAGCTACACGCCGACCATCGACGACGATCAAATCTCCGTGCTCATGTTCCGCGCCCAGGAGATGAGCCGGTACGTGGAGGATGGCGTGATCGACGCCGGGCTGACCGGCCACGACTGGGTGATGGAGAACCAGTCGGACGTGCAGGAGGTGGCCGAGTTGATTTACGCCAAGCAGAATCTCCGCCCGGTGCGGTGGGTGCTGGCGGTGCCTGAGGAGAGCGCGGTTCAGAAGGCCGAGGACCTCGACGGGGGGATCGTGGCCACCGAGCTGGTGAACGTGACTCGGAACTACTTCACCGCCAAGGGCGTACAAGTGAAGGTGGAGTTCAGTTGGGGGGCCACGGAGATCAAGGCCCGCCTGCTGGACGGGATCGTGGACGTGACAGAGACCGGCAGCAGCCTGCGGGCCAACAAGCTGCGGGTGGTGGACACGCTGCTGACGTCGACGACGAGGTTCATCGCGAACCGCAGGGCGATGGCCAGCGACTGGAAGCGACAGAAGATCGAGAATATCGCCCTCCTGCTTCAGGGCGCCATCGCCGCCCGCGAGAAGGTTGGGCTGAAAATGAACATCCCTCGCGCCAACCTGGATGCGGTGGCCGGCTTGCTGCCGGCGGAGAAGAGCCCGACGATCTCCGCCCTGGCCGATCCCGACTGGGTGGCGCTGGAGGTGATCGTGGAAGAACGGATCGAGCGGGAACTGGTCCCGCAACTGAAGCGAGCCGGCGCGACCGGCATCATCACGTACCCACTGAATAAGGTCATTCCGTAAGATGTGGCGCAATCGACGGCACCTGGTGGCGGCGTGGACGGTTCTGTTCCTCTTGCTTGCGGGCGGATGCTCCCAACCGGCCTCCGTCTCCACCACCCAGCCTGCCGTCAAGTCGGCCGATGCGCAGAGCACCAGCCGCCCGGCCACCGCGCCCGCCTTGCCCGAGCGGGCCACGCTGTCGCTCCAGGCCATCGCGCCGAAGATCACGCGCCCGACGACGCGCCCGGCTGACGAGAAACTCTCCGAACGCGTCGAGCCGCTGGTGCAGGAGGCCCAGAAGCGAATCTCCGCCGGCGACTTCGTCGGCGCGGTCGATCGCCTCGAACGGGCGGTCGGGTTCGAGCCATCCAGCCCCACCGTTCGCCGACTGCTGGGCGTGTCCTACCTGGGCATGTCCAACTTCGGCAAGGCGGCTGAACACCTCCGCCAGGCCGCCCAGCAGGCCGGCGACAGCGTCGAGGTCCACTTGCTGCTGGGCAAGATCGCCCTCTCGCAGCATCAGAATGCTCCAGCCTTGGAGGCGTTGCGGACGGCCGTTGCGTGCTCGGATGCCGCGGCAAGCAGCCCGCAGGCGGCGGAGGCATACTTGCTGCTGGGCAGGCTGCTGGCCCAGGAAGGGTACTGGCAGGCGGCCCTGGAGTGCTTCAGCCGCCTGTACGATTGGATCGAGCCCAACGCCCGTGCCTATGCGGAGCGGCCGGCCCTGCGACCGGTGGTGCTCCGGCCGGACCAGTTGCTGGTGCAGCGCGGCGACATGCTGGTTCGCCTGCGCCGCTATGACGAGGCCTTGACCGTGCTCGACTGGGCCTACCGCCGCGACAAGTCGAACCCCACCACCACGCGGCTGCTCATGCAGGCGATGGTGGAGTCGGGGCGGTTCGAGCAGGCCCACAAACTGTTGCTGCAATTGGCTGGGGAACCCAGCCAGAAGGCCCAACTCGCCCGGATGACGCTGCTGGTCTTCAAGGGCTGGCAGGACAGGGGCATGGACCCGGTGGTGGGCCTGGACCTGTTGGGGCGGGCCCTGGAGGCGGACGACTCGGACCTGCCCTCGGTCCGGCAGGCGATCGGGCGGCTGGCCGAACTCGTGCCGGCCGACTTCGAGCGGACCTTCGCCCAGCAGGCCCGCCAGCGGCGCGAGAGCGGGCTGCTGTACGTCTCGGGGGAGCTGGCCCGGGCTCGGGGCAAGGACCTGTTGGCCCTGGAGCAGTTCTCTCAGGCCCTGGAGGTTCGCAAGGACTTCCTGCCGGCGGCCGAGGCGATGATCGACATCTATCTGTCTCAGAAGCGATTCGAGCAGGTGGATCAGTTGCTGGTCCGCCTGGGCAAGAGCCTGGGCGAGAGCCACGCGTATTTCTACCTCAAGGGCAAGGTGCGGATGGCCCGCGGCGACGCCGCCGGCGGGGCCATCGCCCTGCAGCAGGCCTACGCTGCCAACAAGGAGCACGTGGCGACGCTGCTGCTGCTGGCCGACGCGTACCAGATGACCGGGAAGCCCCGCGACGCCGAAGGCGTCCTGCTCAAGGCGATGAACCTGCCGGGCGACAACGTGCAGGTGTACCGCAAGCTCTTTGCCCAGTACCTGGCCCGCCAGGAGCACACCAGCGCGTCCAACGTGATCGAGAAGGTCCGTCAGATGTCCGACGACCCGTTGCTGGCCCGCCAGATGCAAGCGGAACTGTATCTGGCCCGCGGCGAGTTGGACAAGGCCAGGGCCATCATCGAGCCGCTCCAGGCCCAGTTTCCTCAGAACAACGAGGTTCGCCTGCTGGCCCTTCGGTTGCTGATCGGCCCGCCGGGCAGCCAGCCACCCCCCAAGGACTTCGAGCGGGCCCTGCAACTCCTGGGCGAGATCATCCGCCAGGAGCCGTCGAATCTCGACGCCAAGCTCCAACTGGCCCAACTGCTGGAACGCGGCGGGCGGACGGAGGAGGCGATCGGCACGTGGGGCAGGCTCTATGAGCAGAACGGGCAGGACGTGGAGATCGCCGCGCGATATGTCGCCGCCCTGGCCCGCGCCAAGAAGTTCGAGCAGGTCCTGGTGGTGACCCGGTCGATGCTCCAGCAGGACCCCAAGAACGCCTTCGCGCGACGCACCATCCTGATCGCCCTGGAGGAACTCCAGCAATACGACGAAGGGCTGGGCCTGGTCCGCCAGTGGCTCAAGGAGGAGGGGCTGACACCCCCCGACCGGGTGCTCTACCGCATGGTGCTGGTCAAGCTCTGCGAGAAGGCCAGGCAGTTCGACCTGGGCCACAAGGAACTCGACCAGTGGATCGCCGAGGCCTCGATCGACGAAGACCGCAACAACTGGCGGATGCTGAAGCTGAACCTGTACGTGGTGGCCGACCAGGCGGATCGCGCCGAGGCGATGGCCCGAGACTGGGACAAACGTGAAGGCCAGGACGAGGGCAAGCAGACCCTGATCGCCAGCCTGCTGACTCACAAGAAGTACGAGCCGGCTGAGCGGGTCTGCCGACAATGGCTGCGAGAGAAACCCGACTCGTTCGAGGCCCAGGCGTCGCTGGTGGACACGCTGGTGCAGGCCAAGCGGTACGAGCCGGCCATCCAGACGCTGGAGAGCGTGTTGGGGCGCGGAGCGGCCACTCGCCCGGTGGCCGGGCTGGACCGTCAGGAACTGGCCCGCATACGCGTGCTGAGGCACATGCTGCTGCGGCTGATGATCCGCGTCGGCAAACACGCCCAGGTGCTCCAGTACGTTCGCAACTACCTCGTGTTGGACGGCGACGACGCCGAGTTGTACAACCTTCAGTCCAGCAGTTACCAGGAGTTGGGGCAGAACGATCGGGCGTTGGAGGCGCTGGAGAAGGGCTACCGCATGGCGCCCGACTCGACCAGCTTCAACAACAACCTGGGCTACCTGCTGGCCGACCGCGGGCAGGACCTGGACCGGGCGGAGCGGATGATCCGCCGGGCCCTGGCCGACGAGCCGTCGCAACTGGCTTACCGCGACTCGCTGGGGTGGTTGTTCTACAAGAAGGGGCGACTGGCGGAAGCGGTGCGGGTATTCGAGGACGTCATCCGCGAGTCCAAGGAGCAGGACGAGGAACATGCGGTGATGTACGATCACGCAGGCGACGCCTGCTGGCGCCTGGCCGGCGAGGAGAAAGAGCGGTCAGCCGAGCTGCGCAAGCGGGCGGTGGAGTACTGGCTGCGGTCGGTGGAACTGGCCCAGAAGGAAGATGTCGTCCTCGCGGAAATCCGCCAGGTGAAGAAGGACACGCCGGGCAAGGTGGAGGCCGCCAAGGCGGGGCGACAACCCGCGGTGGCGCCGCTGGGCCGGGACGCGAAGTCGCCGACGACCCAGCCGAAGAAGTGAACTGGATTGCTGAAGACTTACACATAGAGAGGCACAGATGTCAGGACATTCTCATTGGGCGAAGATTAAGCGGGCCAAGGGCTCCAACGACGCCAAGCGCGGACGCGAGTGGAGCAAGCTGGCCCGGCGGATCATCGTGGCGGCCAAGGTCGGCGGAGGCAACCCGGACGAGAACCTCTCGCTCCGCTACGCCATCGACGACGCCAAGGCGGCCAACATGCCCAAGGACACCATCGCCAACGCCATCAAGAAGGGCACGGGCGAGCTGGGGGCTACCACGTACGAGACCATCCTGTACGAGGGCTACGGCCCGGCGGGCGTGGCGTTCATGGTCGACTGTCTCACCGACAACCGCAACCGCACCGCGCCGGAAATGCGGAAGATCTTCGAGCGGGCGGGCGGGCAGCTCGGCTCGTCCAACTGCGTCGCCTGGATGTTCGAGCAGAAGGGCTCGTTCCTCGTGTCGACCGACAAGGTCGACGAAGACCAGCTCATGGAGATCGCCCTGGAGGCCGGCGCCGACGACGTCCAACTCGACGGGGACGTGTTCACGGTAACCTGTCCGCCGGCGGCGTTCGCAGCCGTCAAGACCGCGCTGGCCGACAAGGAGATCGAGACGATCTCGGCCGAGCTGGCCATGATGCCCAAGAACACCGTCCAGGTGGCGGCGAACAAGGCCTCCCAGGTCCTGGGGCTGATGGAGTCTCTGGAAGAGCACGACGACGTGCAGAAGGTCTACGCCAACTTCGACATCCCCGACGAGGCGATGGAGACGGCGTAGGTAGATGAGGGACCAGGCAATAGGAGAAAGGCGCTGCCGGTCCGCAGTCCCTCGTCCCTAATCCCTATTCCCCAGGCCTTCTCTTACTCCACCGTGAACCACTGCACCTCGACGCGCCGGTCGGCGTCGGGGCCTTTGCCGGTGGGCTCGTCCGAGCCCACGCCCTGGACCTCGATCCGCTTGGCGTCGAAACCGTACTGGTCCGTGAGCATCATCTTCACTTCGGCGCAGCGGGAGCGGCTGAGTTCTTTGAGCTGGAGTTTGGCCTGAAGAAAGCGGGCTTGTCCGCCCTGGCGGCGGAACTGCTCCAGCAGCGAGCCGTCGGCGTGCCCGCGGAGCAGTACCGTCGAGCCGGGGGCCACCTTCACCAGTTGCGAGATCGACGTCAGGCCCTTGGTGTTCGCCTGCGTGCCGGTCTCCAGCTTGCTGGAGTTCGGGCGGAACATGAAGCGGATGTCCTTCGACAGGAGGCTTTCGCCGGTGGACTCAGCCGCCGCGCCGGTCGAGCGGATAGGCGTGATCGATGCGACCTGGTCCTTGAACTGTCCGCCTTGCTGGGCCGCCTGGAGCGGGGCCATGTCCAACAGGCGCTCCACAGGCGCGGTCCGCCCCAGCAGCTCGCTGCCGTAGACGTAGGCGGCCGTCTCGTAGAGGAAGTTGTAGCTGCCGGCGGAATCGATCTTGCCCGAGAAGAACGCGAGGTTCTCGGGCAGATTGGCCAGGTGCACCTTGGCCAGCTCACTGCGGGCCTGGGCGGCGTCCCACTTGAAGGCCTTGGCGATCAGGTCCAGGTGCTTGTCGCCCTCGGTACGGACCATGTGGTTGCCTTCGAGCAGCCCGGCGACCAGGCCGGTGACGATCTTGGGATTGGCCTGGGCGAAGGCCTTGTTGATCATCAGGATGTCGGCGACGATGAGCAGGTTGCGGTTGGTGACCAGCAGGCGGGCCTTGCCTTGGCTTTCGGAGGCGACCTCGGTGGTCTTGGGGGCCCAGGTGACGCAGCCGGCCAGTCGATTGCGCCCGGCCTTGAGATCGCGGAGGAACAGGTCGCCGGCCCCGAAGGCGTCGGCGCAGTAGACCAGGTTGACCTTGTCCGCGGCGGGACGGGCCTGAAGGTTGGGCAGCATGTTGACGCCCAGGCCGGCCTCCTGGGCCAGGTAGCGGATGAAGAAATCGGCCTCGGTGAACTGGGCGGCCGCCAACGTCTTGCCCGCCAGATCGTTGATCCGCTTGATGGATTTGAGCACGACCAGGCCGTCGGCCCCACGGGAGAAGCCGATCAGCGCGGGCACGACCACGTCGAGCTGGCGGCCGTACACCGACAGGACGTCCACGGTGGAGGCGGAGGCGGCCATCTTGCCGCTGTTGAGGGCGGACCAGCTTTCCTCTTCACTCAGGACCAGCTTGACCTTGAAGCCGTGCTTCTTGGCGAAGACGGAGTTCTCGTTGGGCTCCATCCCGCCGTTGGCGGCGATGAGCCCGGCGTAGCCGGCGTATTCGCTAAGCTCGATGAGGATGGTGTTGTCCTGCATCTTGTACTCGGCGGGGGGGCGCAGCTTGGGCACCTCCGTGCGGGTCTCGACGAGTTCGGCGTCGGCGGCGAGGTCCTGGGCCCGGGCGGGCTGGATGCCGATGCAGGCGGCGGCGAGCAGGGCGACGAGCAGGTAGTGTGTTGCCTTCATTCGGAACTCCTTTTACATCGGAGGAAGACCCACGGAGGGCTTTCCGGGGGCTTTGCGTCGCTGACTATTGAATGAGCCCGTTGAGCACGGCGGTGGGCTGTTTCTCGTCCGGCAGGGATTCGCCCAGCGAGTCGTCAGCCATCGTGCCCAGGGTCTTGGTGAAGCTGGCGATCTCCTGCTCCTTCTTGCGGAGCAGGTCGACCTGGTCCAGGCCTTCCTTCAGACGAATGTTGCCCAGGTCCAGTTCGAGGCGTTCGCGGTACTGGGCCAGGCGGTTGAGGTCGCGCTGGAGGGACTCCGCGGCGGCATCGGCCCGTGCGACGGCCTTGTCGTACGCGTCAACAAGCGGCTGGTTGTCCTGGACGTATTGTTTGGCCTGGCGGATGATGTCGCGGGCCTCGTCGCGCGTGAACCGCTTCCCGCCCATGCTGGCGGGCCAGCGATCCTCGTCTTCGGCCCTGCGGACGGCCTGCTCCATCCGCACTTGGACGTTTCGGAACTGGCCCAGGCGGGTCTTGAGGGTCTCCTGGCGCTCACGAATCTTCTGGAGGTGGTTCTGGACGGCCTGGAATCGCCTGGTCCGTTCGTACACCTGGTCGTCGATGCGGGCGCCGGCCCAGACCATGTAGCCCTCGGGATCGGCGGCGATCTCGTCGGAGGTCCAGACCTTGTCCAGGGGATACTTCCGCACGTTCTTCTCGGTCTTTCCCCGGTCGGTCTTTCCGGACCCGCACCCCAAGGCGACGGCGGCTATCGCCGCCGCCAGACACATCCGGGCCAGAAACTGCATGGCGTTGCCCATTGCAGCCCTACTTCTTCTTCATGATCTCGTCGAACCTGGAGTCGTCCACGGCCGCTTCGCTGCGTGCGGCCAGGTCATCCAGCGAGAGCGTTCCGCCCTGGGAATCGACGTCGACGATGGTGGTCTGGATGGCCGACTTCATGGCCACCAGGTTGTTCTTGAGGTCGTCGGTGATCTGCTGGACGGCGAGCTTCTCGCGGTTGACCTTGATCTTGCTGAGTTGCTCGTTGGCCCGGTCGAAGGCGTCGTCGACCTTGGTCAACTGCACGCGGAGCTGGTCGGCGGCGGCCTTGTACTCCTGGGACAGCTTGGTCTTGCTCTCGATCTCGCCGGCCAGGCGGAGCACCTGGCGCTTGGCCTGTTCCTGCTCCAGTCCCTTGCCCTGCCAGGTCAGGGGCCATTTCTTGTCGGTCTCGGCCTTGCGGTAGAGGTCCTTCAACTCCTCCAGGGCCTTTTCGCCGACCTTGAGCTTGTCCTCGGTGTCCTGGCGCATCTGCTCCAGCTTGGCCTGCTGGGCGGAGATGGCGATCTTGCTGGCCTTGCACTTCTGGATGGCTTCGTTGGTCTTTTCCTCGCAGAAGCTGAGATAGCCCTTGGGGTCCTTGGCGATGTTCTCGGGCGTCCACTCGGCGAACTGTGCGTAGGCATCCTTCATCTTCGTCCGTGCGGGAGCGCTGATGAAGTACACCGCAACGCCGATGACGATCACGACGGCCACGATCGCCACAATCACCCCGACAGTCGAGAGTCCGCGCCTGCTGGTCATGTTCCGGCTCCTCGAAAATGTTGTCCGTACCGTGCCGGCGGCCGACTCGTGCCACCGGCACGCTAATCGTAGAACGCCCGGGCGGTTGGGTCAAGCGCTTCCAAAATTGGCGAACCGTTGTAACGGCGGCGCCGGGAGAACTCCGGGAAGAAACAAGCCCACGGAGGGTGGGCTCCGTGGGCTCGGGTCTCGTTGGGCGCTGGTTACAGGGCAGCGGCCGGGGGGGACGGCCTCACCATCCGTAGGAGATCTTCATCCCGCCGAAGAACTCGTCGTTGACCAGGGCGTGGTCGAGGGCCTGGCTGTAGAACAGCAGGCCCGAGACGGTCAACTCGCCGTATTCTTCGGGCAGGCCCAGGGCGGTGCCCAGGTCGTAGGCGATCTCCAGGCCGAACAACACGTTGACCGCACTGGTCGTCTTGTTGCCCAGCGTCGGATCGATCTCGCCAAACAGGCGGTGCTGCACGCCGTAGACGATCGACGGCGTCAGCGTTACGTGGCGCATGACCGGGCAGCCGGCCAGCCCGCAGTCGGCCATCGCGAAGTCGTGACTGATGCCGAACTCCCACCAACTCGCGCACGCGCCGAGGTCGATGTTCTGGTAGTAGGCGGCGTACGGGTTGAGGATGTTCTCCTTCGTGCCGAAGAGCTTCTTGTCGTCGTACGACACCTTGAGGTAGAGTTCGTAGTCCGTGTGCTGGTCGCGCCCGATCGGCGGCAGAGTGTAGGCCAGCCAGCCCAGCTCGGCGGTCAGGCCCGGGTCCTCGAACACGTAGCGATAGTAGACCGCGTAGTCGATCTCCTGGATGTCGCGGCCGTAGGCGGGGGTGAGGTTCTGCTGGGCGATGAACCACTCGAACCAGACATAGCCCCCAACCGTGCCGTAGTTCCCCAGGTCGATCTCCGCGCCGACGTTGAGCTGGTGGTTGAGCTTCTCCCGGCCCTCTCGCTGGTACTCGCTGAGGTTCACGCCTCGGAAGATGTAGTCGCTGATGAGCGTGTAGTCGATGCTGAAGCTGAAGGGGCACTTCTTGGCGGGGCCTTCCGCCTCCTGCTTCTGGATCGTCTCGATCTTGGCCGCCGGGGCGGAGGCGGCGGGCTTGCCCGCCTGGGCCAGTTGTCGGCCGGCATCAAGCCAGCCGGCTTCCTCGGCGGCAGCCAGCGACACGATGCAGCCCAACAGCAACAGCCCTACAAGCAGACGAACTCTCATTGCGGTCTCCTTACCTTGTGCAAACGCGCCGGTCGGGCCCCGCGGCCTCGGCGGCTTTCCCTTCAGTTATCGGCCTGGCAAGACACTCCACAACAGGGGATTTTGTCCCGAGGCAATGCCTCGCAGACCCATCCGTTGATTCGAGTAGTCTCCCGGGCTAACTGCCGGGGCATCCGAAAGTTCCGAGGCAGAAAGGAAACCACATGAGAATCCGACCGTTCGCCGTCGTGCTGTTGGCTGCGATGCTGGCCCTGCCGGGTCTGGTGCCGGCCGACGTGAAGCTCCCCGCTGTCATCTCCGACCACATGGTCGTTCAGCAGGGCATGCCCGTGCCGATTTGGGGCTGGGCTGATGCGGGCGAGAAGGTCACCATCACCGCATGCGGAGACAAGACAGAGGCGACGGCCGGGGCGGACGGCAAGTTCTGCGCCAAGATCGGGCCCTTCAAGACGGGCGAGCCGATGGAGATCACCGTCGCGGGCAAGAACACCATCGTCATCAAGGACGTGCTGGTGGGCGAGGTGTGGGTGGCCTCCGGTCAGTCGAACATGCAGTGGACGGTGTCGAACTCGGCCAACCCGACGGAGGAAATCGCGGCCGCCAAGTTCCCCAAGATGCGCCTGTTCAGCGTGCCGCGGGTGACGGCGGCCAAGCCGCAGGACGACGTCAAGGCGTCGTGGTGCGAATGCAGTCCCGAAACGGTCCCCGGGTTCTCAGCCGTCGCGTACTTCTTCGGGCGCGAGTTGCATCAGAAGCTGAACGTCCCGGTCGGGATGATCCACACGTCGTGGGGCGGCACGCCGGCGGAGGCGTGGACCACTCAGGAGACGATGCAGGCCAAGTTCAAGCCCATCGCGGACCGTTGGGCCAAGAGCCAGCAGGACTGGGAGTCGGGCGCGGCCACCAAGGCCTACGAGGCCCAGATGGCCAAATGGAAGGATGCGGCGGAGAAGATCAAGGCCGCCAACAAGGCCGACGCCGACAAGGCGGCCAAGGCAGGCAAGCCCAAACCCAAGGCCCGCCCGCTGCCCCGCCAGCCCGGCAAGCCCGGACCGGCCACGAACAGTCCGCACTGCCCGGCCGTCCTGTACAACGCCATGATCCACCCGCTCGTGCCCTACGCCATCCGCGGGGCTATCTGGTACCAGGGCGAGAGTAACGCCGGGCGTGCCTACCAGTACCGCGACCTCTTCCCGGCCATGATCACCGACTGGCGGAAGGTCTGGGGCCAAGGCGACTTCCAGTTCCTGTTCGTGCAGTTGGCCAACTTCATGGCTCGCAAGAATGAGCCGGCCGACAGCGCCTGGGCGGAACTGCGCGAGGCCCAGACCATGACGCTGGCCCTGCCGAACACGGGCATGGCCGTCATCATCGACATCGGCGAGGCCGGCAACATCCACCCCAAGAACAAGCAGGATGTCGGCAAGCGCCTGGCGGCCTGGGCGCTGGGCACGACGTACGGCCAGAAGGTCTGCATCTCCGGGCCGCTGTATGACTCGATGAGCGTCGATGGCGGCAAGGTCCGCCTGAAGTTCAAGCACGTGGGCGGGGGCCTGGTCGCCAAGGGCGACAAGCTGACCGGCTTCAGCATCGCCGGCGAGGACAAGAAGTTCGTCTGGGCCGATGCGGTCATCGACGGCGAGTGCGTGGTGGTCTGCAGCGACAAGGTCGCCGCGCCCAAGGCCGTCCGCTACGCCTGGGCCGACAACCCCGAGTGCAACCTGTACAACAAGGCGGGCCTGCCGGCCAGTCCCTTCCGCACCGACGACTGGCCCGGCGTGACGGCGGGCAAGGAGTAATCCCCGGCGGACCACTCCGCATCCGAATCCGCAGGTCGAGCCAGGAGCCCACGGAACGCTTCCGTGGGCTTCTATTTTCGGACCTTCTTTCCGGGCCAGCTCCAGTCAACCAGGTCGTCGGACCAGGCGATGCCGAGACTGGCGTGACTGTCGAACATGGTTCGTTCGTCTTCGGGCCCGCTGGCGTGGAAGAACATCAGGGCCTTGCCGACGCGCTTGTCGCTCCGCAGATCCAGCACGAAACCGGCGGTCAGGCGCCCGCGGGCCCAGGGCCAGTCCTTCTGGTCCAGCGTGATCAGGGCGACGTCGCGCCAGGTCTTGAGGTCGTTCGATCGTTTCACGCCGATGCCGTTGGCCGGCGAGTGGAACAGGACGTATTCGCCCTTGTCCACGATGACGCAGGCGTTCTCGCCCGCGTTGACCCGCCCGAAGTACGCCCACGTCTTGAGATCATTGGACCAGGAGATCGAGCAGCCGTTCTGCTTGTAGAAGCACCACCACTTGCCCGGGTGGTCCTTGTCGGCCAGCAGGTAGGCGTCGATCATCCGGCCCATCTTCTCGACCGGAACGCTGGGGCCCTTGACCATGAGGATATCCGGCTTCGACCACGTTTCCAGGTCGCCGCTTCGCATGGTGAAGATGCGGGCGGAGGCGTTGCCGTACTTCTCGCCGGCTGGGCGGGGGTAGGTCTGGAGGCAGAGGACCCACTGGCCGTCGTGGCGGACGATGTTGCC